>MWWI01000170.1_pt1 | contig 14257 bp, 16 predicted proteins | sample 1047321 | NCBI WGS metagenome assembly MWWI01 (sample SAMN06349966, study PRJNA376086) | soil metagenome | isolation source: FI-1 sample Antarctic (ecotone) soil | place: Antarctica | reverse complement strand
TGATGGGCGCTAATCCCATTAATGCTGCCCGTAGTACGGTGATAGCCATACCGTTATCTACTCAAGCGAAGGAAATACCGGGTTTAAGTGTTAAGATATATCTCAATAATACTTTTTCTTGTGCCGTTCTTGATCAGATCCGCGCCGTTGATAAAAAGCGGTTGCTCCGGTTAGAGGGTGAACTAAGCGCGCATGAACTTGAATTGATGGAAGAGGGTTTAAAGCAAATCCTTTGTCTCTGATCTTACTATGGGGGTGCTATGAAAACACAAGAGCCTGAACGGGTTTGGATTATACAACGGTGTATTGATGCCTGGACTAACCACTACGAAGATTGGCCAGGGTATTGCGAACCGATGAACCGCGAAGAAATGATGGCCGCATTAAAAGCCTGTGATGAAAAATGGCCAGCTTATGAATTTCGTGGCCATAACATCAATTATGCAAGCCAGCCGTATAAAAGGGGCGAATATCCCAAGCCTTTACTGCACAAAGTAGATAGCAATGACCAAGCAAGAATGGTTTAAATTAACGCTGACACAGCTCGGTAAGCTGGCAGCACAAAATACCCACGATGGCGTACAAGCGGCTTTAGATAAAGCATTAGCCTTACAACAGCAAGGCAAAACACCTGCTATTTTTTATTCCGCGTTTGATGGTTTTCGTGTCCTTACGGATAACAGTACCCATAAAGAAGAAATGGATCTCCTGCTGTCGTTGGAGAGTAAAGCCTATAATTTCCCACTTAAAATTGAGCGATGAAAAACATTCACAGAATAGGTAGTTAGCGTGATATGGCATCACAGATTACGACTAAAGACGTGGCCAATGGTGGGCTAAAGCGTGAGGTAACGTCACGCTTTAGCCCTGTAGGTAGGACAGTTTAACTGTCAAACAGCTGTTCTACAGTTTCCTGAATTTCCGCCTGGCTCGGTTTCGCATAGCGGAATATCTCTTTCACCGAGACATTCCCGCTCATTTCATGCGCGAAGTGTAGGCCGTGTTTATCGGTGACTTTCTTTAAAAAAGTATGGCGCAGCTGATGCGGGGTAAAGCGAAATTGTTCATCGACGGGCAGATAAGCCACAGCTTGCTTTAATACCCGCTGGCAAATGCGGTAGACATCATTTTCTTTAAGCCGTGTTCCGTAGCGCGTGATAAATAAAGGATCGTCTGGCTGTGCCTGACGTTCGGCCATATAGCGGTCTAAAAACTCTCTGGCCTCTTGGGGCAAAGGTACTTTCTTGGATACGCGCTTGCTTTTATGGCGCACTACCTCTTGTAAGCCTTTCTGCTGGTATTGATGAACATTGAGCGATACCAATTCGGATTCCCGTAAGCCAGAACCCAACAGCGTATAAAATACGGTGGTTTCTAATAACGGGTTTTGATCTTTACGGGTACAACTTTTGATCCGTTGCTCACAGGCTGATTTTAAGCGCATGAGCTGGCGCGGGGTTAAGCCGTTCCAGTCCGGTGCATCGGTCTGTAAATCTTTGACATTGGCCAGCGGATCACCTGCTAATAAAGGCCGTTGCTTATGCAGCCAACGGCCAACGTGTCGAAGGGTGGCCATGACACGGTTAACTGTGGTTGCCTTATAGGGTTTTTGGGTTTTGGGAGAAATGGTTTTCTTAAGGTGCTTTTGGAAGTGCTTAGTGACGGCGGGTGTCCAGCTGTCAATATGGTCATGGCCTACCTCAGCTTGAAAGAAGTTGAGGAACTTAGCCAAGTCTTTTTGCTTGGCTTCTTCGGTTTTTTCGGGTGCGCCTTTGACATGGACTTGATAGTAATAGGTCAGCCAGGCGGTCAAGGAATCGGTATTAAAGTGGCCACTTAACGGGTGAAAAATCTTATCTTGCACAGATGCAAGGGTTTTTTCTTCTTGGCCAACGGTGGAAATCGCGGTATTCAACATGGTTAAGTCTCCAGCTGTGCATGATAAGGTATATTATCATGCACAGTTTAACCCATTAGGATCAGGTGAGCAACCTCGGTTTTAAATTCCTCTAATTAATTTTTTCAGATGCTTTTCCTTTGTAAATAAGCATCATTATTATCTAGGTAATTTGTCTATAAGATTGACCTTGCTATACTTATTTACTGCTCAAATTCGCGTGAAGGTTTGCTACAAAGCTCTATATCTATAATCCTAAGTAGCTAGAAATAGTTTGCTACTAAAACTTATGTTATAACTTCAATCAATATGGGATAGGGATATAGCAAAATGAAATCCGAACAACAAAAGCTTAATAAGGTATTAACTTACTGTCATGCACAAGGAATTAAATTAACTACGCTACGCCAACTTATTCTAACCATTTTATATAGCCATACAAAGCCTTTAAGTGCTTATGATATTTTGCGGGTTTTGAAAAAACAACATGCTAAAGCGGAAGCTATGACAGTCTATCGGATCCTTGGTTTTTTGGAAAAAAATCATTTAGTTCATCGTATTATCAGTGCAAATACTTATACTGCCTGTGATACGCCCATGCATGAGCATCATGCGCAGCTATTATTATGTGATGAATGCGGTTATGCTGAAGAAATAATAGCAAAACCACTAGAAGCTCTATTGGCAAGTGTTCTAAAAAAGCATCATTTTAAACCGTCCAGTAAACCGATAGAAATTCTAGGAATTTGCGAAAATTGTCAATTAGCTGCTCTTGCGTAAAAATTTTATGTTAATCACTTTTTAAAGATCACTATTTCGATGCCTATAAGTAAGGCTGATAATACTTCTGTCGGATATGCCTAGCTGATAAAATATTCTGCCCATACAAATGCAGCACTATTTAACCTCAATTTTTTTAGAGGAACTTCTATAAATAGTCTCTTCTGATGGAGTTGGTATAAATTCGAACCTACTGATGGGATTAGTATATATTTGATACTTAACTAGTGTGTCTTTTTCTACAAAAACGGAAGTTGATGGTTTATTTTCAAAAGTTTTATTCTCGGGTGCCCGGCCTAATTTGTCATTGATGACCGAATAGTCGGCTTGTCGTTTTATAAAAACTTTAGCATGACAATTATCGTTAGTATGATTATGGATTGAAAACCATGCGTCGGCTATTTTTTTAATGGCTTTGCCTATAGTTCCGGTTACATCGTGATTATGATCGTGGCAGTGGTTAGCATGATTTTCATCAGATTCAACGACAGCGTGTAAATCAACTAGTATTTCTGAAGAGGTGCCTACCAAACCTGCAAATATTTTTTCGAAGAAATTTGTAGTAGCACCTTGTACGGCTATGGCACCCGTTGCGGCGACGTGAATAATGAAAGGAATGAAATTAAGTAAAGCGCCTACTAATTTACCAGGGTGTTTAAATAGATGCAGTATAGTGTGCGATAACTTATGCCAATGGATTTGAGCAAATGTTTTTGCTGTTGCTAGGCTGTTTTCAATGTTAAAGCCAAGTGTTGTAACTAGCATTACAGCTGTAATTGCTTTAGCTATTTTGTCCGCGACAGGAATTGTTAAGCCGATTGCTGTATGAAAGAACCCTACACTACTGCTCAACCAAGCCCCAGCTGTAAAGACAGTAGCTGCAATGGATATTGCTAATATCAAGGCTAAAGCAGTTATCTTAATCAAAAAAGTGAAAAGATGCTGTGCTTTTTTACCGCTGCTTAAATTCGCCCAATTTTCTATAGAAAACAAATCAACAATGCTTTTCTTTATTTTTATAAAGCTATCATTTTTAATAGCTTTATAAAGCATGCTATACATCACAAATGCATAACTTAACCCTATTGCAACAGCAAAAAATGCAGGAATTACTACGCCTCCTGTAACACCTATTAATGTCATAAAAGCCACAATGTGAGAAAAAACCAGAGCAGTAAAGCCAATGCCTGCCAATATCGCGATAATTCCTGCTAAAAAAGCGCATATTTTTTTAAATTTTATTTCGTTGCGGTATCTGATTAAACGATTCTTTTTTTGCTTTTTAGTTAAATCATGCCGGTCTAAAAGGTTTAATTTTTTTGCTTCTCTCTTAAGAACATTATTTTCTATTTTTTCAAAGAACCCATTTGCTAAAATACCACGGCAAAACTTTTTATTATAAGGGTGATAAACTAATCCTTCTGTAACACCAGCAGCAATAGCAAAAAAAATAAAGGTTGGAATAAACGCGGCTAATCCCATAGTGGGTAAAATTAGCATAATAGCTACGCCACCAATAAAACCAACGCCAACAGCAATAACAGTGGTAAGTAATATTGAAAGTATGTCTGCAAATTTTTTTTTGTGGAGTAACGCTAGCTTATTTTGATAAATTAAGTTTAGTGATTGAGTTAGAGACCCATCAGACTTACGGTTATTCTTCTTATTTACCGTATCCTCTTCAATAAATTTAACCCTTTCCTCGAAACTAGGGATTTTAACTTCGTTTTTTACAGTGCCTATTTTTAGTCTTTTTAATTGGGCTATGTTTTTAGCGCGTCTAATTTCTTTTGCTAAATCCTCAGCTTTCTCTATTTCAATATGACGCTGAATGGTGGTAATTTCTATTAGTGTAGTTAAATGGTGTTTAATTTTGTTTTTTTGACCCTCGTTTATACTAGATATGGCTAATAAACCCTTTAATTCATTAGCCCATGTTGTATCACTATAAGCAACGAGTACGCAGTCCATATTACACTGAGCAGTAAATTCTTTGCAAGATGTCGCTGATTTATCAATTCCGCTTAAAATTTCCTGTGCTTTTTCTTTAGCTATTTTTAATTCAGGTATTGTGTTAACACTTTTTATGTGTTCAATGCTGCTGATAAGCTTTTGCAAAATCGTCCTCATTCTGTCTTCAAATGCCAATGTATTTTTATATCTAGCCTATTAATTAATTGGTAATAGTTACGACCGCTTGGATGCTGCCAAATGAGGATTCAACAGAAGTCACTTTGCATGTATGATTATTATCGCCAGTTAAAGAAAAGCTTTCATTATTAAAGAAAAAGCTGCAAATGTTTTTGCCATTTGAGGATATATAGGAAAAATAACCAACGGGTAAAGTATGCAGATATTCGCCATTACTTTTTTGTGCTTTAAATGCATTCTTTGTTGTACTGCCTGCCGTTGCAGGTAATCCCGCTAATAAGCGGCTGTTAGTGGACTTAAACTCAAATTTGTTAAATAAATAATCGAGTTGACTTCTATTAACTATATCAACATGAATGTAGCCATGACCATTATTGGCGGCAGGTTGAGCATTAGCCCAAGCTGATAAAAGAATCGACGCTAAAAAACCTGCCTTTAAAAAAATTTTCATTAAAACCCCCAAAGTTGAAATAATTTATGATATGTTATAACGTAACATTAATATTGTCAATGATACAAGAATCCAAGCCGGAAACCCCATAATTAAGCTTGTTATTCGTTAATTGATGCGCTACACTTAACATATGATTAAAACATGGAAACATAAAGGGTTGCAGCGTTTTTTTAAAACAGGGAGCAAAGCAGGGATTAAACCTGCTCATGAGCGTCGGCTTAAAATTATTTTGCAACGCTTAAGCGCAGCGGTACAAGCAGAGGATATGAATACGCCCGGCATGCAATTTCACGGTCTTGTAGGTACGCTCAAGGGTTTCTATGCCGTTTCTGTTAGCGGTAACTGGCGGGTTATTTTTACGTTTAAGGGTCAGCATGCCGAAGACGTTGACTATATTGATTATCATTGAGGAATAAAGCCATGTTTAAACCTTTACACCCTGGCGAAATTGTTAAAGACACGTTAATTGATGCGACCGGACTTACCGTGACAGCCGCAGCCGATAGGTTAGGGGTGTCTCGTACGGCCTTATCGCGCTTATTGAATGGCCATGCAGGTATTAGCCCTGAAATGGCCCTCAGGCTCGCTAAACTCTTTAATACGAGCATCGAATCGTGGATTAATCTGCAAGCACAATACGATACTTGGCGGGTAAGCCGGAATTACAACAAGATTAACGTGAAGCCGTTGGCGGCTTAACAGTAGAATTTGATAGCGCTAAAGGCTTTATCAAATGCTGATCCCATCAGCAAAAAAGCGTACTGCGTGAGTGCTTGTAACACCCAAGCAGTACTGACCACAACAACCTTCGATAGAGGTGTATTATGGCTCATTCTAGCTTAAACGATCCCGTGTCTAATCCCAACTTTTTATCTCAACCGCCCTCATTAATGGAACTGCGCGACAAATTGCATGAACATTTAAGCCAAGCGGCGGCTCTTTCTTACGTCACTAGCGGAGAAGACTTTCTCAATTTTCATCAGGACGTGCTGCGCGATTATCTATGGACGTTGCAAAATCTGGTGATATCCGCCTTAGAAACCTATGGCGCATTGGATGACTGCCTAAGCCGTTTCGTTTGCTACCCACGAGGAAATTAGTCATGTCCACTACCTCGTTATTCAATCCCTGGTTCCTTTTAGGCTTCTGGGCCTGCGGTATCATTACGGGCATAATGATGGTGGTTGGTCTGCGCGCTACTCCCCATCACCCTGTCGACATTTACACCGATAAGGCCACCGGCTGCCAGTACCTTTACCGCCCAGACCACGGCGGTATTACTCCGCGAATGGACGGCCACGGTTATCACCTTTGCACCGCGCCAGCGGTCAAATAACCCTGGCCGTCCAGCGCACGATGGGCATGGGACTCACTCATGCCTATTGAGCCAACAACAAACCGTGGCCAACTTAAATCAAGTTTCATTTCTTGGAGATATGTTTTTTAGTCCCTCTAGTAGGTTTTCCATGCTTTTTGTGGTTTTTTCTTTATTAGTCTCTGAAATAGTATCGATAATTTTTTGCAGAGTTTCTAAACATATTTCCGCTAACTTATCAGGACCAATAGATTGGATCATATTGGCCATTTCCGTTTCACAAATCTTCTCAACAGCTTCTTGATAAGTTTTCTGACTAATAGCATTCTCTTGAGACAGTACTTTCACTGCTTGTTTTGTATTTCCCGTCAATGTTATTGTTTTGCTTTGCGGATCTAAAGCCATATCAAAAGTCAGTATTTCACTGTTGTCTATACCGCTTAACTCAATGATGTTTTCTAGCTTTTGGGTAAAAAAATCAAACTTTTCAGCCCTAATTTTTGCAGTGATACTATCTTGGTTAATATTTAAAGATTCAATAGAACGAGGTGTGAAATTCTTTTTATCACTCGTAGGTATTTTGGATGTTTCTACTATTGTATGCATATTATAAAACCTCATTTTATATTAAAACTACTAAAGCTCATCACTTCTTCTTCATCAGAACTATGTTCATCACGTTGAGGGGGCATCGGTGCTATACTCCTCGGAGGCTGCTGCTCTTTACTGTCTATTTGAATAGAGGCAAAGGGATCTACTGGAGCAGAATTTACATTACCTTCGTATCTATAACTAAAGTAGTTGGAACCATTGATTGCTGTATCTGAATTAGGTAATGGGCCAGGGTTAATAACCCTTTCAGCGAGTTCTTCAGTCACTTCTGTAATAAATTTTTCCCATTCATCCGTTGGCCTAGCTTCCCTAAAAGCATATATCGTAATTTCTTTACCACATTGCTGAGGATCCTGCTTTAAAGCTTCCCTAACATTATTTCTGATAATTTTAGTAAGACAAACTTTATGTTCTATTATCTTCTTGACGATTACGCCCCATGCCTCTGATAAATTATCGCCAGAATCTTCAATGGCTATATGCAACTTCCAACCAGCAACATTTTTACTTCTTTTTAGTGTCCCTGTAGTTTGACTTTGGGGTAAAGGATATTTTAATTCCCCTTCTTGTTGCATGAAAGTGTGTCCACCGCTTAAGCTGGGTGAATAATAGGCCATATATCCTTGCTCTTGAACCACATCCTCCGTCGTTAAATCCGCAATGTTAAAATATTCAAATTTAGATTCATTGGTTTTCTCTGCTATTTTACTTCTACCCGCCCTTTCAAACATACAATACCCCCCATTTTCTATTTAGTATAGTACAAGTTCTTAATGTATCGGGGGTTAAGTGTTGATGCTTAAGGATTTTGTCAGCAACTCATAATTTTCCACAAAATAGTCGAATAGCATTTTACTATCAAGCAGGTATCAAAGCCGGAATTTTTATTTAACAACACGTTATGAAGCTATTCCTGGGGTCAAATAAGCGCGCTTGTCCAAGCGAGTTGTCACTCCATCTTGAGGGAGTGACAACTCGCCCCCGCCCACGGTTTACGGGGGTTACTACGGTTTTTTTACTTGATTTGGCGAGTGATACGCAGCATAATAAAGGTTGATTGTAAGGTCGCTGCCTCATGTGACTTAAATAAATGAGGTAAGGCTAATGAAACCCTGAGACATGCGCGAAGGCTTAACCGCCTTGGGTTTAGTTGCAAGCTTGCTTGCACTCTATTTACCTCTGGCTACGCCAAAGGTTATTTATCTTTCACCGCATTGTAACGATGTTGGTTTTTATCTATTTAGCGTAGCCGAGTGCTACCGCTTTCTAACCTTGTGGGCATTGGCATTTCTGCAATGTAAGGTTTACTCCCGTCTAGCCGTTTTCCGGCTCGTCTATGGCTATTGCTGTTAACCCACAGCAACGGCTTATCTTAATTTTCGCTATTGGCTATCACCGGCTGGTAACGAACGTCATTATCTTAATTTTTCATAACGGTTTTATCGTTTTATCGTCTGCGCTTTTTTTGCATCATCAAGTGTAGCTCCCCCCTTTTGGCGCGTTCCCACACGCGCTGATTTTGCTGTTTCGATGCACTACACGGTTTAGCGGTCTACTCTCAAGTAGCGTAAACCGTAGGCTTTTGGCCTAAAACAGGTGATTGGGTTTCCTTTTGCCCTTGTGCCAAGCAATTGGCAGCCATAGCGCGTTAAAAACGGCTATGTCGGCGTGAACACTTACCGACTTTAAAACCCAAAGAGACAACGGAACGAACAAGAGAACAAAGAGATGGCCAGCTTACGTTATGAATTGAAAGGTTTATGCACCCGCAACCGCGAGGGCAGCTACAGCACCCAGCAACACCGCTTGCGGATTTTGCTGCAAGTGGCAACCCAGCTAAAAGAGTTAGGGTTTCGGCAAATGCAAAGCCATTCGCTAAAACCGAAACATGCCGAGGCGTTGGTCAAGCAGTGGCAGGATGAAAAGCTATCCCTGAGCGTCATAAAAAACCGTCTTAGCCATTTGCGCTGGTGGTCGGAAAAAATTGGTAAAGCGGGAATGCTACCCGCTGACAATGCCGCGTATGGGTTGGGTTCTCGGCAATTTGTCAGTGAAACCAGCAAGGCGCAAGTCCTGGTTGAGGATAAGCTTCAAGCGATCCCCGATAGCCATGTACGCGCCAGCTTACAATTGCAAGCCGCCTTTGGCTTACGCCGTGAAGAAGCGATTAAATTTCAACCGAGCTATGCCGACCAGGGCGATAAATTGGTACTCAAAGGCTCGTGGACAAAGGGCGGACGGCCACGCGAAATACCGATCCGTACCGACAGCCAACGACAACTCCTGCAGACAGTACACCAGCTGGCCGGGAAAGGTTCACTTATCCCCGCCCAGCGGACTTATATCGAGCAGCTACGCTGTTATGAACGTCATACTTCACGCGCTGGCTTACATAAATTACACGGCTTGCGCCATGCCTATGCACAGCAGCGGTATGGTGAATTGACGAGCTGGCCAGCACCGCTAGTAGGTGGTCTAACCCGCAAGCAATTAACACCCGAACAACGGGCAATTGACGAACAAGCGCGATTACAAATAGCGCACGAACTGGGGCATGGCCGTACCCAAATTACCACGATTTATTTAGGGCGGTAACCTGATTTTGTAACACAAAGGTATTACATTTTGTCATACCATCCCACCCCGCTTTCCCAACGGCCGTTGATTTTTTACCGAGCTTCAACCTTTCCTATCAGCTTTTCCAGGCAACACACTGAATGCGAAAAGTAGGCTATCTCTTTCGAGCCAACGAAAGTGCGCACTTATACGTTGACTAGCGTCAACGTGTGCTTTACGTTTATGGCCATCTACTCAATTCTTAATTTTAATTAGGTTTCTCATGGAAATACTTGCCCTTGCTGACCTCGTTGACCGTTGGACTTACACCCGCGTTGGTATTCATAAGCTAAGCAAGCGAGATGATTTTCCTAAACCTGTGGCTGTGGCCGTAGTCAATCGCGGGAGAACGAAAATTTTTTTAGTGTCGGACATAGCGGCTTATGAGCGCGATAAGCCTTGGCTATTGGATGAAAATCAAAAGTCGCAACGGCAGCGGTTATTTTGTTTGTTGCAGTTGATGAAAGAGCTACCGGACGGACAGGAAAAGCAACAGCTCTTAGAAAAATTATTTGGCCGTAAAGCAGTGATGGCCAGCCACGATTAACGCCTTCGTCGTCTTCCCTTTTTAGCGCGTTGCAGAGCAACGTATAAGCGCGCACTTGTCAGTGGGACTTAACCCAAAAGCGACCGTAGCCAACCCTTGAGTATGGTATTTGCTGACGCGTGTCTATCCTGCATTATGATTAAAAACCCTAAAAAATTTTGACACGACAAAATAGCCTCTGGTACTGTGTTTTTCAATTTAGTTAGAAAAAATTCTAACTAAATATAATGATATTCCTAAAGGGCGGTAAGGATGGTCAGATCGATACCCGCTCTATCTGCTGAGCAAAAACTAACGACCAACGATAGCGAATGAACCGAGTGATTAAAAACGGCCATAAACCGCCTTTAAGAGGCTTTTTTCGGTTTTATCGCGGCTACCCTATAGGGTAGGGGGTATATCGCGCTATAAAGCCGCGTTAATGTGTATTTTAGGGGCTTATTTTTTAGCTGTTCACATTAAGCAAGGTTTAGGTTCGATTTTAAATAATTTTCGATGGGGCAATATCCGATCATTTTTTTAACCGCTCTGCAGGCGATTTTAATAGCTAGCCATAACGTTCACTTATGCCGTTGACGTTCTGCATCGGCATCCTACAGCGTCAAAATCTTAATTCCCTAAACCCGGCTCATTGCTGAAACCTTAAGCGTCCAGTCACCAAAAGAACCTATCCACACCCGACGCAACAAAGGTTGCTGATTGGCAAAGGCTTATAAAATAAAGGGTTTATGCCTGTTTTAGCTTGAAAATGAGGCGGGGGAAGATGTAAACCAATGGATGACATTTTGTAATCCATTGGTTTACAAATGGTTATAACCTCTTGAGTTACAACGATTTATTTTATGGCCATCAACCGTTTATCCCTGTGTTGACGGCTGGTTTTTTAGGTAGAGAAAAAAGTAAAAATTGTTATTGTGGCTGTGGGTATGTGGTCAAAGTCGCGTGCCTGTGGTCAACTCGTAAGAGTTGTCCATAGGCCAAGGAGCGACGGTCGGCGATAGCCGATTGTCCACATATCCAGCAGCTTATGCGCCGAATTTTTGTGTGTTAACTCCGCAAGGAGTTATCCACAAAATTGGGTGGCTAATTACAGGATCAAGTTTTTTATATAGGTAAAGACTATAGGATATAGTAGACCATTTATGCGTGCTTATAGACCATTTATGCGTGCAAAAAATAGACCATTTATGCGTGGATAACTTTTGCTACTAACAAAGTTATTCACTGCAATTTGATAAAGGCTTTAAGGGTATGTGGGGTAAGCTTGGTTTTAAAATCAAGCAAGAACTATCATCTTCTATTTTCAATTCTGGATAAACTAAGCGAACAGATTTAAGTTGTTTTATAAAATTTCTTTTAAAGCCCTGTTTACCTTGGGGGGTATCCGCATAATCTGAGCCAAATTGTAGGGCAAGTGTGTCCCATAAAATTCTTGTGGGTTTTTTAAGATAACTCATTCGATAAGTAAGCCAGCAGTACATATCTAAGGCTAAAGGGGATTGTTTTAGAGCTTTTAAGGCTCTCATATCAATAGGCACAGGATTGTTAATAATAGATTCAAAAAATTTAGCATTTAACTCAATGGTAGATTCCCAAAGCGATGCCTGTTCCGGAGCTTTTGGATCCCAAAAAAGGATAGCCTTATCAGCAATTTGTATAGGTTCAATGCCAAAACTGGTTGAATTTTCATAAGTACACGCGATGTGAGCAGCAAATAGCCTTTTAGTTTGTTCCTTAATCCGAGTAATACTACCCCATCTACCTCCTGTGGGCGTTAAATCAAGTTGTCGCATAAAATCAGATAGAGAATGTCCTAATATTAAAACTCTCTCTTTTTTCTTTACGGCTTCTGTAGTAATCCATGCAAGCAAAAGTCGCGGAATATTGCCATAAGGCAATCCTATAGAAACTGGCTTACCATTTTTCATAGTGTAACCAGGTTGAATCATTAGTGAAAAACCCCCATTTTCTCTTCCCCATGCGTTTATATCATCACCAGGATTTTTATAGGGCAAAGATGCCTGTACTAGTAATTGCGCCATATAGCCAATTGCACCAGCTTGCTTAGCTTCTTCTGCTTCAATAGCAAAAGCTTCTACAATTAATTTATCTAGGTTTTTAAGATTCATGTTAATAGCCTTGGCTTTTTAAAAATTGACTCAAAGCAGCACTTAGCGTTTTATTAGCTTTCTTTCTTTGCTCAAACATATACCGTCGAAAGCGCATGTCTAGCTCTTCATCAGGTCTTAATTCATATCTGGGTGATTTTTCCGGTTTGCCGTTTTTCCGTATTATCGGCTTATCAGGATTTGTGTTTATCGTATTTACGGGTTTCCGGTTTTCCGTACTTTTAATTTCTTCATTATCGCTTAATAGTTCTTGCATGGTAGAAGGGCGAGGTTCGTTCATATAACCTTTTACAACATTTTGAAAATTCTTTTTAGCCATCTTGTTTACCTCTTTATTCTCTGTAAGATTTCTTTAGCCAAGGCCATATATTGCTGCCCTATTTTGTGTTTAGGCTCATATTCAATAACAGGTTGTAAATAAGCTGGGCTTTCAGAAGCTACCGTACCTTTACTAATTTGCGTTTTAAAAACTAAATCACTGTAGGTTTGCTTTATTTCATCTATAACTGCTTTATTAAGAGTTGTTGGGTTTCCTGGTACAGTACTAAGAAGAACGCCTAAAATTTTCAAATCTGGGTTTAAACGGGGTTTTCGTACTTTATCAACTATATCAAATGTTTTTTTTAATCCTCGTGCTGCAAAGGGTTCAGGAATCATAGGACTTAGTACATAGTTTGATGCAAGTAAACCCGCAGTAAATAGATAGCCTTCATGCGTGAGGCTATCTATTAAAATGTAGTCAAAATCTTTTTTGTAATTTTCTAAAGCAGCTCCTAGGTTATAAATAACCTCAAAGCCCTTATCTTGGATGAAGGTAAGCTGATCGTTAGTGCCTATTACAGCTAAATTATCCCTAATAAAAACAGGTTCTGGCGTTTTTTCATTGTAAAGCTCGCTGGTATGTGTTTTTAAGTTTTCTTTGCTGCCTAAAGTTGCAATAGTTAAATCTCCTTGAGGATCATTATCTATCAAAAGCACCCTAAATTTTTTATTTGTTAAGGCAATACTGTGGCCTAGATTAAATGTGCATGTGGTTTTATTTACGCCGCCTTTACGTGTAGCAATATCTATAATAATTGTCATTACTAAATACATCCTCATAAAAAGGCTGGTTAATTTTTAACGTATTTACAGAATAACAGAATTCGGAATCTTGTAAACACGTTTTATCGAATATTCGGGATTACGTAAAACGGGGTGAACATTAATTTATCGACTGAACTAGCAATAATTTAATTAATGATCTTCCTTAATATGATACAAATCGTGAAGAATGTTATATAATATATCTTATAGAGTATATAACTAAATAAGAAGGTGAGTTATGTCTAAAGTCATGTTTTCGCTGCCCCAACAATTGGTCTCACGAATGCGGGTTTTCGTGCCGGAAGGGGAGAGGAGCGAGCTGGTGGCCAGCTTGCTAGAAAAAGAAATAAAAACCCGTGAACGAAAGCTTTACCAACGCGCTAGCGAGTTAGAAGCGTGTACAGGTCTTGGCCAAGAAATGGCAGAGTGGGATAACGAGTTTGGTCAGGATGGTTTAGATGAAATATAAGCGCGGCGAGGTTTATTTAGTGCAAGAGCATGGCACAGAAGGCCATGAGATCAAAAAAACCCGCCCTTGGGTACTGATGGGCGCTAATCCCATTAATGCTGCCCGTAGTACGGTGATAGCCATACCGTTATCTACTCAAGCGAAGGAAATACCGGGTTTAAGTGTTAAGATATATCTCAATAATACTTTTTCTTGTGCCGT
>MWWI01000169.1_pt1 | contig 14448 bp, 19 predicted proteins | sample 1047321 | NCBI WGS metagenome assembly MWWI01 (sample SAMN06349966, study PRJNA376086) | soil metagenome | isolation source: FI-1 sample Antarctic (ecotone) soil | place: Antarctica | reverse complement strand
AGGTCTGCAGTTGGACGGATCGGCTGACAGGCAAGCAAGACAAGCGAAAACAACAGTGTAAGCGAAATCAATAGGAATACCCTCTTCATCTGATTCCTCCTGTTCAAGTAGTTGCTATAGGTGCGGAGCCTGAATCTTATCGGCAATTGGTAAGGCATGCAAATCAAAAATGCCTACCCTGCGTAGACCACAACGGATTTAGTAGCCCCTGCCAACTATTGCATTGTGCAACGTAAAAGAGATTATCACTTCCGTCTCGCACACTCGCCAACGTGGCACCGTGGTGAGTTGGCGCAAAAGGCTGCAACAGAAGTTGCGAAGCCACGCCCACAAGGCACTCGCACACCTAGCCGCGTCTTGCGTGCAATCTGCGTGTAATAAAAATTGCAATTTATTGTCAAGTTAAAGTGCTGTTTTTTGAGAATAGCTACTGATAAGAGGGGCTTAACGGCACCTGTGGTGGTAGCTATTGTGCGAATATTCGCCTAATAAAAAAATGCCCAGGTTATCGGCCTGGGTTTTTGCTTTCTTGTTCTTTCGTGGCGATCACACTAGCACTATGTCACTACTCCCTAGATATGGGTCTTATTCTGATATGGGTCTTATTCTTGTACACTGACTTCTAACAGTTCACCGGTCGGAGGTGTCGACAGGAGCCCAGCGAACTTGGCGACTTGTTCACGATAGTAGCCGGAGGCCTCACTGGCATGGAGATCAGCTTCGGTTTCCCATAAACTAATGGATGTTACCTGGTTCGCGTCTCGATCCGTAAGCAGATAGGCACCTCTAAATCCCTTCTGCTTTTTCGCGACTGGAATGAGAGACTCTTGATAGAGAGTGATGACCTCATCGATCTTCCCTGGATTAACCGAGGTTACGCCGAGCCGTGCATACATAGTGTTCTCCTTCAGCAAGAGTTGATCACGCGCTTACAAACAGGCCTGTTCGGGGACGATATAGGAGTAAACACAAAGAGAGCTTGATCATCGCGCTCCTGGACTGTTCTGTCAACCTCCAGAAATCAGCAGCCACAAGCGCAGGCGTGCTTCAACTTCTGTATGAGCCAGGGCGCTGGGGATATTCATAAGCTGGACCAGGATAATGATGGGAAGGCGTGTGAGGGCTTGCCGGGTGGCTTTAGGGTGATTCGCTAGGAGTTTCTCGACCGTAAAAGAGGACAAGTGCACGATTATCGCCCAGGTCTTTGACATAGATGACAGGCGCGGTGATGGGTGACGCGGTGGGTGGCGAGCGTGTGATTGGCAGCTGTGGCGTCCTGTGGCTGTATCTGCATGGGCATGGGCGTCTTCGTGGGTGTTGATATAAATGAATCATCAGGCCGAGGTAAGTTGTCGGTCATGTTCAATACACTGAACGCCCAACGAAAAAGGAACAAGGCGACAATCACCCCGATGATAATACGGGTGCGGCGGCTAGCCTTTTTATTGGTTGAGATTGGTGGGTGCAATTGTGGGATCATATTTACCTACCTAACATTCGCGCCCACCATGAACGGGTGAGCGCTGTGGCAGGCATGGTGGCTTGCACCGTCTGTAATGCTTCAATCTTGCCCTCTGCCTTACCCAGTTCACGTTGCATCTGCTCGATGCGCTCCAGCAGTTCACGCTCGCGCTGCTGGGCAGTCTGCTGCTGAGCCATTACCTGCGCCCTTGCCTCCTGTTCGCGACGCTGGGCATCTTCCAGCAGCAAGCGCGCGGCGTGCAATTGCGCCATTGGCACCAGTGCTGTACTGGCCTCTGGTTCCTCAGCGATCAGCGGTGGTTCAGGCGGTTCCCATTCGCGTTGGAAGTGAGCCCACTGTGCTTTGCCCTCTGCGCTCTTCAGTAGAGCTTGCACGTCCTTATGGTTGTCACCAGCCTCCGTGTGCATCTTCACGAAGGAAAGAAAGCACAGATCCGCCTCGGTGAACTTGCGTCGCTTGCCTGTAGCCTCTGTCGAAAGGTAATCCGGGTAAGTTGTTGTGTAGATGCGCAGGCCTGTCGCAGAAACTTCAAGCATCTCCTGCACTTGCTTAGGTAAGTATAAGTTCGCCATGTTTGTTTTCTATCTAACAGATGTGACAGTGTGGGGAGTGTGTAGGCTGTGCAAACAGTCTCAACAGTCATGACAGTATCCAACAGTCATTACACAGATGCCGCACTGTCAAGCTGTTACAACAGTCGCAACAGTCTGCGCAGACAGCACAGTGTGCCCTCTATCATATCCGTACGCTTTCATCAATGCAAACGTCCCTACACCATGTTGAGGGCGTGAATACGGTCCTGTTTGCAGGAGACGGGTTATAGGTTGAGCAAAGAAAAGCCCCGACCACTAGGGCCAGGGCCATATCGGGTGAATATCGGTCTACCAAGCGCCTGAGCGCCAGAACTCACGGTCGGCCATGTCGTTGGCTTGCCAGAAGTCCTTTAGGGCTAGGCAGCGACTTTTTCCGCTTTGCGCTGGATGCGCTCCACATAGAAAGCCTGGGCGACGGTGGGCCAGGTGCTTGCCCTGATTGCACCGCCGAACTGGGTATCCACCAGTCTCTTGAGCGCGTTACGGGCGTGCTGGTCACAGGTGGCAGCGCCTACGCTGATCGCCCACGTATAGGCGTCACTCGGCTCCTGCCAAGCCATCCACGGCGCTGCGAGCTTGGCAAGGGCTTTGTCCAGCGTATCGTAGGCGGCTTGGCCGAAGCGTTTACCGTCCCACGGCTGGAAGCCCAAGTCGATGCTGTACAGGTAACGACCCAGCCCGAAGGCGCTGCACGCACGCTTGAAGGCACGCGCCTCGGCACTCATAAAGTCAGTGTCCTCGCCCGATGCGCTGCGGGTGATGCCATCCACAGTCAGCGCTACAATTGCAGTCTTTGGCCCCACAGCTTGTATGGTGGTTGCCCACGTCACTCCGGCAGCGTCTAGCGCATCCTGGTAGGCGCGGGTGTCGGCGTAGACCAGGCAGAGGGCGCTTTGGCCTGACGTCTTGCCAGGCTTGAGCGTGAGATCATGCTTAGAGAAGCGGTAGTCCAGAAAGTTGGTCATGGCTTACCAGCCTCCATCGGTGCGATCACCGTAGGCGTTTGTGTTCGCCAGGTAGCAATAGGTTTCGGTGTCGGCTTGGTTGCGACCAGCAGCCTCATAGCCGCGCCGTTCCTCTGGTGTCATGGCGCCCAACTCGCCAGCGTCAAGCCAGTCGCCTGTGGTGGCGCACTCGCAGTACATATCGTACCCCTGCCAGTAGAGTTGCTTGGCGGGAATCATGGGCGATACTACGAAGCTGGGTGCAAGCTGTGGTAAAGTGTTCATTGTTAAAACCTTTCTTGAGAAGTGTTTTGACGATTGCCCTGGTCAGAGTTCGCGCTCTGGCCGGGGCTTCTTTTTGCACTCAATTTGTAATTTGAATGTAATTACATTCTAACACGTATATCATTTGTAGTCAACATGTAATTCAAATGTATTTACAAATGATTTACACCATGCTACAATGATGGCACGATTATGCCTTTGAAAGGAGATACAGATGAAGGATGAAGTTTTCCAGCTACGTGTAAGTGAAGATGACCGGCGTCGAATGGAATTACTCTCACGACGTTTTGGCGTCAGCATGGCAGGAGTAATTCGGATGCTGCTTCGTCAAGCGGTTAGTGAAGAGGAATTAGAGACAGCGCCATTGGGAAAAGAGGTGACCTCACCCCTCGTGATGGCTCTGAACTAAATGAGTAGGGGCGAGGCATAAAAAAGCCCGCCCCACGAATGGAACGGACTTTTCGCCGCAATCATCGTTTAGTTTCGAGGCCAAGCGGTGGTTGCTAACAAGGAGTATAACATGACAAACCTGTTGATTGATGAACGCCCAATCATGTTCTGGGCGGAGAAGGTGCAGCCATGAGAACCGGTTGCGTACAGCACCCCGAAAACCACCCGCTGATTGTCATTCGCAAATGGCAGGTTGAGTTCTGCGATGGCGACTTGGCCGCCGCTGCACTCATGTCTTACTTTGAATACTGGCACAATATTAAGTTGGCAACACAACCAAAAGCCAAGCACCAGAACAATACCGCCGAGCAGCATGGCGAGGAGCGCACCCAGGATGAATCTCTATGGCAATGGCACACGGCCGATGAAATCGAAGCGGGCGTAATGGTGTATAAGCGTGACAAGATTCGGGCTGGCATAAAGGTGCTGGAAGAAAAAAAGGTGATCGAGGTGGGCAGCAATCCCAACGCCCGTTACAAGTTCGACCGCACCAAGTTCTTTCTGTTCAATCCTGCCGTTGTCAATGCGTGGCTAAGAGTCAATTACCCATCTGCGGAAAATCGCAACTCGGAAACGGAAAATCGCAACTCGCCTGCGATTAATCCACCACCACCTGCGGAAAACCAACAAGCAATAACAGAGACTACTACAAAGATTACTTCAAAGACTACAATAGAAGAAAAGAGCAGCAACGGCGCCCCAGCGCCCGCAGCTCCTGCTGACTTAAAAGCCTTACCCGTTATAGTTGCTTTTAAGGACTTGTACGGACGCTACCCCACGCACGCTCAAATGAAGATCATTGTGGAGCGCAACCCACCTGTTGCGGATTGGGTACGCGCCATTCGTGCCTGGGCTGCAAAGGGCCACAGGCCTGTCAATATTGAGGGGATGCTCGATTGGGCGTTTGAGCCTAGCCGCATAGAGGAACACGCCGGTGGTAAGGCTCGGGTGAAGCCAGCAGATGACCGCCGCAGCTATAGCCACGGCATTGAAGCCTTTATCGCCAACCAACCCACCTTTGATGACGATGAGTTAAATGAGGAGTGATTAACCGTTAAATAAATAACGCCTGCCACCAGAGGTATGAACTCTGACAGCAGGCTAACCAATCCGATGGGGTAAGCATCGAATGGCTAGGTGAATTTTACCATAGCCTATCTATGACCCTACGCCCATCGGCTTAACCGGTGGGTCTTTTTGTGCCCACTGATCACACTTAACAGGGGGTAAGGCTGTATGAGTGAAGTAAAGAGCAAGAACTATGGCAGTACCTTTGTTCCGGCAATCGTAGAGCGCAAACCGCTTGTCACCACGATTCCCACGTTGGATCATTCTGCACTTCTGCCAATGGCAGCCCACTCCGGGCACGCCCGAATGGACGATAGCGCAATTACCCATGCTAAGGCGACGTTGCTCATAAGCAGCGCCTATATTATCGCTGCGCTGATGATCACCAGTGGCTTACTTCTGATTGTGTGGATGTTCAGGGGCTTAGGTGACGAGTTTGCTGCCTATGCCTATGCTGGGCTAATCATATGGGGCTTGTGCATCCTGGCCGCGCTCTTTGGTAATCGTAAGCAGTCACTGCACCATTCACCCACTGGCATCGCGCACCATGAACTTGATAGCAGAGAACGCATTGCACACCATGCCATCGACACCCACGCTTCGTTGCTCATTCGCCGGTGGGAGATTGACGAAAAATGAGTGATCACCTATTGGTTGAGATCAACAGGTTACGCACCGAAAACCGTGAACTGCGCGAGGCATTACGTATTAACGGCAGGCACGCCAGGCGCATACGCCGAGCCCATGATTGCGCGCTTCTTCTAGCACAATGGCACATTGCTTACCTGCCAACGACTAGAGAGTTTGCCGCGCAAAATGGTATGGCTCAGCGGCAGTGGCAAAATGCAATTGCGCTGCTACGGTTGGCGCGCGTGCTGGATCTGTCGGGGAACTGGCGAGCGCATGATCTACCCACCATATCAAACAGGATTGACGATGCAGCTGTAGCTGCAAATGCTAGCCCTGAAGCGTTCTTTGCTCATGGCTCTGTCCACATGCGCCGGTGACATGCGTGGGAGGCCAAGGCGGTAGCGATATTGCGCTGCCAGCACTGTGATGCCCTAAGGGGCAAAGCGTCACTGTACACAAGCGTTTCAGGTGGGGGAGTGGGGAATGTATGCGAAAGACTACGCGCAAATGGTTTATCAAATGACGCCGATTTGGAGTTTGATTTCACTGATCTGGCGCGTTGGCTCAATGTCCGTGTATTTAGGAATATCTGCCCGGAACTCTGGTGCATGAGGCACGAAGGCGGCACGATAGGCTTCTACCGAATCAAAATAGAGGTTTGCTATTGCAACATAAATCGGCTTTGAGCCAGACTCAACTCCAGACAGTCCTGCCTCGACCACAACACCTTTGCACGCATCGCCCAGCCGGGCTCGCACCATTGGGATGTGCTTGTTGCAGAAGTAGTCCACATCGAATCGTTTACCCTCACTGTTGGGGTAGAAGACGCTATATTTGATCATGGTGGTGGCCTCCTGTCGGCGTTAAAAAAGAGGGAAGAGTTGATTCGTGTCGAGATGTTCAGGAAGTATATAGGAGCCGCGCAGATTACAGCAAGCAGGCTAGACGCATGGGTAGCCAGTGGTAGCCAGTGGTAGCCAGTGGTAGCCTACACACGAGAGGGCAAAGCAGGTGGGTATGCAAATTGCATTTCAGATAGGTGGGGAGACAATGCTATACTGGCGATAGAAAAGCAAAAAGCAGCCCGTTGGCGTGGAAACCTGTGGCTGCTCTTGCGTACAATCGTATAATCTTGTCATGCCTATGATACTCGCGCCCGCGCGCGTGTGTCAAGTAGGATCGCACACTATACCATTGCATTCAAGAGCATGCCCACCAGGCCCAGCCACAAGCTGAGTTCTGTGTGGGCGTTTATTGTTAGTAAGCTGTGTCGAATGGAGAGCAATATGGCTAGCGAAAAGACAACTCTGTACTTCGCATTAAGCAATACCCAGATGGAGCACTTAGTTGAACACGTAGAGCGTAACCTTAAATTCTGGCCGTACCTTCTTTGGCACATCCCCTCCCTCAACCTGCGTTGGGAATCTGATTACAGAGGTGTTGCGGAATTCACAACCGGGTATGCACCAGATGATAGTGTCGCCATCTATATATATCGACACAGTCCTAGCTCCTCGAAATGTTTTTGGTTTGTCGCGAACTCAAATGTAGAGGATCTCATAACAAAAACATTCACCTTAGATGTAGCTCGTTATCAGCAAAATCGAGTAGAGATCGCACTCATTGAGTTCAACGGCTCGGCAATGAAGGATATGATGCTGGAGTGGATTGAACAACATTGGAAGGATAAGTATGAGATTCTCAGGCCTGAAGCTGCGCCACAGCCGCCGCAAGTAGCCCTTGATGCCATCTATGCGACGCTACCTACCCTGGAAACTATCGACGAGCACATGGCTAGTTTGGGATTGGCAAAAGATGATGACGAATGGTGGGACGCTTACCTGGATTGGGTAATGGCCTATCGCGCACGGCACGGGGCCAAGCATCTGCCCTATGAGGTGGCGGCAGACACGGCGAATGTTGGAAAGGCAACCTTCGAGCGAAGGCTTGAGGCATGGGAAAAACGTACTAGCAGGGAGCGTGATACACGCCGGAATAAAAGATGAGGAGCAATGAGGGACCTTGAGGAGATTTGTTGAGTAGAAATGAGGATACGTGCTCTCTGCACCTGTCCTATAATCATATCAGGAGGTAATACAGCAATGGAGAATTACGCACGAATTACAATTAACCTTAGCACGGCTGAATACCTGCGGCTTGTAGACTCAGCAAAACAAGAGCTACGCCCCGCGCGCAATCAAGCGCGCCTTCTACTGCGCCAGGCACTTGGCGTTGTCGACGACCAACGTCAATCACAGCCTTTACCGGGCAATGAGGAAGCATCCATTGCCTAAAATAAGAGCCGCCAGATTACAGCTGGCAGCTCTTCCAACTACGGTAGTACTCCGGCAATTGAGCTGTTTCCTATATATCTCGGCAATGCCACGGATACGAGCCAAGGCACGCCACATTCAACAAAGGACAGTATAGCATGGCCATCAACGTCAAGAAACACTTGCAAAACGATTGGTTGAAAGGCAGTGACATTGGTGAAGGTAATCGCCTCACCGTCACTATTGAAAAAGCCTATGACCACACGTTTCCCTCGGGTGACGAAAGTTCAGTTCTCGAATTCCTGGAGCTCGACCAAAAGCTCAGCCTGAATAAAGGCCGTCTTACTAAGATGGTGGATCTGTTTGGTGATGACAGCGACGAATGGCTGGGCAGACAAGTCATTCTCTACGCTGTGGATGTTACCTATCAAGGCAAGACCACGTTGGGTGTCGCCATTGCTGCCGCTATGCCACGCAAGAAAGCACCACAGCCAGTGTTTGAGGATGGTGACGACACAAATGGCGATGTGGTATTCAGCAGCCGAGGCAGAAACTAAGTTATGGATACCCAAACGCGAGAAGCCTTCTACGAAGAGTGGATCAAGTCAATGGAAACCGTTCAGCGCGAATGTACTGAATGTGCCGAGGAATTGACTATGGGTGTGTCCGCCTATGTTCAGAGTGAATCCAGTTATGGATTCCCATTTGACGCTGTATTCTATGCGGCTCCGTGCCCAATCTGCCATCACGTTAACGAGTGGGGTCAACGTGAAGCGGAAAGCGGCGACGCGCTATTGTTGCGCGAACGTTGGGGGCCGATAAGTCGTGCTCTTGGCATTCGCTGGATAGCATAGAAAAAGCCAGCAGCCCGTTCCCCTGCGACGGTTAACGGGCTGCTGGCACTTCAATCCAAACTCTCGTGCCTATCGTAGCACATGGCGATGGGCGCAAGCAAAAAGGCAATTGCAATGACAGAACTAGGTGACTGGAGTTCACTCTCCAAACTAACAAAATATACGTGGCGCGGTGGGCAGTATGCTAACTACTGGTACAGTAGTGCAGATGGTGAGACAAAGCGTACACAATGGTTTGGTGTGGACATTGTGGAGATGCCCGATCCCCCAATGGCGCATGTCCACCAATATTTTTCTGTACACCCTGCCACACGCCCCGGGACCGCTTCAGGGCGTACCACCAGAGCCACCGTTGCTTCTGTTAGCTGCCTGTTTGCAGACTTCGACGCAAAAGACGAAGTTAAGTTCAGCGAGTACAGCCCACACCTTCCAGATGATTATGACAGGTTGACGCAAGACAAGCAGCACAGTGCCAGTAAAAAGGCGCAAGAACAGGCGATGATGCTGGACCTGCCTATGTACAAGGCGCGAGCGCTGGCACGGGTGGATCAATGCCCACTGCCACCTTCAGAGGTAATTGATACCGGTGGTGGCTATCAATGCTACTGGTTCCTGCGCGATACGGTGATCGTAGATGACGCCAACCGCGAACGCATTGAAGCATTGCAGGCTGAGTGGGTGCAGGTGATTGGTGCAGACCCTGGCGCAAAGGATTTGGCGCGCGTGCTTCGAATTCCCGGCAGCCTCAATTTCAAAAATTATTTTGCGCCTGATTTTCCGGTAGTGACTGTATTTGAGCGTGACCACACCCGCATCTATGCGCTCTCTGCCTTTGAGGAACTGACGGGCGTTGATGAAGTTTGGATGAAGGCCAAGAGTGCCAAGCTACCAAAACGTGAAGGTGCCGACCCTGTGATCGGCAAGTTCAATGACACCGTTAAGGTAGGCGACATTCTGGAAAGAAACAATTACAAGCTAGGAAGATCCTTCCAGGATATCAAGCGTTATTCTCGCCCAGGCCGTGAACAGAACGTTACTTCTATCGTGGTGTGGAATAGAGAGAATCGCTCCTATCACCACAGCTCAAGTGATGCGCTATATGTCAATGGTCATAGCCGAGACGCCTTCGACGTGTTCACTACTTTGGAGCATAACGGCGATACCAAGTCTGCCTATATTGCCGCCAAGAAGCAGTTGGATCTGTGGCAAGAGGCGGTAGAAGTCACCGTCACCGGTTTGAAGAAGAAGCCACAAGCCTCTGAGGAGCCCACAGAAGAGCCTGACAGTGATGAAGATGCCAAGCTGCTGGAATGGCCCGTCCACGACCACGGCAACGCCTCTGTGGTGAAAGCAATGCACCCTGATGCCTTTGGCTTCTGTGATGCACTGAGGTGGATGGCTAACACCGGCACCCACTACGAAACAGAGAACGCAGAACGTTCTGTGAATCGTGCCATCACCGAGACGCTAATTCGTCGCCGTATGGCAGCGGTGGAAGCCCAGCGCGAAGACGTGGTGAAGGGTACAGTGCCAAACTCAGCACGAAAGAATGCAGTTAAGGACATGTATAAGGGGGGGTGTTTAACAAACGCGCGACGGGGCGCAACACAAGCCAGCTTACGCTGTAGGCCAACCAGTGAATCATAGTTTTGATGATTTGGCTTTTGACTGAGTTTCATTCAACTTTCTTCTAGCCCCAAATCGGGTAACGGAATCCACACGACAAGGAGAAAGTTTGATGAACCGCCAGTTTGATGTCGATGCCATCGCGGAACCCTTCACCCTGCTGCCACCAGAAATCGATTTTCTGGGCAAAAACAAACCTCACAATCATCTGGGCAAGGCTCTTCTCCTAAAGTTCTTTCAAGCGGAAGGGCGATTTCCCGAGGATGAAGACGATTTTGCTTTTGGGGCCATTGAATATGTGGCCCGACAATTGAATCTACCCCCCGAAGCCATCCAGGAATATGCCTGGGATGGACGTGCCATCTCGGATCATCGCAGCCAAATCCGGGAGATGTTGGGCTATCATCGTGCGACGGTGGCTGACCAAGAGGCCTTGCAGAGATGGCTGATACAGGAGGTACTCCCTCACGAACATCGCCCAGCACATCTGGAACCACTCGCTTATCAGCGACTGCGCAATCTACATATAGAACCGCCGACCAGAGGTCAAATGGACCGCCTGATCACGGCGGCTATGTACCAACATGAGCAATCATTCTTTCAGGATACGGCGAAGCGTCTGCCAGAAGAGGTCAAAGCGAATCTTCGGCACCTGATACATGTCAAGGCGGATCTGTCACAAAGCCTAGACTTGGAAGAACCCATCAGTGACGCCCCCAGCAGTTACCCCATCCATGATCTCAAGTCCGGGCCTGGGGATGCCAAAGTAGCGAATATCAAAAAGGTGGCCCAGCGGTTAAAGCTCTTGCAGCAAGTTGGTTTGCCGGATGATCTCTTCCTCGATATACCCCTACGATTCCTGCGTCAGTATCAACAGCAAGCGGCCGTTGAATCCATCAGCCATCTGCAACGTCGCCACGAAAATCCGCAAACCTATGCACTCCTGGCCGCATTCTGTTGGGTGCGCCAACGGGAAATCACAGACCAGTTGGTGGAATTGTTCATCCGGATTCTCAAAGACATCAGCCTTCGTGCAGAGCAGCGAGTTGAGCAAGAACTGTGGGGAGAATTCATTCGGGTCGACGGGAAACAGCAATTGCTGTACCGTTTGGCCGAAGCCATGTGGGATCATCCCGATGGGATCATCCGTGACGTTTTGTATCCGGTAATCGGCACGGCGCGGTTGCAGTCATTGGTGCAGGAAGCCAAAACCAAAGGCACGTATCAGCAATCGGTTCAGACTCGGGTCAATGCGTCTTACACCTATCATTATCGCCAAATGCTGCCGCCCCTACTCGAAGTGCTGAAATTCCGCTCCAACAATGATCGATATCAACCCTTGATTGAAGCGTTGGCAGTGGTATCCGCCTATCTCCAGGAAAAGGATGCGTTCTACCCAGAAGATCAGGAGGTGCCTGGGGAAGGTGTGATTCAGAAACAGTGGCAGAACTGGGTATACCAAAATGACAAATCCGGACGCCGGCGCATTCGGCGTGCCCGCTATGAACTCTGTGTTCTTCAGGCATTGCGGGACAAACTGCGCGGTAAAGAGATTTGGGTAGAAGGAGCTGACCGCTACCGGAATCCAGATGAGGATGTTCCCGCCGATTTCAACGTCAAACGCGAAGAATATTATGAATCACTCACCCTGCCTCTACATGCCGAAGATTTCGTCCAACAGATCAAGAGCCAGGTGAGGCAGGCTTTGCAAACGCTTAACAACACGTTACCCACCAATCCAGCAGTGGAAGTACTGTCCAAGTCCAACGGCTGGATCCATTTGAGTCCCTTGCCCAAGCAAGAGGAGCCGTCTAATCTGCGCTATCTCAAGAACGAAATTCGGCAACGGTGGTGGATGACCAGTCTATTGGATATCGCCAAAGAGGTAGATTTCCGTGTCGGATTCAGCGATTGCTTTCAAAGCCTGACAGGACAGGAACGATTACCTCGCTCCGAACTACAAAAACGGTTGTTGCTCTGCCTCTACGGGTTGGGCACGAATACAGGCTTAACCAGCGTGAGCATGGGAAATCATGGCGTCACGTATGCCAACCTGCAATATGTTCATCGTCGTTTTGTTGCTAAAGATGCCCTACGCCAAGCGATCAGCCAGGTCATCGATGCCACATTGGCCATCCGCCAGCCAGAGATATGGGGCGAAACCACGACTTGGTGTGCTTCGGACTCAAAGCAGTTTGCTGCGTGGAATCAAAACCTGTTGACGCAATGGCACAAGCGGTATCACAAAGCGGGTGTCATGATCTATTGGCATGTGGCCAAACAGGCCCTCTGCATCTATTCCCAACTCAAAGCGCCTTCGTCTTCCGAAGTTGCCTCCATGATCGAGGGCGTCCTGCGCCACTGCACCGATATGCAGGTTGACCGCAACTATGTGGACACCCACGGCCAGAGCGAGGTCGCTTTTGCCTTCTGTCATCTGCTTGGATTTCAATTGATGCCGCGCTTCAAGAATCTTCATGAACAGAAACTGGCGCTGCCGGATCGAGAATCGACCAGCCTCTATCCCCATCTGGACCCGATCCTTCGACAGCCCATCGATTGGAATCTCATCAGCCGCCAGTACGACGAGATGGTCAAGTATGCCACGGCGCTGCGTTTGGGAACGGCGGAGGCAGAGGCCATCCTCAAACGGTTCACCCGCCAGAACAACCAACATCCGACTTACAAGGCGCTGGCGGAGTTGGGCAGAGCGATCAAGACGATCTTTCTGTGCAACTACCTGGTGGATGAGGAAGTCCGACGAGAAATCCAGGGTGGACTGAATGTCGTCGAGAATTGGAATAGTGCGAATGGTTTCATCTTCTATGGCAAATGGGGCGAAGTCAGCACAAACGATGTGGATGCTCAGGAGATCGCTATCCTGTCGATGCACCTGCTTCAATCTTGCTTGGTTTATGTGAACACATTAATGACTCAAGAAGTGCTGGCTGAACCTATATGGAGTCAACGTATGACAGCAGCAGACTGGCGCGGATTGACACCATTGTTCTACGGCCATGTCAATCCATACGGCGTGTTCGACCTGAATATGGAGAGCCGTTTGCCGCTGGCAGCGTAACATTAGTGTCAAAGTCGGCATGCAAGCCAAGTCCAGAAAAGGTCCGTTTCCCGGACTTTTCAAACCTCGATTGACGGACCCTTGCTTTTGTCTGCCCATCCAGTCCAGAAATGCTGTCTGGAAAACAAAGTCCAGTGTCCTGTTGACTGGATGGGTTTCCGTACTGTATTATGCGAGCCATGAAAGTGGGCTATGCACGAGTTTCTACTGACGACCAAAATCTGTCACTCCAAATCGATGCACTGGAAAAGGCTGGCTGCCAGAAGCTATGTCGGGATCAAATCAGTGGCGTCAAAACGGAACGACCCGGTCTCCAGGAAGCATTGGCTTACCTGCGCCCAGGAGACACCTTAGTGGTATGGCGTTTGGATCGGTTGGGTCGGTCGATGAAACATCTCATCGATACCGTGACCATGCTGGAGGAGCGGGGGATCGGGTTGCAAAGCTTGCAGGAGTCCATTGATACGACCACCAGTGGCGGCAGGTTGGTTTTTCATATTTTTGGCGCATTGGCGGAATTCGAGCGGAATCTCATCCGAGAACGGACTCAGGCAGGTTTACAAGCGGCGCGCGCCCGCGGCCGAAAAGGGGGCCGACGGAACAAACTGGATGCGAAAAAGGTGGACCTGCTCTATCAGCTTTATGATGGGAGGAAGCACTCTATCCAAGAACTCTGTGACATCATGGGAATTGCCAAGTCAACGCTCTATGACTACCTAGATCGAAGGAAGGGTGTTCGTGCCGGAAAAATCTGAAGAACAATTGTTAGAGTTTGTGAACGATTACATCAGCGGTCACTTCACGATACAAAGTGAAAAGCCCCTCATTGAGGAGATCATTCGCCTTGCTTCTCCTTCTCTATCGCCCAATGATGTTTTTGAAGTGTTATTTGAAGGAGACGTGACAACGCCAGCGGAGGAGGTCGATGCACTGCGTGCGTTTGCTCAAGCTAACTTCGGCATCCAATACCTTTCTGCGCCAAATTGTCATTCGAATGCCTCTGTTGCGTCTCGTCGCGCGTTTGTTAAACAACCCCCTTTAGGCCAAATTGTTTTCGAATTATACTTAGCACCTTGGAGTAGCGTCTGAACGGTGCATTGACTTATTGACTGAGAATTATATTTCTGCAATCAGACCAAATCGTGCTGAATAAAAGCGAAGGA
>MWWI01000168.1_pt1 | contig 14460 bp, 13 predicted proteins | sample 1047321 | NCBI WGS metagenome assembly MWWI01 (sample SAMN06349966, study PRJNA376086) | soil metagenome | isolation source: FI-1 sample Antarctic (ecotone) soil | place: Antarctica | reverse complement strand
CGGATTTGCCGTCGCTTTGCGCGAATGGTTCGACGAGCGCGGGCGATTTCACAAAGGGAATTTGAGCGACGCAGATGGGCAGATTTGGCGACGGGCGGGAACGAATTGGAGTCAGTTTTTGAGCAACCTCATCAACGCGCCTTATACAAGTTTGGTAGTTGATGCAATCAAAGTAGAAAGAGATTGATTTTACATCGTTCTGCTTTTTTTACTTAAAAAATAATTCTGTCAATTGCTACTCAAGGCAAGCGAGCGGAGAGAAACAAAGTGGAAACTACATTTTTATTTTTTGCTTTGGCTTTATTGAAAGCCAGAAATGCGGAGCTTGAGAAAAGAATAAAAGGTTTCGAGCGATTGACCGGGAATCTTTCAAATGAGATTGACCGTCGAGCTGGTGAGTTTGCATCGCCGGAGCGGAATAATTTTCAAGATTTAGATTTTTCTCAAAACTGCGTAAATTGATTGACGCTCACAGGTCGTTAAGAGTATGCTTGGCAGCAAGTTCTTTTACATTTAAAGGACGAAGCCGCCAATGTCTACAAACATTGACGACTTCTGAGATTAACGCGATTGCGGCGCGATTAACACTCTGAGGGTATTCTACAAGAAATCTCTGTAAACCTTCAAGCATTATTCGCCCATTTACCAAAAATTTGGCGAATTTAATGCAAAATCCCACTCAAAATCTAACTCAAACTAACCAAAAGCGTAGATTCACGCCGCTTGAGCGAGCTGCACACCGTCGAGATTTGACGTTTGAAATTGCCGAAGCATTAAGTTGGGCGGCACTTGGCGAAGACGATGCAGAGACGCAGGCGGTCGCGGACTTAATGCTTCAATCGGCGCAAGACGAAAACATTTTCATTGCCGAAGGTCTTGACTGTATTGACGAAGACACGGGAGAAACCAAGTTTTATGATGCGTTCGGTTCTTTGAATGTAGTTTCGTCGCGCTGCAATCCGGCGTATTTAAAGGCAAGTTCAGCGCGGGCGCGAAAGCGTATTAAGGTCGCGCTCGCTCGTATCAAACCGCAGAGCGGTGAATATCTCCGCTACATCGTATTGACCCAGCCGGATATGTTTGGATTTGATTTTGACAGTGGTTATCAGTTGTTGCGCGGCGCGGAAGTCCGACTAAAGAATCATCCTTTTTTCAAAGCGAATTTTCGCGGAGGCGTCTTTTCCGATGAGTTCACGCTCGGTAAAAAAGGCAATCATTTTCATTTTCATACAAACATTCTGGGTTACACAAAATATCTTGATTTTGACGAATTGCGGCGTGTTTGGACAGAGTGTTTAGATTACTCGGCGGATGATATGCGTATGAAATTACAAGTCAATACAAAGGACGGATACGCTAATGTGAGCATCCAGCGGGTTAAGGTTTCGTCTAAAGTGGAAGATGAAAAGCAGGAAATTACTCTTGATGATGCGATTAGGGAAACTGTTAAGTATGTCGTTAAAGGTTCGGACTTTTCCAAGATTCCAACCGAATTTATCTGTCAGGTCGAAAAGGCTTTGTATGGTAAGCGTTTAGTTGAGACATTTGGCGAAGCTAATCTCCGAAAAGGTAAAGGGAAAAAAGACGACGCGAGCATAATATCGAATCTTGATAAACACCGCACAGTTCAAGAAATTTCTGAAAATGATTTGCCTGGCATCAACAAAATAAAGACCGAGACATTAAGGCAACGAGGTTCGAGACTGATTAAAGAAGGGCGGCGGGATGAATGGTTGCGCGAAATTTCGGAAGTTTTCAAGCGACGGCGCGAATATAGGAAGATTCAGCTTGCCCAACGCTACAAAAACGCGGTTTTTTGCACACTCTCGGGGGAAGTCTGGCGTGGTTTGGATGTCCCGGATGAAAGATTTAGAGAATTTCAGGCAGCCATTTACGACAACAATTCTTATCAGACGGCGTAGGGAGTATTTTTGTCTTTCAAATAGGTTATAAAGGCGTTTCCGCTCAATTCTTTGCTGTGTAGCAACAGTTTTTGAAGTTACACAAACGAATCCATTTTGTAACCTTAATCATTGATTTAAGGTCACACAGTCTCAGTCATTTTTGTAACCTTACACGGTATTTGGGCTTGTTTTGTAAATTTTATTTGTAGCGAGAGATTTTCCCGCAACTAAAATTCAGTCTGATAACCGATAAATAATTACACATTTGACTATTATCGGACACAAAAGGGATTTTGATTTTTAGTAAGCGTCGCGCCGATTTGTAACGCGAAGAACGCTAACGATTAAAACATCGTCGGCAATTTCGTATATTATTCGATAATCGCCGACCTTAATTCTGTAAAAACCTTCGTCGCCGACTAATTTTTTATATCCGTATGGTCTTGGGTTAATGGCTAATTCTTTGGCAGCGTCAACAATTTTTCTTTGCTCTTTCCTGCTGATTCGTCGTAATTGTTTGGCAACGGCGGGCTTGAAGATTACGGTGTAAGTCATAAACTCAATTCGGCTTCAAGTTGTTCGATGGTCAAAAAACCTTTTTCCCGTCGCGCTCGTTTGGCAGCGCGAACGTCGGCTAAATCTTCGGCGGTCGGAGTGTCGGGATTTTCCTCTACGAGGTTTGCCGACGCTTCCAAACCCTGCAAAAGCAAAGTTGCAGATTCGACGCTGTTCAACTGATAACGACGGTTAATGTCTAATGGTAGTTCGATGGTAATTTTGCCCATAAATGTCAAATATACACCAATGCAAACTGTAAAGTCATTAAGTATCGGCTAATAAACAAAAGGTTTTTATCTGATTCGCGCCCGGTAATAAATGTTATGTAAATGTAAGAGTTACTAAATGAGATTATGAAATATGAAGATTGCTATTGTAAAAACACGAAGCGGGAAAAAGTTACGCGGGAAATTCCGCTCGCCGGAAAAAAGGTTTTGCTCAAAAACGTAATGGCTAGGGTCTGTCAGGATTGCGGCGAGCATTTTTATAACGGTAAGTTTATTTTGAAATTGCAAAAGAAATTGCTGCTAAGTGTCAAAAAAGCAGAAAAGAAATGGATTCGCGCCGCGAAAAGACGATTGCCGACGTTCCCGCAAAGCTGGCTCAAACTGCATTACTCGCGCGATGTCGAATCTCTTTTCGTCCAGCTTTCGCGCGAGCCGATTGAAATAAGCAGACACGATTTAGAGAAAGACATCGTTTTTAATTTCGACGCCCGCGGGGATATGGTCAGTTTTGAAATTCTCGATTTACGATTAAACCGTTTTTTTGTGTGATTGTCCGGGGAAACTTCTTTCCGGGCAATTCACATTTTACCGTGATTTGCCTGGGGAGTTTTTCTATCGAGCTTTCACGCTTTCCATCTGAGGTATCGTCAAAGCCGGCGATGACTGCCGGCAATCCAATTAATTTGATTATGTCAATCTCTGTCATATCGCGCCACTAATGGCGCGAAGCGTTTGTCTGGATGTGTCAAGTATGATAAATTTTGCCTAGACACTAACAGACTAAAGAAATGTCTTGGCGTGTCATCCTATAAATTATGAACAAAGATGAAGCTGCAAAGGAAATTGGAGTTAGCGTTAGAACGCTTCAAAGGATGATGAAAGATGAAAAAATTTCATATACTTACCAGCGTTCAAAGGCAAATGGAAAGCAGGAAGTTATTTTTTCTGACGATGATGTTCAGGCTTTTAAAAAGTCTCTCGAATACAGAGAGGAAAAACCGGCGGCATCACTATTGCCAAAGCCTAAAACCGATTTGTCTAAGAGTGTCATACTGTCAGGGAATGAACTTCTCGAATCGTATATTTTCGCGCCTGACGATGAAGAATTAAAAAAGCGGTTTGTTTTATCGACTGTCGAAAAAGCTGAATTGGAAGCAAAAAAATCATACTTTGAAGGAAACTTAACTTTCCCACTTGATGAAGTTGCTGACAAATTTGGGTTGTCTATAACTGATTTGAAAAAGTCTGCGAAGTCGTTCAAAGGCAAAAATCAAAAGCGGATGATTACAAAAGCGAATCTTGAAAAGTATTTGAATGACCTTTAGTTTTTGAAGGTGAGTAGCAGTTTAAACTTTTTATTTGATTCTCCGAAGTGGAGATGAAAGCGGACATAGGGAAAGCTCTAACCTTTTCGCTATGTCCTAACCCGACGCAGCAGCGTTTAATCCATTCCGCGTCAAGCTGGCGAAATTCTATCATTTTTCGTTTTGCTCGACGCTATTTTGAGGAAAATAGTATGCAAGAAAAAAATGAGATTTTCGCCGAAAATGCTTTATCAATTATATTCAACGGGGCTTTAGCTCCTGTGTCCAAAACGCAGCCGAATCAAATTCACAATTACAAAGTTATCGGCTATCGTCTGGAAGCGGTCAAAGCCGAAAATGTTCGGGTCGCGGTTCATCAGTCAGAAGACGAGCGCGGTATTTACAAAGCGACGGTTTATTTTGACGGTGTGAGACGCCGCGCGAAAAACAGAAATTCAAGTTTCTTTCCGCGCGGCTGGACGAAGGACGAAGTAACCGGCGCGATTTTCGACGCATATCAAAATAAAGCCGTTCGGGAAGTTTCGCAGAGTGAATATATCGGCAGGAATGCAGACGGAATGAACGTTGTTCTTTGGCTTGACGCGAGCGGCAAAGTTTTCGATGCGATGCCTCTAAGCGATGACCCGAAGCAAAATCGCCGTCGTCGGAAAAAACCCAAGCTCATTTGTGGAATCTGCGGACGCAAAAGATATTGTGTTTGTTTGGAGTGCAGCCCGTGCAAAAAGAGAAAATCGCTTATCACAAGATTTGTGAGAAGGACAAGGTATTTATACCGTAAAGGTTATTACAACTTGCGAAGAAAATTAGGACGTGTTGATTGAGAAATCCATTTTATCCACTTCTTAAAAAAGCGTGGACATCGCTCAATGTGGCGATGTCCGCGGACGCTTGTAATTAAAGACTTTTATTTAAAAGCGTTGGGATAGTAGCTAAGGAACTAGCCGCAATGGATTTGGAAGAGGTTGAGAATATTTCGATTATTTTGAAAGCATCGGATTAATTTTTTTACAGAAAAGCAATTTATTTAATATTTAACTTGACAAGTTGGCAACTGAACTTATATTGTTTGTGGAGTCGGGAGATTTCAAAAATCTCTTTAGAAAACTGAATAGGCTACACTAATTTTAATTAGTCTCGTCAAACGGCGGGCATCGGAAAGAGGAACGAAGCCGTCATCATCGCACACCCTAACTCGCTTAGGCTCCGCGATTGGTGGCGGCTTTTTGTTTTAATTATGGCAAATAATCAATACAGAGGTGCGAAGACTTACGAACAACTTCAAACCAAGAAAGACCAGGCGGCGCGATTCGTGAGGAACATTCTTGGAGATGAAGAAAAGGCAGCTTTTATCGAGGGCGAAAGTATTGAACAGTATGCCGACAGAAAAAAAATTCGGATTAAAAATCCGGGAGGAAAAATAAATATGGCAAAAGTTAATAAATTAAAAGAGGCAATCCTTGAAGCGGTTGCCGAATTAGACACATCGGACGGCAGCCGAACAAATATGTTCGCGTGCATTGATTCCGCCCGCGACATTCTTTCCGATTCATACGGCTCAGATTTTGAATCTGACCTCGCCGAACATTTACAAAATGCGAATGACGGCGACGCAGATTCGGACGATTTCGATAATTCGGACGACGAGTAAATCGGCATTTGGGCGTGGCTTTCCGCGCCCGAATTTTCCATTTTATAAATAATAAAGGAGGCAAAAAAGATGACTGTTAGAGAAGCAAAAGCAAAACTTAACGGCTTCGATGACGATGACTTGGACGTTTACGTTTTAATCGAAGGAAACGACGACGATTTTCCCGTTCACGACATAAAGGCGGGCGAATTGGAAGACGATGTTGAAGAAACGACCGAAGACGTTGTTTTTATAATGGCTTAATTTGCCGTTTGCGGCGAACGGCTCAGTCTTTTCACCGCAAATTAACACTAAAACCAAGTATTTAATCGGATGCTTTACGGACTTTCAACCGGAGAGCCGCCGCCGTAATCACCAGAAATAAGCCAATGCAATCACCGGAATCTGTAAATAATTCACCAGCCGACGAGCAAGCCGAAGCCCGGCAGCCGTCGCTCAAATGGTATCCGTATTTTCTCGTAAACGGGAATTTAAAAGAGAAAGTAAGCAAACAGCCTTTTGAGTTTTCCGATTGCCCGACGCGGGAAGATGTCGAAACGGCGATTATAGAAAGCAAATTTCACCCGTCAGGTAAATATAAAGTTGAAAAAAGAAAAAACGGGCAGCCCATAGAATATTTCTACTGCGAGAAACCGGACGCTTCTTTCTTTCAGCAAAACAATTCAAAAATAGCCATTGAAACCGAACCGGAACTTGACGAGGACGAGAGCGATTACGCTGACGCGCCGGAATTTGATTTGAGCGCCGAAATTGAAACGCGCGCTGAGCTGTTAAGTCTTCGGCGCGAGCTGCGGGAAATCAAAAGACTCGAACGCGAGCGGGGCGAAACGGCGCAGGCATCGCAGAGCGAAGCCTTGTCAATTATGCGCGAGATGCAAAAGCAGTCTGATAAAGCGTTTCAAAATGGACGTGAGCAGGGCTTGGAGATGATGAAAATGTTTACGCAGCTCCAACAACCCCAACAAAACCCGACCGAGCTGATGCTTTCGATGCTCAAGGGAACTTTGGAAGTTCAGCGCGGTGTTCGTGAGTTGTCTGACGAAATTTCACCGGACGCGGGCGGCGAATCTTCAATTATCGGAGACGCGGCTAAATTAGTGGAAACTCTTGGCAAAAACGCCTCAACCTTCATTCCGTTGCTTTTCAATAGAACGGCGAGCGTTCCGACCGCCAGACCGGAACCCGCGCAAAGACGCGCAAAACCGAAAGCGAGCGAAAGCAACGGACAAGGCGGCGAATTAAGTGATTTATTGACAAAGGTCAACAATAAACAGGGAGGTGAGAAAAAATGAGCGAAGAAAATTTAGATGAGAATCCAGAAGAAATTGACGAGCCTATGAGTCCTAATGAACTTCTGATGAATATTATTCAGGATTTAGTCGTAAATGCCAACCCGAATGACGTCGGAACCGAATTCATCGCAGAATTTGTTTTGCAAGGGGAAAGACCGGAAACCGCGCAAATCTTGCAAATGCTGGACTTGCCCGCCGAAACCCTTGTCGAGATGATGCAAGGCGTCCTTGAACAGAGTTACCAAACCCAATTGCAAGCCCTAAACACGCACGGAGCTACATATTTTGAAGGTTTGAAAGCAGCGGTCAAAACACAGATGACGGAACTTGCCGAGTAGTAGGAGATAGAAAAATGCCATATTATTCAGAAGAAATTTTAAGTAATAGTCCATATCAATTCGGGTTTGCCGACGATTATGACGAAGAATTCGGCGACGCCAAATCAGACGCTGCAAAGAGGCGAGCCTCTGCTCAACGGGCTGCCGCAGCTAAAAAAGCCGCCGCTCAACGAGCTGCAGCTCAACGAGCCGCCGCAGCTAAAAAAGCCGCCGCTCAACGAGCTGCAGCTCAACGAGCCGCAACAGCTAAAAAAGCCGCCGCCAATAAAAAACCGACAAGGCTAAAAACTGTAAAAACTAAAAACCCTTATTCGCTAACGCCGGACGATTTAGCTTTATCACAGACGATTTTCAGAGTCGAAAACGGACGCGGCGCGGAAGTCGGTGGAGGCATTCCAGCGCCTTATAACCCGTTTTCTATCAATAACCCGCCGCCGCCGCCGCCGCGAATTTCCGTTGTGACGACAAACGCAAAGCCGAGCAAAGTAGATTCTATTTTCGGAATTGCATCACAGATAATCGCGGGCTGGTCGCCGAACAAAACCGTGCAGACCGCAGACGGACAAGCACCGATTTATAATGTGCCGAATTACCAACAGCCGAATGTTGCTAGTTCGGATTATCCAACGAATTTGAGTAATGACGGCGGCGCGGGCGCGGGCGTTGGCAAGGGGCTTGGCGAGGGATTTGACGGGATTATTAGTTGGGCAACCGCAAATCCGCTAATTGTCGTCGGCGTCGGAGTCGGAGCGTTTTTGTTATTCAAACAACCGCCGGGACGGAGAGGCTAAATAAAATCGTCATTAGTTTTTACAGTTGAGTTTGAGTAGCAATTGAAAAGGCTTGTCGTGTTCGTTCGCCAAAACACCACGCCGAATAGCAATTGAAAATTGATGAAAGTTATCGTCGGCGCGGGAAATACCACTCAAACCGGTTGGCTTGCGCTTCAACATAAACATTTGGACATCCGGCAGTTTTCACAATGGAAGAGGCTTTTTCGACCGAGCAGCTTGCGAGCCGTTTTGAGCGAACACGTTTTGGAACACTTGGATTTGTCCGAGAACGACAAAGCAGCGCGAAATGTTTGGAAGTTTCTTCGCGTTGGCGGATATTGGAGAATTGCCGTGCCGGACGGCTTTCACCCGAATCCGAATTATTTAAGTTGGACTGCGCCGGATTCTTCCGGCGAAAAGTTTTTATCAATCTTCCGAGCCGATGGCGAGCCAGACCACAAGTTGCTTTGGAATTATAAAACTCTTTCGGAGTTTTTAGCGCGGCGCGGATTTGCCGTCGCTTTGCGCGAATGGTTCGACGAGCGCGGGCGATTTCACAAAGGGAATTTGAGCGACGCAGATGGGCAGATTTGGCGACGGGCGGGAACGAATTGGAGTCAGTTTTTGAGCAACCTCATCAACGCGCCTTATACAAGTTTGGTAGTTGATGCAATCAAAGTAGAAAGAGATTGATTTTACATCGTTCTGCTTTTTTTACTTAAAAAATAATTCTGTCAATTGCTACTCAAGGCAAGCGAGCGGAGAGAAACAAAGTGGAAACTACATTTTTATTTTTTGCTTTGGCTTTATTGAAAGCCAGAAATGCGGAGCTTGAGAAAAGAATAAAAGGTTTCGAGCGATTGACCGGGAATCTTTCAAATGAGATTGACCGTCGAGCTGGTGAGTTTGCATCGCCGGAGCGGAATAATTTTCAAGATTTAGATTTTTCTCAAAACTGCGTAAATTGATTGACGCTCACAGGTCGTTAAGAGTATGCTTGGCAGCAAGTTCTTTTACATTTAAAGGACGAAGCCGCCAATGTCTACAAACATTGACGACTTCTGAGATTAACGCGATTGCGGCGCGATTAACACTCTGAGGGTATTCTACAAGAAATCTCTGTAAACCTTCAAGCATTATTCGCCCATTTACCAAAAATTTGGCGAATTTAATGCAAAATCCCACTCAAAATCTAACTCAAACTAACCAAAAGCGTAGATTCACGCCGCTTGAGCGAGCTGCACACCGTCGAGATTTGACGTTTGAAATTGCCGAAGCATTAAGTTGGGCGGCACTTGGCGAAGACGATGCAGAGACGCAGGCGGTCGCGGACTTAATGCTTCAATCGGCGCAAGACGAAAACATTTTCATTGCCGAAGGTCTTGACTGTATTGACGAAGACACGGGAGAAACCAAGTTTTATGATGCGTTCGGTTCTTTGAATGTAGTTTCGTCGCGCTGCAATCCGGCGTATTTAAAGGCAAGTTCAGCGCGGGCGCGAAAGCGTATTAAGGTCGCGCTCGCTCGTATCAAACCGCAGAGCGGTGAATATCTCCGCTACATCGTATTGACCCAGCCGGATATGTTTGGATTTGATTTTGACAGTGGTTATCAGTTGTTGCGCGGCGCGGAAGTCCGACTAAAGAATCATCCTTTTTTCAAAGCGAATTTTCGCGGAGGCGTCTTTTCCGATGAGTTCACGCTCGGTAAAAAAGGCAATCATTTTCATTTTCATACAAACATTCTGGGTTACACAAAATATCTTGATTTTGACGAATTGCGGCGTGTTTGGACAGAGTGTTTAGATTACTCGGCGGATGATATGCGTATGAAATTACAAGTCAATACAAAGGACGGATACGCTAATGTGAGCATCCAGCGGGTTAAGGTTTCGTCTAAAGTGGAAGATGAAAAGCAGGAAATTACTCTTGATGATGCGATTAGGGAAACTGTTAAGTATGTCGTTAAAGGTTCGGACTTTTCCAAGATTCCAACCGAATTTATCTGTCAGGTCGAAAAGGCTTTGTATGGTAAGCGTTTAGTTGAGACATTTGGCGAAGCTAATCTCCGAAAAGGTAAAGGGAAAAAAGACGACGCGAGCATAATATCGAATCTTGATAAACACCGCACAGTTCAAGAAATTTCTGAAAATGATTTGCCTGGCATCAACAAAATAAAGACCGAGACATTAAGGCAACGAGGTTCGAGACTGATTAAAGAAGGGCGGCGGGATGAATGGTTGCGCGAAATTTCGGAAGTTTTCAAGCGACGGCGCGAATATAGGAAGATTCAGCTTGCCCAACGCTACAAAAACGCGGTTTTTTGCACACTCTCGGGGGAAGTCTGGCGTGGTTTGGATGTCCCGGATGAAAGATTTAGAGAATTTCAGGCAGCCATTTACGACAACAATTCTTATCAGACGGCGTAGGGAGTATTTTTGTCTTTCAAATAGGTTATAAAGGCGTTTCCGCTCAATTCTTTGCTGTGTAGCAACAGTTTTTGAAGTTACACAAACGAATCCATTTTGTAACCTTAATCATTGATTTAAGGTCACACAGTCTCAGTCATTTTTGTAACCTTACACGGTATTTGGGCTTGTTTTGTAAATTTTATTTGTAGCGAGAGATTTTCCCGCAACTAAAATTCAGTCTGATAACCGATAAATAATTACACATTTGACTATTATCGGACACAAAAGGGATTTTGATTTTTAGTAAGCGTCGCGCCGATTTGTAACGCGAAGAACGCTAACGATTAAAACATCGTCGGCAATTTCGTATATTATTCGATAATCGCCGACCTTAATTCTGTAAAAACCTTCGTCGCCGACTAATTTTTTATATCCGTATGGTCTTGGGTTAATGGCTAATTCTTTGGCAGCGTCAACAATTTTTCTTTGCTCTTTCCTGCTGATTCGTCGTAATTGTTTGGCAACGGCGGGCTTGAAGATTACGGTGTAAGTCATAAACTCAATTCGGCTTCAAGTTGTTCGATGGTCAAAAAACCTTTTTCCCGTCGCGCTCGTTTGGCAGCGCGAACGTCGGCTAAATCTTCGGCGGTCGGAGTGTCGGGATTTTCCTCTACGAGGTTTGCCGACGCTTCCAAACCCTGCAAAAGCAAAGTTGCAGATTCGACGCTGTTCAACTGATAACGACGGTTAATGTCTAATGGTAGTTCGATGGTAATTTTGCCCATAAATGTCAAATATACACCAATGCAAACTGTAAAGTCATTAAGTATCGGCTAATAAACAAAAGGTTTTTATCTGATTCGCGCCCGGTAATAAATGTTATGTAAATGTAAGAGTTACTAAATGAGATTATGAAATATGAAGATTGCTATTGTAAAAACACGAAGCGGGAAAAAGTTACGCGGGAAATTCCGCTCGCCGGAAAAAAGGTTTTGCTCAAAAACGTAATGGCTAGGGTCTGTCAGGATTGCGGCGAGCATTTTTATAACGGTAAGTTTATTTTGAAATTGCAAAAGAAATTGCTGCTAAGTGTCAAAAAAGCAGAAAAGAAATGGATTCGCGCCGCGAAAAGACGATTGCCGACGTTCCCGCAAAGCTGGCTCAAACTGCATTACTCGCGCGATGTCGAATCTCTTTTCGTCCAGCTTTCGCGCGAGCCGATTGAAATAAGCAGACACGATTTAGAGAAAGACATCGTTTTTAATTTCGACGCCCGCGGGGATATGGTCAGTTTTGAAATTCTCGATTTACGATTAAACCGTTTTTTTGTGTGATTGTCCGGGGAAACTTCTTTCCGGGCAATTCACATTTTACCGTGATTTGCCTGGGGAGTTTTTCTATCGAGCTTTCACGCTTTCCATCTGAGGTATCGTCAAAGCCGGCGATGACTGCCGGCAATCCAATTAATTTGATTATGTCAATCTCTGTCATATCGCGCCACTAATGGCGCGAAGCGTTTGTCTGGATGTGTCAAGTATGATAAATTTTGCCTAGACACTAACAGACTAAAGAAATGTCTTGGCGTGTCATCCTATAAATTATGAACAAAGATGAAGCTGCAAAGGAAATTGGAGTTAGCGTTAGAACGCTTCAAAGGATGATGAAAGATGAAAAAATTTCATATACTTACCAGCGTTCAAAGGCAAATGGAAAGCAGGAAGTTATTTTTTCTGACGATGATGTTCAGGCTTTTAAAAAGTCTCTCGAATACAGAGAGGAAAAACCGGCGGCATCACTATTGCCAAAGCCTAAAACCGATTTGTCTAAGAGTGTCATACTGTCAGGGAATGAACTTCTCGAATCGTATATTTTCGCGCCTGACGATGAAGAATTAAAAAAGCGGTTTGTTTTATCGACTGTCGAAAAAGCTGAATTGGAAGCAAAAAAATCATACTTTGAAGGAAACTTAACTTTCCCACTTGATGAAGTTGCTGACAAATTTGGGTTGTCTATAACTGATTTGAAAAAGTCTGCGAAGTCGTTCAAAGGCAAAAATCAAAAGCGGATGATTACAAAAGCGAATCTTGAAAAGTATTTGAATGACCTTTAGTTTTTGAAGGTGAGTAGCAGTTTAAACTTTTTATTTGATTCTCCGAAGTGGAGATGAAAGCGGACATAGGGAAAGCTCTAACCTTTTCGCTATGTCCTAACCCGACGCAGCAGCGTTTAATCCATTCCGCGTCAAGCTGGCGAAATTCTATCATTTTTCGTTTTGCTCGACGCTATTTTGAGGAAAATAGTATGCAAGAAAAAAATGAGATTTTCGCCGAAAATGCTTTATCAATTATATTCAACGGGGCTTTAGCTCCTGTGTCCAAAACGCAGCCGAATCAAATTCACAATTACAAAGTTATCGGCTATCGTCTGGAAGCGGTCAAAGCCGAAAATGTTCGGGTCGCGGTTCATCAGTCAGAAGACGAGCGCGGTATTTACAAAGCGACGGTTTATTTTGACGGTGTGAGACGCCGCGCGAAAAACAGAAATTCAAGTTTCTTTCCGCGCGGCTGGACGAAGGACGAAGTAACCGGCGCGATTTTCGACGCATATCAAAATAAAGCCGTTCGGGAAGTTTCGCAGAGTGAATATATCGGCAGGAATGCAGACGGAATGAACGTTGTTCTTTGGCTTGACGCGAGCGGCAAAGTTTTCGATGCGATGCCTCTAAGCGATGACCCGAAGCAAAATCGCCGTCGTCGGAAAAAACCCAAGCTCATTTGTGGAATCTGCGGACGCAAAAGATATTGTGTTTGTTTGGAGTGCAGCCCGTGCAAAAAGAGAAAATCGCTTATCACAAGATTTGTGAGAAGGACAAGGTATTTATACCGTAAAGGTTATTACAACTTGCGAAGAAAATTAGGACGTGTTGATTGAGAAATCCATTTTATCCACTTCTTAAAAAAGCGTGGACATCGCTCAATGTGGCGATGTCCGCGGACGCTTGTAATTAAAGACTTTTATTTAAAAGCGTTGGGATAGTAGCTAAGGAACTAGCCGCAATGGATTTGGAAGAGGTTGAGAATATTTCGATTATTTTGAAAGCATCGGATTAATTTTTTTACAGAAAAGCAATTTATTTAATATTTAACTTGACAAGTTGGCAACTGAACTTATATTGTTTGTGGAGTCGGGAGATTTCAAAAATCTCTTTAGAAAACTGAATAGGCTACACTAATTTTAATTAGTCTCGTCAAACGGCGGGCATCGGAAAGAGGAACGAAGCCGTCATCATCGCACACCCTAACTCGCTTAGGCTCCGCGATTGGTGGCGGCTTTTTGTTTTAATTATGGCAAATAATCAATACAGAGGTGCGAAGACTTACGAACAACTTCAAACCAAGAAAGACCAGGCGGCGCGATTCGTGAGGAACATTCTTGGAGATGAAGAAAAGGCAGCTTTTATCGAGGGCGAAAGTATTGAACAGTATGCCGACAGAAAAAAAATTCGGATTAAAAATCCGGGAGGAAAAATAAATATGGCAAAAGTTAATAAATTAAAAGAGGCAATCCTTGAAGCGGTTGCCGAATTAGACACATCGGACGGCAGCCGAACAAATATGTTCGCGTGCATTGATTCCGCCCGCGACATTCTTTCCGATTCATACGGCTCAGATTTTGAATCTGACCTCGCCGAACATTTACAAAATGCGAATGACGGCGACGCAGATTCGGACGATTTCGATAATTCGGACGACGAGTAAATCGGCATTTGGGCGTGGCTTTCCGCGCCCGAATTTTCCATTTTATAAATAATAAAGGAGGCAAAAAAGATGACTGTTAGAGAAGCAAAAGCAAAACTTAACGGCTTCGATGACGATGACTTGGACGTTTACGTTTTAATCGAAGGAAACGACGACGATTTTCCCGTTCACGACATAAAGGCGGGCGAATTGGAAGACGATGTTGAAGAAACGACCGAAGACGTTGT
>MWWI01000167.1_pt1 | contig 14497 bp, 20 predicted proteins | sample 1047321 | NCBI WGS metagenome assembly MWWI01 (sample SAMN06349966, study PRJNA376086) | soil metagenome | isolation source: FI-1 sample Antarctic (ecotone) soil | place: Antarctica | reverse complement strand
CTGGAGAAAATGGAAGATGCAATTAAAGCAGAGAATCAAACAGCTTGAGCAAAAACTTTTGGTTAAGTCACCGGCTGGCAGCCAAGAGCGGCAAGAATGTGAGCATCCGCCTTCGATGCTCAAACTTTATAGAGTCTATCCCGCGACAGGGTATTCGGATCGCCGCCTGGTAACAAAAGGGCATTGCAACGCTTGCGGCTTTGATGACTACCTTTGGAGTTTTTACGCATTAACCGAAGAACAGGAAGAGCGGCGGCAAAGCCTCGATTTTTGGGAATGCATGGCTTACGAATTGGAACTTCTCGAAAGCGGACTGATCAGATACACAGTATTTCCGCCGTCGCCGGAAGTCCAAATAAAATTTACAGGGAGAATAATGGAAGATGCAGTTAAAACAGAGAATAAAAAAAATTGAAGAAAAAATCAGTTCAAACAATTCCGGCTCGGAGTTTTGCGAATGTTACGGAAAATGTATGCTGGGCTTAATGAAAGAAATTTACGACGCGCACGAAACAGGCAGAGAAAAAAACTTTTCAAAAATTCATCCCGCGCCGGATTTTAAAAGCGATCTCTGTAATATATGCGGAAAAACTATTAAAATCGGCGATATTAAATTCCACGAAAGCGCGGCAAAACAATATGCGGCAGACCCAAACGCGGACAATTGGAACAAATGAAAAAGTTATGAATATCTCGACCAGACTGGCAAAGATAGAAGAAAAATTAAGTTTGAATAACGCCGGATCGGGGCTTTGCACAAAAATCAAAATCTGCACAATAATTGACCTTGCTTGCACAAAAATAGGGTTGGGCTGCACAAAAAAAGCGAATCTTGCACAAAAACTAAGTGGTTATATTTTAATATTCACTAGCATTTGCGGCTTTGCACAAAAAAAGAATTGAGCTATCATTTTAGTCTTTATGAATACTGCCGAAATGAGCCGGTCAATCGCAAATGAGATTGATACATTTACACAGCATCTAGACGGCTTACATCAAACTCTACCTTTAACAAATTTGATGGTTGCTGCAGTGCAATATGCGGCTCAAGAGGAACATTCAAAGTTTGTTGAGCATTATTGTGAAACCTTTGAAGAAAATGGGCGGCTTTTTGCTCGGGTAAAGGATATGGAGCATTACCACCGATGGCAAACTCTTAATGCTCAATTTATTCGGACGCAGACAGCACAAGAATTGATTCCCCGAAGTCTTCTTGTAACACTTGTAAGCCAGTATGACGCTTTTTTGGGCGGACTTCTTAAACTTTTATTTAGCTATAAGCCAGAAATCCTCAATACGTCTGATAGAGCCTTAAAATTTTCCCAACTAGTATTAAACCAATTTAGTTTTTATAATACTGCTTGAATTTCTCTCGTGCCTTACTAATCGTAAATCGCCACTCGATTCGCGCTTTCTCGCCGTTGCGACTTCTAACCCGCACGGCTAACTGCTCTGCCACTTCTTCCTGCGTGGCTATTCTCCGGTCAAGACAGTTGCGCGATAAACACGATAATTCAATTTCCGCCATATTCAGCCACGAACCTTTTTTCGGCGTAAAATGAAACTCAAAACGCTCGGTTAATGCCCGCGCCTCGTGCGCCTCGAACCGCTCGTAAAAGGCTCCGGCGGTATGCGTGTTCAGGTTATCCTGCACCAGAATAATGTTTTCCACCTCCGGCATCTCCCGGCGGACTTGCTCGCTAATTTCCTTCAAAAACTCCGCATAATCGAGTTTTCTTCGCTGCTTACTGACCTTCGCCCACCGCTTTCCTGCTTGCGGAGCAACCGCGCATAACACATTACAAGTGCCTCGCCGGACGTATTCATAGTGTTCGCGCCGCGCCCGCCCGTCCGCTCGTGCCGCTAACGGTTTAACTGCTTCGGCGAGCAGTTGGAACGGTTTCTCATCAAAACAAATCAACAACTCGGCTCCCGTTCGGGGTTTTTGATAAACCGCCAATACATCCTCCATTCGTGCCAGATATTCCCCGTTTAACTCGCCAATACACCATTGTTTCCTGAGCCACGGCTTGATGTGACTTTTTTTAGGCGGACTCTGACGCACTCGTCCGAGATGCTCTGCACCACTTTCATCTCGACTAATTTGTCCGCCAGCAACTGCATCGTCCACGAAGTGTGTCCGTCGGGAGCCGCCGAACACGCGAGGGCGATCAAAGTCGCTTCGCCTCTGGCATCCAGCCGCGGCGGTTGTCCGGAGGCGGCTTGCTCCGCTATCACGGCTTCCAGTCCGCCTCTCTGATAGCGATGATAAACATTGTAAATAGTCGGCAGAGAAACCGAAACCTGATCTTTGATTGCCCGCGCCTCAAGTCCGGTATCCCATTTCAATAAAACCATCACCCGCTGCAAACAGCGGCTTTTGACTTTGCCGCATCTGACAAAACGGCGGGCTTGTTCACGTTCTTCATCGGTTAATTGTAATTGAAATGTGCTTTGATTTGGCATAATGATAAAATTATCATTGAAACAGATTCCATTTTCAAACAACTAAATTGGTTTAATACTAGCAGATTTTAAAACGGTTGAAGAGGCTAAAGAATATATTCTTGAAAAAGAAATCGATTCAATTTTAAGAGATAGTCACACAGAACAATTCAAAACCCTTGAACGTAAATTTGATATTAACTTACGTTCAGATTTACCTATCTGGCAGACATTTATTGAAGTAACTGAGCGGCGAAATCTGTTCGTTCACAGCAACGGTGTTGTTAGTAGTCAATACCTAAAAGTCTGCGAAGAACAAAATGTTAAACTTGGTGAAGGTGTATCAATTGGAATCAAACTAAAAGTTGATAAAGAGTATTTCAACCAAGCGTATTTGGCAATTTACGAGATTGGTGTAAAATTAGCACATACGCTATGGCGCAAATTAGCCGCAGAATCCCGTCTTGAAGCTGACTGGCATATTGTTGGTTTAGGCTTTGAATTGATACGCGAGGGGAAATACGAGCTTTCTAAAATCCTGTTTGATTTTGCGGTAGCACAGAAAAAATTTGGTAACAGTGAAGTTAGAAGAACGTTTATAATAAATAGAGCGCAATCCTACAAGTGGCTTGGCGAAGAAAAAATAATGAGAGAAATCCTGCAAGCTGAGGATTGGAGCGACACAAGTAATAAATTCAAACTTGGGGTAGCTGTTTTAACAGAAGATTACGAAGGAGCAGTTGAAATTATGAAGCAAATAGGAGCATCAGGGAGTGTAGCGAAAACGGATTATAGAGACTGGCCTGTCTTCAAAGAATTTGTAAAACGAGATGAGTTTTTATCTACATTCAAAGAAGTATTTGGTGTTGAATTTGCCGAAATTCAGTACGAAGAAAATTTACCGGATATTACTCTTAAACGAGAATTTCCAGAAAAACCCGCTTAGAAATTATAACGTAACCAGAACAAAATACTTTTCATCTTCGTTTACTGTAACTCAGCAATAAACAAAAGTGAGGTATTTACCATTCCCAAGAAATACAAAAAACTCTTTACTTTCTATCACTTACGCCCAACCTTTACTTGATTTCACAGGTAAGACAAAGTATAATAATTTCAACAAGTTAGAAGAAAAAAGCACCGCCGGTTGCGCTAACAACCAACGATGCCTGTTTAACCACAGCGTGATTGCACACGATGTAGCCGAAGAAAAAAACTAAAAAATACGCTATTGAATTCGCTCAAAAAACAAACTTCGTTTTCAGTTCATTAAAAATCTTTGTGCAGGCGCATCATACATTGCATATTGAACAATGTTTGACTTTTGTAAAAACGGGATTTCTGGCAAGTGAAAATATAATCTCTCCAAAGCCGAATAATGCGAGGGGTTTAATGGAACGCCCGAAACTTAGGTTAAGTGCCAGCGAGGAAATTTACAAGATTTAATCCAGCGAGGTCGCGGACAGCATGGAAGAGGGGATTTTGCAGGACCGCGAACTGCAAAAATAGAATAGGATTATCGTCAATCTACTGTCGGTGATAAGTTGGCGAAAAACTTTCGCTTGCTGCCGGCAAATCATAACTCATACCTGAGAAGACCGCTATTATATACCGCAGTGAAAAAGCCGTGAGGATTAACTCACGGCTCTTCTTTTTTTTGTTTAATTTCAAGTATCGCGCTTTCAGCCGAAACCGAAAGCGCGGGTTATTTATCTCAAATCATTTACGGAATGGACGACCGCGCCGCGCACGTTCGCGCCAAATTGGGGAAAATCCCCTAAATAATTGACGTTGAGAGCGTGCAAAAGGATTTTGACAAGTTTTCGCCGTTCGGTTCGGCGCAGCTTGCCGTTGATTAAAATTCCTTTTATTGGCTTATCGCTTTCATCTTTGGTTTCAAAAGCGAAACCGTCAATATCCGTTAAGCTGACGACCGCTACGATAACGCCTTGTTTTTTGTATTCAGTCTTAATGATTGTGTTTAGTCGGTTTTTCATCGAATCACCTCCGCGTCTAAAATATCGTCCGAATCCTCCGCGCTGAACTTTTTCAAGGCGTATGTCACCACGCCGACGATTTCAAAAGCGTCTTGTTTGTTTTTGAGGTCGGAAAATTTTACAATCGAATAAACACCGTCAAAGTCTGACAAGACAACATCGGTTGAAACGGGCTGTCGTATTCGGTCAACGACAATTAAATCACCTATGTTGATGCCGACATCGGGCATTGATTCGCCTTTGATGCGAACGTAAAGAATCAAATCGCTTTTGCCGCCTGAAACATAGTCATCAAGAGACAGCCATTCTTTTCCTTTTATTGTGTTATTATTTTTCATACTTATTCACTCCATTTATTTTGGTTTGAAAGAAAGGTTTTGATAAGTTCGCGCTTATCAAAACCTTTCGCCTTTTATGCCGTTTGCTGCCGTCTGGCAAGTCCGACGTGCAGACTTAACGCCGCCGCCGCGTGGTAACAAACTAACCCTTTCTCCGCGCCTTTGCAGGTGCATTCAACTGTTTTATAACCGTTATCGCTCCGCTTGCAAACGACCGTGTAATAACCTTTTGAGCCCGAAACGCGATAACGTCCGAAGCGGTCAAACTCGACACGCGGGCGAAGTTTTTTAGCTTTTGCGATTGCTTTTTCTAACTGCTCGATTCCTTTTAATATAAACATATTGTTAATCCGTCCTTTTGTTGATTTGATTGAATGTTTCAATCTGTAATTATTCTACGTCAAGACGTAGTTAATAGTCAAGCTAGGAACTGCATCTTGACGAAGTTTTTTTTTGAGTTTATAATTTTGCTTGTATGAAACTTTTAGGAACAAAAGAAGCGGCTGAAAAATTAGGGGTTAGTTTGCGGCGCGTCCAACAACTAATTGAATTAGGAACGCTCCCGGCGCAAAAAATCGGACGTGATTATTTGATTCAAGAAAAGGATTTGAGCAAGGTTACGATTTACGGCAAAGCCGGCAGACCGGCGAAGAAAGAAACCGCGCAAGAATAATTTTTGAAGAAAAGAAAACGGATAGTGCAGTTGCTCACGAATAAATGAGGAATTATCTTATGCAAAATAGCAATTCACCTCTTGGAATAGTCAAAGATGAAGCCCAACGAATTTCTCAATCTGCTCGCGGCTGGATTATTCCGCTTGCCAGATTCGGCTACGCTGCAAAGGGAGTCGTCTATCTTATTATCGGCGGACTTGCCGCTCTAGCCGCTTTTACCGGAGGCGGCAGAACGACCGACTCGCGCGGCGCTTTTGAGGAGATTCTTTCAAAATCCTACGGTAAATTATTGCTCGGCACCATTGCTATCGGAATGGCGGCATATGCCATCTGGCGCATCGTTCAGGCTGTCAAAGACACGGAGAATAAAGGTTCGGGAGCCAAAGGTATAGCCAGGCGCATTGGCTATGCGGTTATAGGCGCAATTCATGTCGGATTGGCATATTCCGCCGTGAAATTGATTTTGGGTTCGGGCGGCGAAAGTCGCGACGACACGGCGTCCAAAGAATGGACAGCAAAGCTACTTGAGCAGCCGTTCGGTCAATGGCTCGTCGGCGCTGTCGGGTTGGGTTTTATCGCTTTCGCTGTATCTCAATTTTATAAGGCTTACACGGCTAAATTTCGTGAGAAGCTCGAAACAAACGAGATGGATGAAAAGACGCAAACTTTTGCGACGCGCACCGGACAAGCAGGATTGTCGGCACGCGGAGTGGTATTCGGAATTATCGGTTTTTTCTTGATTCAAGCTGCTATGCATTCGAGTGCGGGCGAAGCACGCGGTTTGAGCGGTGCGCTTCGAGCATTGGAACAGCAGTCATACGGTCAGTGGTTATTGGGAATTGTAGCACTCGGTCTAATAGCTTACGGGTTTTATATGCTTGTACAGGCGCGTTATCGACGTATCATCATATAAGTAAATAAAGCCAAGCCATGAGCGACTAAGGTGTATAAAGAAAACTGTGAAAGTAACTATCCGTGAAAGAAATTGCTGAATAAATTTAGACAAAGAAAAACGGCTTGAGCGTGTATTCTCAAACCGTCTCTTTCAGTTCTTTGACAACTGAATATGTTTTAGCAAAAGCAGTCTATCAAAGTATTTTGGTAACTCGCAAATGCCTGTATCTAAAAATGTATCTGTTACTTGTTTTTATAGAGTGTTATAGAGTGATAGAATATTATTTTTGATACAGCATATATCACTCTATAACATTAGGTAAATATCAGTAAATAAAGCAATTAATGTATCGAATAAACATAACTTTCAAGGTTATGTAATTCTATAACTTATTTGTTTGTATTAGTTACAGTCAGTTTTTAGACGCTTCAAAAGGTTGCTGTATCTAATAATGTAACCGTTTGCCGTCAAATTCCCTTTTAGACTGCTTTTGCTGTTTTTCTCTGCATCTGTTTAATCGCTTCGTTTTTGCGATTCTCCGAAGGATGCGCGTATCTCATTACTTGATTAAGATTCGCGTGTCCGAGCATCGAAGCAAGCGTTAAAAGGTCAACGTCGTTTTCTAAAACTCGCGTGGCAAATGTGTGACGGCAATCATACAGCTTGAACTTCAAGCCGATTCTATTAACCGTTTGAACGTGAATTTTATTCACTTGAAAAAGTGGCGCGTCAAAATCTTTATCATTCTTTGGAAAAAGATATTCGTCTTTGCAATTATCAACTCTAAGTTTCAAAATGTCGGACGCTTTATCTGATAACCAAACCTTTCGATTTGACGCTTTCGTTTTGCCATTTTCAATCTGCACAAAACCTTTTTGAAGATTTACATTGTGCCGCTTTAGTTTATAAATTTCGACGGGGCGCATACCGGTTTCGAGCATAAGCGCGGCGATGTCTTGAAGCGGCTGCGAGCAAGCCAACAAATAAACCTTTTCTTCATCCGGCGTTATGACGTGAAAGTTTCGCTCGTTCGCGGCAAGCTGCTTTACATCACGCGCCGGGCTTTTGCTCAATACATCGGACGAAACAAGCCGCTTGAAGATTGTTTTCAAAACTATCAACTCGTTATTGATTGTATCGCGTGTGATTAAATCTTTCGTTTTGCGCGACGTTTGCCCAGCTCGCCATTGAATAAACTTTTCAACGTCTTTCGGCTCGATGCGGTCAACTTTTGTTTCGCCGAAAAACATTTTCAAAGGTTCGCAGGAATAAACATTTCGCGTGTATGTGTTTTGCTTTTTAGTATGCTCGATCTTAGACCAGCAAAGATAGTCTTCGACAGCCTTTTTGAATGTCGGCGCTTTGGCTTTAGGTTTGATGCCGATCTTACCCAAAGCAAGCTGCGTGCGATATGCGCTTTCAATCGTTCCGGCATCGCGTTTGTTTGCGACCTTTGTTGATTGCTGGACAAGTTCGCCGTCAAAAGTGAACTTCATCCACCAGTATTTAGAATTTGGGCGTTTATACAGTGCCATTATTTTTTTCTGCCGGCGTGGATTTTAGATTATTTAGTTTGTGGGCGGCAATGGTTCTCTTTGAGATAGCCGATTGCAGCGTTTCTTGTGCTTTCACTTTGTCGAAGTCAGTTTTTGCATTTCTCAAATCTTTTTGCGCTTCCTTGACCTGCCTGTCAAACCTACTTTTGCTCCGTCTTGCGTTTATTAAATCTTTATTTTTTTTTTGAAAATCCCTTTGACGTTGGGCGTTTGAGCATTTATCACAAACTTTGTTTTCTATTCCTTTGCCTATTCGTTTAGCCCAGAAAAAGCGCGAACAGTTCTGACATTCTTTTATGCGCCGGGTGTCTATCTTTTCATTGACTAAAACGGTAAATGTATCATCAAGTTCTACTTTCAAAATTCCGTCTAAAGCCTCAAACCCCTTAAAGGGAATTGTTTTTGAATCTATATTGTGTGTTCTGAATTTGGCTGTAACTTCTGGGTATTCATCAACCGTTGTTATAGGGTGTAAGCCTGGAATTGGTTCGCGTGGTTTGCTGTATTCAATAGCCAACCGCAAACTTTTGCGAATGTCGATAACGCGGGAAAACGCCGATTTTAATTGTTGAAAGGGAGAAAAACTACATGTTTTTCGTGGATTTTCCCACCAGCTTACAAACCATTTTTCTTCCCATTTGTCCTTTGGTATCCAACCCGGTCTTTCGGAATTATCTATTGTGTTTCCGTGCAAAAATGCGCGCAAACATTTATCAGTATCAATAAATGTTTGCGGCAAAGTGCTTACAACTTCATTAAACAATGATTTTTGAGTTTCTATGTCTGAGCGCACAAGCTCAAGGTAAGTTCGCGTATTTGTGAAATTACTGATTAACGGGTTTATAAAATCAGGCGGCAATGAATTAGCTGCGTCAATTAGCATTCTGACATTTGCAGGACATTTAGATATTCTCGCTTTCTTTTTTTGCATAACCTAAATTGGAAACTTACGAACAAGACCGCAAAACCCAGAAAATACTTGTGATTACCGCCAATCACTCTATAATTATATTAGAACGTTTTAAAAATGCTTGTCAATTTACGTTATGCAAAAATAGGAGTGAAATATAAATGTTAGGAACAATTACGGAAACAGCAAACCCGGTTGCAATAAGCGTAGAACAGGCGAGCCAAGCCAGCAGCTTGAGCAAGCCGTTTTTACGAAACGAGATTCGCGCAGGGAAACTTCGAGTTGTAAGACCCGGAAATTCTCGCCGCGTTTTAATTATGATGTCCGACTTTATGGATTATCTGAAAGGAGATGGCATGATGAATTGAACGGTGGCGATGATACTCTGATGTTGAAAGACGTTGGAGTAGAGAGGCAAGAAGCTGAATCATTTTTTGCGGCTTTAATGACCGCGTAAAGGAGCTTAACTCCAATCCCGCTTCTCGTCCGCACCGCCACCATAAGGCATTGACCTTGAATAGGAGAATGGCACAAAAGCCACCGTTATTCTACTCCAAAAGATAATTTTCAATTAATTTTCGGAGGAATAAAGATGAGATATATCGGAGTAGATTTACACACGACCCAAATTACAGTTTGTTATTTAACCGGTACGCAAGAGTTTTCGATCAGGAAATATCAGCTCTTTGAAATGGAAAAGTTTATTTCGGGCTTGGAGCCAACCGACGAAATAGCGGTTGAAGCGACATGCAATACCAAATGGTTTGCAGCGCAAGTGCGGGCAGCAGTCAAACGAGTGGTGTTGGTTAATCCGCGAGCTTTTGAAGTGGTCAAGAATTCAGTCAAGAAAACCGACAAAAATGATGCGATCAATTTAGCGCGATTTTTGAAAGCGGATTTGCTGCCGGAAGTGCGCGCCAAACGGGAAGAAGCCGGGCGAGTGCAATCTTTGGTCAACACGCGAACCAAGCTGGTGCGGTTGAAAACGAGTTTGATCAACAAAATCCATGCTTTATATGTTGCAAACGGGCGGAAGTTAAAGAAAACCGGCTTGAGTTCGGAAAAAGGTTTGGGACATGTGCTGGAAGAAAAGTGGAGCGCGATTGAAGCAATCGAACTGGAAATCATAGTTGAGCAAATTCGGTCGTTAAAACAGAGTATCAGGAAACTCGAACAGGCGATTAATGAAGAAGCCGGGAAATTGAAAGGTTTCGCTAATTTGCAAAGCGTGGCAGGAATCGGGAGTTTGTCGGCAGGAATATTGTTGGCGGTGATCGGCGAGATCACGGATTTTGCGTCAGTTGATAAATTAGCGAGTTATTTCGGGATCGTCCCGCGAGTCTCAAACTCGAATGAAACGGTGCATCACGGACGGATTACAAAATGCGGGAGTAAAACCGGACGGACAACTTTGGTGCAATGCAGTTTGGCGGCACTCAAAAAGAGTGAATATTTGAAAAAGTATTACGACCAGATCAAGGCGCGGCGCGGACACGGAAAAGCAAAAATCGCGTTGGCAAGAAAATATTTAGGAATAATCTACAACACGTTAATGAACGATTGGGTGTTTGCAGATTTTAACAATTTTGAATTGGCAGAGTAAAAAACTTTGCCTTTGGAGTAGACATTCATCATAGGAGAAAACAAAGATGAAAAATGAAAAAGCCGAAGCTCTGGAAAGCGACGGCTTAATAAATATACGAACTGAGAATCAATTAACTATGTATAACAATAAACCAAACCAACAAAAATTTCAACCTGTTTCGACATCGGCGCGGCGCGATTTGCTCGAATCTACAAAACTTTCGACCCGTCCGAAATTTGAGCTACCTGAGTTTGAACTTTCGAGCGTCACGGCGACGGCTGCCGTGTGTGCCGGATGCGGCGGACGGCTCGACGGCGACGACACGCTTCAATTGAAGTTTTCCGGCTGTCGGAAATGTATTTCAGTTTATGGAAGGCTCGGCGCGGCGCGTGAGAAAAACGCGAAACGCGAAACGCGGGAACTTCTTGAAAGATTTGTCGGAGGTGCGAAATAATGACATCGCAACCCAAAACGAAAGTAATTGATGCCGATGCGATTCAAGCTGAAGCTGACAATTTATTCACGCTGAAAACTAGAATCACGCACGATTTAGTTTTGCGCGAGATTCTAGACAATCTTCAAGAGATTGTCTTTCGTGATGTCGCAAAACTTAAACCAGATGAAGAAATCTCTCAAAAAATCCAAATTGTTTTAACTGTTCGTGAAGTTTTAAAAGTAGCAAATGGCTTGAACTGTGGTTTATGCCTTCATCTTGGTTTTATTTATTCTTATAATGGCGAACGATGGGAACTGCTCGACAAGGAAGCCTTAAAAATCTTTCTTGCCGACTGTGCGGAAAAATTAAGTGTGGACGGCATCACTGCGGATTATCACAAATTCAAAGACGAACTTTATAAACAATTTCTTGCCGTCGCACATCTGCCGAAACCCGAAACGACCGGGAAAGAAGTTTTAATCAATTTTCAAAACGGCACGGGCGAAATAACCAAAGACGGAATAAAACTCCGTCCGTTTTCCCGCGCTGATTTTCTCACTTATCAATTAAGTTTTGCTTACGATGCTGCGGCGACCTACGAAAAATGGCAAGCCTTTCTTGATGAAGTGCTACCCGAAAAAGATAAAGCCGGAAATATTATTGACGAAGGGAAATCACGGCAAAAAGTTTTAGCTGAATACATCGCTTATATTTTCACATCGTTGAAATTAGAGAAAACTCTGATCCTGTTCGGCACTGGCGCGAATGGTAAATCAGTATTTTTTGAAGTGATTTACGCGCTTTTAGGAAAAGAAAATATTTCAAATTACAGTCTTGAATCACTTGGCGACCAGTATTATCGGGCGATGCTTGCCAACAAACTTCTTAACTATTCGTCGGAAATCTCGAATCGTCTGCAAGCGGAAAAATTCAAACAGCTTACGAGCGGCGAACCGATTGAAGCCCGGCTGCCATACGGTCAACCGATGACACTAACTAATTACGCGAAGCTGGCTTTCAATACAAACGAGCTTCCCAAAGATGTCGAACACACCGAAGCATTTTTCAGACGTTTTTTGATTATTCCTTTTGATGTGACTGTTCCCGAAGAAAAACGAAACCCGAATTTAGCAAATGAAATTATCGAAGCGGAATTGTCCGGCGTGTTCAATTGGATTCTTGACGGCTTAAACCGATTACTCCAGCAAGGTAAATTTTCAAAATGCGATGCGGCGCAAAAAGCGGTTGAAGCCTATCGGATAGAGTCCGATTCGGTTGCGATGTTCGTTGACGAATACGGGTATCAGAAATCAATTGAAAATTTTGAATCGCTCAAAGACTTATACCCAAGTTACAAAAACTTTTGTGTTGATAACGGTTTTCGCCCGGTGCATTCGAGAAATTTAGCTAAACGACTGGAAGCATTAGGTTTTGATACCGATAAGAAATCTTTCGGCAAGATTATTTACCTTGCAAGGTAAAAATAAAAGATTTGTTTGGAGTGTCATTTGCGTCATCATCGTCATTTTCATTTGTTCAAAATGACGATGATGACGCAAATGACGATTAAAAAAAACATTTATTCTTTCAGGAAATTATGATTCAACTTGAAAAATATCGCGGCACAAGATCACGGCACGCTTGCCCGACGTGCAACTCTAAAGGCGTGTTTGCCCGATACATTGACGAACGCGGCGAATACTTATCAAGCGATGTCGGACGCTGCAACCGTGAGAGCAAATGCGGCTATCACTACAAACCGAAACAATACTTTGCCGACAATCCGACTTTCCAGAAAGCCGTAAAAGTTCGCGCCGGGACAAACCGACAAATCAGAACGCATAATCTGCGTTTTGATTCTACAAGTGCGGATTCCGCATCTGTAGACTTCATCGCGCCGGAGCATTTGAAGCCGACGCTTCGCAATTACGACCGAAACGCTTTTGTGCAATTTCTTTTTAATCTTTTCCCGGACTGCTCCGAAGAAATTCAATCTGTTTTGAAAATGTATTTTGTCGGCACATTCGACGATTACACTTGCTTTCCAAGTATTGACCGCTTGAACCGTGTTTGCCGGGCAAAGCTAATCAGATTCAACCGGGCGACCGGGAAACGTCTCAAAGGCGATTACGATACATCGTCTTTGGTTAGAAAGTTAAAACTCAAAGAAGATTTTCAATATAAACAAATCTTCTTTGGTGAACATCTTTTGCCGAAATACCCAAACAAACCGGTTGCCATTGTCGAAGCTGAAAAAACGGCAATTATCGCAAGTCTTTGTTTCCCGGAATTTGTTTGGCTTGGCAGTAATTCTAAAACTTGGCTAAAAGTTGAAAGGCTCAAACGGCTCGATAATCGGCAAATTGTTCTTTACCCGGACGCGGACGGCTTCGAGCTTTGGCAATCAATCGCACTGGACGCGCAACGGCAAGGCTTAACCGTCAAAGTATCGTCTTTGATAGAAAATCACGCCACAGACGAACAGAGAACGAACGGCTATGACTTGGCAGATTATTTGATTGAACAGCAAGGGGAAAGACACGCGCACAGCTGGCGAGCGGATAACTACAACTTCAAGCTCGACAAGATTTTGAATGGTGAATCTTTGCTTGCCGTTTTCAATTCGATACTCGAAGAACAAAAAGCGATTGCCATTTATAACGGCTCAAGCGAAGTAGAAGCCGAAAAGCTATGCACGCAAGCCGATTATCTCCGCTTTGCCGTTCGGAGCGTTTGAAAAGACATAGCAGAGCAAGGCTTCGACGATAAAAGACGCTTAAAAGAGAAGGGAAAATAACCGAAATGGAAGGTTTGAATAAAACAGACGGAAAACAAGCAAGCGGCGAATTGAAATTGATTCTGCCTTATCCGCCGTCGGTCAATAATCTTTATGCCACTTTTCGCGGGCGGCGCGTCACGTCCGCCAAAGGCAGAAAGTTTAAAGCGGACATCGCAGTTTTAGCCAAGCGGCAAGGCGCGAAGCTGCTCGACGGTGATTTGTCTGTTACTTTCCGCGTGTTTCGCCCGGTCCGACGCGGTGATTTAGATAATCGCCTTAAAATCAGTCAGGACGCGCTCAAAGGCATCTGCTTTGAAGATGACAAACAGATTATTGAGATTCACGCTTACCGCTTCGACGATAAAACGAATCCGCGAATTGAAATTGACCTAAAGCAAATTTAAGTAATGTCCGAAGATGTCCAAAAAAGCCCGATGAAAATTGCAAATAGTGAAAAAGCCCTGACCGCGCTGCTCGAATCGGCAACGATAACCGAAGCGGCGAAGCGGTGCGGATTAAACGAAAAGACGCTCCGAAGATATTTAGACGATGCCGAATTTCAGAAAGAGTTTCGAGCGGCGCGGCGCGTAGTCTTTGAACAAAACATTGTCCGTCTGCAATCGCTTCACGCGGGCGCGGTTGACACGCTCGAAAGAAATTTGAATTGTGAAAACCCGTCGGTTGAAGTTCGCGCCGCGCAAATCATTATCGAAGGAAATCGCAAGGATTTTGAAACGCTCGATATTTTAGAAAGACTGGAGAAAATGGAAGATGCAATTAAAGCAGAGAATCAAACAGCTTGAGCAAAAACTTTTGGTTAAGTCACCGGCTGGCAGCCAAGAGCGGCAAGAATGTGAGCATCCGCCTTCGATGCTCAAACTT
>MWWI01000166.1_pt1 | contig 14653 bp, 19 predicted proteins | sample 1047321 | NCBI WGS metagenome assembly MWWI01 (sample SAMN06349966, study PRJNA376086) | soil metagenome | isolation source: FI-1 sample Antarctic (ecotone) soil | place: Antarctica | reverse complement strand
CTTTCGTGCTTCTCTTCTGTGTGCGTTATCTCTGTGATTCCCGAACGGAAGAACCACGTAGAAGAAATCTATAAAATTAAGTCCGCCGCCCATCGCTTATCCTTTCACGCGACGGATACAGAACGTGACGACGCCGACAATCTCATCATCTACTTGATCGGCATTGCCCGCGCTTGTGACGAGTCTTAACGGCGTGCGTTCGTGGCGGCGCACGATCAAACCGCCGTCGCCGTCAGGCACAAGCACGAAGTCACCGGGCGCGGGTGTCAGCGAACTATCGGAGACAAGCAGATCGTTGTCGCAAAATCCGGTGTCTGCGCCGTCGCCGCTTAAATAAGTGGCCGCCGTGCTGTCGGGGTTGGGCGTGAGCAGCTCCAACAGGTTGACTCTGTCGGTTAGCAGCTCGTCGAGACTCGCCGGAGATTTACCGCGAACCGGGAACTTAACCAGGTTGGATACGCTTGGCTTCGTCGTGCGTCGTGCTTTCATCGCTGCACCATCCTTTCTGTGACTGTGACGTGCATCGTGACTTCTTCCATTGTGCGCACGGCGGCGAGCAAGTTAGCCGTGATCGCTTCCGCCGTGTCGAAGTCGAGCAACCGACCTTCGCTTGCTTCGACCGAGTAGAGCGCCGTGCGTACCTGTTCGCGGGCGCGTGTGAGCTTCTGCGCCGGTGTCGTCGCGGCGGCTTGCTGTTCAAAGAACCTTTTACTTAAACTCATTGTGTGGTGACTCCTTTGCCTACGGGTGAAGGGTGGGGGGCTTACGAGTGCGTGAACATTCGTAAGCCCTTTCGTTTAGTTCGCGAAGCTCGCCGCTTCCGTTGCGATCTGGACGTGGATTCCGGCGCAGCTCGCAACGTGGTAGCAGAGCCGATCACGTTCGCCCGCTTTACAGGTGCACGCCGCGAACCGCTTGCCGTTTCGTCGCTCACAAGTGACAAAGTAAGTCGCGCCCGTCTGTTTGTTCGTCACTTCGTAGCGACCGAAGCGCACGACGCGAACGCGCGGCTTAACGGTGCGTGCTTTCGTGATTGCCTTTTCCATCGCTTCGACTGTCGTTAATTGAATCATTGTTTTTTCTCCGTTCCGTTTCTTATCTCTTGCTGCGTGACAAGTGTTATTATAAGCATCCTGAAACTATTGTCAAGCGAAAAACATTCTAAACTGAAAATATATTTGCACGACAATAGATTGTCTGTATAATGTGCAACATGAACACAGACGAGTACCTATCAACCAACGACGCGGCGCAACACTTAGGCATCACGCGCCAACGTGTTTTGCAGTTAATTAAGGGTGAGAGATTGCGGGCGGAGAAGTTCGCCAACGTCTATATGATTCGCCGCTCGGACTTGGCGGCGGTACAGGATCGACCGCTCGGCAGACCGCCGAAAGCGGCACCCGCGCCAAGCCCCGTAAAGCCCCGAACCATAGCCACGAAAGCCACGACAGCGAAGAAGGGCAGCAAGAAATGAGCGTTGAGGATCGCGTCTTGAAACTTGAAGGATTCGCGGCGGACGTGCGCGAAATGACGCGCGTAATAACCGAGCTTATCCGCCGTCACGACGAACGGCTTACCGAACATGAGCAGCACGCCGCCGAGCAAGAGAGCGCGACAGACAATCTCACGGTGAAGCTCGAAGCGTTAGTTGACGCGCAGATACGAACCGAAGATGCTTTGCAGCGTCTGACGACTAAGGTTGACCGGTTGGCGGGCGCATAGAAGCATCTGTGCTCATACAATTAGATGAGATTGAATTTCCCTAACAGAGCCGACTTGGATAAGCTGATGGACAGACTTATACAGGCTTTGAGTGAGATAACAAAAAATGCTTCTTTTGGTGGAATTGGTACAGGATTCGGCGGACTTCTTGTTTATGCCTATATACCGCCGACTACCGCGCCGAGCGCACCGTGTGTTGGCGATCTCGAAACCGGCGTTTTCAACAGCCTTAATGAACTTATAAAAGATGAAAAGCTGGTTGAAGAGTTATTAAGCGAGGCAGTTAAAAAATATCCGTCAAAGCTAAACGACAAGCTACTCCGCGCGCAGGCAGAACTAACAAGCGAGCTTCTGTCACCACTTTATAATGCCGCAGGATTCCCGGCGCAAAGTTGGACGGAAATTCTCTACGAGCACATTGATTATCGCGGGACACGTGGCAAGCGCACTCTTGTAAAGAAGGAAGTCAGCAACGGCGTAACCACCAGCCGCGTTATGAAAACGATGGGAACAGGGCGACCGCACGAATGGACGCATACGAAGCTAAAGACTGCGGTAACGAAGGCAGCAAACAAAGTCCGCAAAAGCAAGAAAAACGGTGAACCGAACTTGAGCGAAACGGCAGAACAGCTCAATCTTCGATACGCGGGCAAGAAGAGTTTTACCGAAGATTCTTTGAGAATGTTGCTAAAGGCTTACGCGGTTGATTGGAAAGAGATCAAGAAACGAAGATAACTCTTAGAGTTTCTTTCGGAAATTGCATAAAAACTTGTTGAGATGTAACGCTTTTTCGAGTAAGATACTAATTGTAGGAATTGATGAAGCAGAAGAATTGAAAAAGAAAGAGGGCAACCGAAGCGATGTTTTCGACGACACGAGCTTCAGTCACCCCCCGATCCGAGTACCTAAAGGTACTTAAGGTTTACCAAGTTTACACGTCTAGACGTAAACAGTCCAGACTAAAATGTAAACAAAGTAAACTTTGTAAACTTCTTAGGAAGTCGTGAGATTCGGGGTAGAAGTTTAGTCAGTCGCTTCGGTTCGCCGCTAACAGGCGAATCATGCAGCAAGATTTAGAGCGCAATTACTGCGCGACAGCACAATTCAATAAAGGTCGTTGTCGGCTAGAGTCCGCCCGCTTCGTTGAGATAGGTTCAACGAATTTGGCGAAAAGAACCAACCGTCGCCGCCCATTCTTTCGAGGAACGTCCGGGAGTAACCACCCGTCCGCACCTAAAAAAAGAATAGGGCGGCTTTTTGTTTTTCCGGGCTAAGGAGATTTTCAAAATGAATGTAGATACTTCGGCGAGTAACGGTAATTACGTCCGCATATCAGACGTGGCGCGTGCGCTCGGCTTGTCTAAGCCAACTATTCGTTCGCTGGTTAAGCGCGGCGAGATTGCACCGGCGTTGCAAATCGGCGGCATGGTGCTAATACCGCAAGCGTCGCTTGAGAGCTATATGCAGCGCGCGACGATTCAGCCCGCGAAGGCGGCTTAACCGATGCTGCCGATACCAAAGCACCAACGAAGCGAACCGCGCGGCGCATACAGCGCACTACAACGCAACGCAGAGGCGTATGCGGAGACGGTTTACGGCAAAGAAAAAGCCGCCGGTGCGACAAACACCAAGCGGCTTCCAAACCTTCCACCAAAACAGGTGGGGAAGGCGGCATACAGTGCATTGTACCACAACACACACCGACTCTAATACACCCGTTCCGGTCGAAAAAGCCAGAGAGAGCGTCAGCGATCTGGCGGCGGCACTCAACGCGATCATTATCGAAAGCGGTTTTGACGACCAGACGCGCGCCGGACTCATGGCAGCGTTGGACGCGGCAAGCGGCAGTATCGAACCGTTCCAGAAAGCCGACAAATATCTCGGTCGCCGCATGGCGCGCAATAGTAGCGTGGCGATTGAACACGCGGACGAAGTAGGCGACCGTGCACTCGCGAAGCGGTTTCAGCGCGCATGGACGCTCATTGATGCCGAACAGGAACGAACCGGACTCTCGTTCGTGATTCGCAGACGCGGCGGCTTGCGCGGCGAGAACCGCGAGACGATGGAGCGTCATCCTTCGACCTATACCGTGCCGCTTGTCCAGATCGTTGTTGACGTGATTCGCCGGGCGCGACAGTTCCGCGCAGAGTACGGCAAGAATCGCGAGACGATGTTTCAGCGCGCCGCGCGCGAAGTGCTCGTGACTTGTCCGCGCGATTACGAACCGGAAGGTAAGCCTTTCCCGGTCGAGAAGCGAAAGCTCACCGAGCAAGAGAAGCAAGCGCAGATTGCGGCGGCGACCGTGACGCGAATCTTTAACTCGCACGACCGGATAGTTAAACGCGCGGCACTTGAACCGCACTTGTCCGCACGCGGCGCGTGTCTGACGATGATGCGCCAGCTCCGAGACGCTTACGGCGCAGAGTTCGATGAGGCGCTCCGCGAATTTCTCCCCGACCACGAGCGAAATAACGACACGACCGGCGTGTACTACTCTGTAAGTGGTAACGTGCTACACGCCGACGAACCGGAATTTCCGACGCTTGATCTCGCCGATGAACCCGCCGCAATGCCGGAGTTTTTCGAAAATCTCGAAGGCGAAGCTCGTGGGCATGAGCTTTTTCAGAAACTCAATAAAAATGCGGGTGAAAATGAAAGTTATGTCCCGCCGGCGTGTATAGTCGGCGGCTTTTGCGACTCGGAAATTGACCCCGTCGAAGTTGCCGAAGCCGCCGCCATTCAAGCCGAGTCATGCGTCATGTTGACCGAACCGCCGAACGTCTCCGAACCGCTTAACGGACTCACCCGCGAATTCAACATTGCAGACGAAGCAATGCACTTAGCGTGCGCGCTCGGTTGGAAAATCTTTCCGCTTCACACGCCGGACGGACGCGGCGGCTGTTCGTGTCGCAAATCCGACTGTCAGAACACGGGGAAGCACCCGCGCACGCCGCGCGGATTAAAGGATGCGACCAACGACCCGGAGCAAGTCGGCGCGTGGTGGCTAAAATACCCGGATGCAAATATCGGCATTGCAACGGGCGACGCATCCGGCTTTCTTGTGTTCGATGTTGACCCGCGACACGGCGGCTGGGAAGGGCTGCAATCGTTGTTTGAACGCATCGGCGAACCGTTCCCGGCGACAGTCGAACAGATAACAGGCAGCGACGGACGGCACTTTCTCTTTCGGATGCCGGACGTAGATATACGAAACAGCGCGGGCAAGCTCGGCAAAGGCTTAGACGTGCGAGCAAACGGCGGTTATATCGTCGCCGCGCCGAGTCTCCACGCTTCCGGCAATCGCTACCGATGGACGGCGGAAGTGTCCGACCTTGCCGATCTGCCCTACACGCTACTCCGCGAACTAACCGATCCGGTGCGCGCGAAAGATAAAGCGCACCGAACGAACAGCGCAACGGCAATTACATGGACGAGCGGCACGATCCCGGAAGGTTCACGCCACGATTTTTTGGTAAAAGGTGTGGCTTGTAGCTTACGCGGGCGCGGCTTTGGTGAGGATGAGATTCTTGATGCTTTGTTTGAAGCGAGAGACAAAAGATGCGCGACCGGAATCAAGCCCGTCTCCGATGCGGAGCTTTATAAAATCGCCGCTTCTGTCATGAAGTATGCGCCGGGCATGAGGGCAATCGTATGAGAGAGCTTTTCAAGTCGGCATTTGCGAAGGTAACGGAGTGTCCGACGTGCGGCGCACCGTTTGAGACGAAGAACACGGCGGAGTGGGTTCTTCGTCGGTGTTCGGCAGATGCTTTCCACTACACGAAGCAGACTCCGACGACCAAGCATGCCGGACGGATTCGCGCAAAGCTACACGCAAGGCTACCTGAAAAAGACGATGTGGCGGGAGACGCAGAGACGACCGAATCCCGCACGCCGCGCTTTTCCGTTGGAGAAGTTGTTGACCCGTGCAGCGCACGCGGCGAGAGACTTCTTGAACAGCCCGCGCCGATTGCCGAGATACGCCGCTCGCCGCTTGGCGCGTGGGCGTACAGGCTTGAGGGTTACGCGCAATGGCGCAACGAAGAGTTGTTTATGCGACCGATAACGAAAAGGGAGATAAACCAATGTTAATTAGAGAGATTGAAATTGAATGTAATGAGTGCGGCAAGCGCAGCGAACACCGCCGACCGGTGAGCAGCGAAAACGATTCGCTTATCGAACCGGGCATGGTTTGCCCGCACTACCACTCGCCGGGTGAGCCGACGACGAACTTGCGGGCGATCCAATGGAGTCACACAGAGCGCGACGTGGTAGCGGACTACATGCGCGAGAAGTATGCACAAGGGACGCAGAATATTGTGCGACCGCAAAAGATGTACCTAACACCAGAGCCGGAACGAACGCCGGAAGAAATCGAAAGACATCGCGCGGGCTTGGAGAAAGTACGCGGGTACATGACGCGAAAGTATGCGCCGCAATCTTAGCGAAATTCAATAATAAGGTAAGCAGGGAATCGCAGATGATAGGTCACGGAGAAAAACTAACACGCAAGCAAGACGACGCAATCGCGGCGCTGCTTTCGACCGCAACGATCAAGGAAGCGGCAGACGCGACAAAGATCGGCGTGGCGACGCTCTACCGTTGGCTTCAACTGCCGGAGTTCGCCGCCGCGTATCGAGCCGCGCGGCGTGAGGTCGTCGAACACGCGATCACAGAATTGCAGTCGGCGACGAGTGAGGCTGTGGCGACCTTGCGACGAAACTTAAATTGTCGTAATGAAGCGGTCGAAGTGCGCGCCGCCAGCATCGTGCTGGAGCAAGCTATTAAGGGCGTCGAGCTGATGGATTTACAAGAGCGAGTCGAGAAGCTGGAAGCGTTACTAGATAGCCAAGAGAAGGGAAAGGCAAAGCGATGGGCTTAAAGGAAACACTGAAACGTCTTGAGCGTCACATCATAGAGAGCGAAACGGAGGAAGATGCCTGCGCCCGCAAAGAACGTGAATGGTTGGAGCGAGCAAACACGGCGTACTCCATGATTGCCGAGACGATGAGCGACGAACATGCCGGGTTGGTTTTCGCGGAGTTGAAATCCTTCTATGCGTGCGCCGATGCTGATATGCAGTCCGCCCCGCTTTCATCTCCCGCGAAAGAAGTGCAAACAATGGCGCATCAGTACGCCAACGGTGTCCGCAACGAACAAGAGATGGCGATGCCGCCCGCGCTCTTTGATGTGTGGCGACGGTTCGACGAAAGCGGTGAGCCATCTTCGTCACACGTCGAATGTGCTGATTGTGGCGCGGACTATCCGTATATATTTGGCAACTATGACTCGGAACGCGGGTGCGACGGGCGACCCGAAAGGAAGTTCGTAGATGCTTGTTTGCTATGTGGTGGTGAGGTTGGATTCTGCCATTACTCTAATCCGAATATGAGGCTTATTCACGGGAGAGGCATCGCGGTTTGAATGAGGTAAACGATGAACTTAGAAAACAGAATTGAGAAGCTGGAGAGTAAAGTCGTCGGCGACGTTCCCGCGCTTTCCGACGCCGAACTATTGAACCGCGTCAAGTTGCGAGAAGGCGCGCGGTTCGATGCATTAACCGAAGAGGACGTGACGTTGCTTCTGACGCTTGAGCAAGCCCGCGCGTGCGGTATGACCTTCGCGGAACTGCATACACACGCGGCGGAAAGGGAGACGGCACAATGAGTTTAGAAGGCAGAATTGAGAAGCTCGAACGGCAGAACCGTATCGGTCCGGGCGGAGAGTGCACCGACCCGGTCGCGCACCTTGCCGTGCGGATTGTGGACGAAGAAAAAGCCGAGTACGGCATGAGCCAGCCCGCGAACACTTCGACGTGTCGCGCGTGCGGCGAGATGCAAGACGTTCTCACGGTGAGAATATTACGAAGCGCCGCGCCGACGCTAAACAGTGAGGTGACGGCATGACCCTTGAGCATAGGTTGGATAAGTTGGAGCAGAGAGTTATCGCCCCCGAACACTGTGGGCAATGCGCCAAGCGGCGAGCGCGCAACGCCGAACGTGAAGCGGCGTGGCACAAGGAAGCTGTCATGGAAGAGTCTATGGAATGCCATTGCAAAGAGTGCGGCGCGTCGTACGAGTTGACGCTTTGCTCTGTGCCAATGGACGACAGGCTGATTGAGATAGGGATGTGAGGTAACCACATGAGCACACAAGAGACAGTTTATGAGCGTATCCGGCGAGAAGCCCGCGAACGCGAACAGGCAGAGCGCAAGCGACAAGAGCAGCTCGAACGATTCAAAAACAGGGAGACAAAAACAAGCGATGAGTGGAACAAATAAGCAGCAAGATTTGGCGAACTTAGTCGCGCGACACGAAGCTCTCTCCGGCGAGCTGACCGGCGCACAGGCAACGCTGGAAGTCGCACGGCGGCAACTATCCGCCGATATGAGCAACCTTGAAACGGTGACGGCAGCGCAAGCCCGCGTGAGCGCGATTGAGGGCGCGATTGAGACGCTATCCGGCGAGATTAACACCAAGCGCGCGGAAGTCGCCGAACACGAAACACAGCAAGCGTCCGCCGCCCGCCGTCGCCGTACCGACGAGATCGCCGCCGCCCGTAGTCAAGCCGCCGCCGACTTCAACGAAGCGCGCGAGCGGGCTTCTGACGCGCTTAACGAGCCTTTACGGACGATGCGCGAAGCGGTTGCACGACGCATTGAGCTTGACCGCGAAGACACACAGTTAAAGCTCGCCGAAGGCTTGACCGTCTCGCCACAAGCGACCGCGAACGATTTCGCCCGCCGCGAAGTTGCGCACGGCGAATCTATTGACTTGGCGTATCACGCCGAACTCAATCGCATTGAACGCGAGAAGCGCAAGAGCGAGCTTCGGGCGGCATCGAGGCTTCGCGGTGAACGCGAGCGCGAGCAGGAGCGCACACGCGCCGCACAAGTCGCAGCAGCACGAGACGCGCGCAACGCTGAAGCCGCACGCATTGAAGCTTGGCGCACGGGCGCGGCGGCGTGAACCTTAACGACTGATAACGAATGAGGAAAATAATGATTACATCGGAGATTCAAACCAAGATTGACGAACTAACTCATCGCCGGTTACCTTTAGAGAACTTCAATCATATGAGAAGGCGGGGCGACTTTGGCGCAACATTGTTGTAAGCCCGAAGATCAAACGCGATGAGTTGATCGCGCTCGCCCGTTATTTTCACATGAAAGCACCAAACACTTCTTTTCGCATATTCAGTGATGATGAAAGGTTCGATGAATTTATGCAGCGCGACATTAATTACCAAGACCCTGCTTGTAAGTATCTAGAGAATTGGGTAAAGAAACACTACATCGCGATTATCAATAACATGCTGAGTTCAGAGGGCGTGCGGTGGACAAACTAAAACAAACGCTTATTCATCGAACTATAAATACTATTCGCCACCTTCGCAGACAAACAATCTTTTAAACAGCTACAAATCAAACAATTCGCACAGTTCGGCATATACTGAAACTCCGCGTGCCGATACAAACGGATCGCGGCGATCAACGAAGCAACGATTTAAGTCCTCAAATTCGCAGCGAAACTACGCTGTCTGGAATCTTCAAAACGAATTTCCAAACAGCTTCTAAGGCTGTCCGAATCGCTGTCTATATTCTATCGAGCGGATAAAGCCGTCAACGAGTTGTCGGTAATTAGACGGATTCTCATTGAGGCGATTGATCCACAAAGAATACTCGTTCGTGAAGTCGCCGTCTCTCCGCAGGTATCCGAAGTATGACAGCACCACATAACCTTCGTTGTACTCTCGCTGGTAGAGTTCCGCCGACTCAGCTACTTGCCTGACAACCTGCGCTTTTGTCTTTGCGAGGCTATTTAGGTCGGCTTTCATCTGCGCCGTGTTTAAGGTTGTCAGTCCGGTCTGCTGGACAAGTTTATCGACGAACTGATCGTTTGTGAGCGAGTCGGGATAGACGGCTAAAAACTGCGCACGCCTGACAAAGTTTTGCGCGAACTTATCTTTATCCGCATCACTCGTTCCTGCAATCGATACCAAGTCAGGTACGAACTGGTTATAAGTCGGCAAGGTGGTTCTACCTAACACTTTGTAGAAGCGATACAGGAAGTAACCCTTCTGCTGGAACTCTTGGCTCGCGAAGAAGCCCTTGCCACTAACCCACAGCTTATCGTAGCACTCAGGATTAGGCGGCGACTGATAGTCGACACCGCAGTCTGTTTGTGTGGCATTCACCCATCCCTGCACCTCTGTCTGGTCTGGATTTCTGCCGAAGAAGTCTAAATAATGTTGTCTGACGAAGTACGGCAGACTGTCGATCGGATTGGTTTGCCCCGTCGTTGTTTCGTTATCTGTAATCTGCACGGTCGAAGTCCCTTGCGTGCCGAGCGTCGCGCCGGTCGGGTTACGCAGCGTAACGGTGAAAGTCTCCGTCCCTTCGACATGGACATCGTCAATGATAGGTATCATGAAAGTCTTTGTTGTCTCACCTGCGGCGAAAGAGAGCGTGCCGACGGCGGTCGAATAATCGCACCTCGAAGTTGCAACGCCTTGATGATTTGTATCCACAGTCGGGTTACAGTTAAAGAGTCCGGCAGTGTCATTCGTCGTGTACTCGACTGATGATGCTCCTGTCGTAGCGCCACTTCTCGTAACGGTCAGCGTCACGATGCCTGTTTGCGCGTTCTCGGCGACTGAGTAAGTTGACTGGTTAAACTGTACGATTGTGCTTGCGGTGCTCGCCGAGTCTAATCTGCTTTCAATAACGGCTTCTACCGCATCATCGACATTCGAGTAGAAGTCATAACCCGTCAGTTGTTCTACCTGATCGACCGTCACGATATACTTTCGCCAGTCGTCCGAACGGATGCCCTGCGTGTTCGGCATAATCACGCCAAAGGCGCGCGTCTGATTGTTTACTCTTGCGACATCGTTATCTCCGACTGGAAGCACAAGTATCACCTTCCACGTCTGCGCCGGAACATTTACTCTGCCGCCTGCGACTGTGTTTGCCGCGCCGTTTGACCCGACGCCGCCTGTTCCTGCTCCTCCTGTAACGATGTAGAGTTCATTGCCTGCCTTTGCGATGTTACGTGACTCTGTCTCTAATCGCTCCCACGGTCCCTGATTATTATCCGGTGCTTGCGGGATGAAGTTCGTCATCAAAAACGTCGCCGAGTTATCGGCAACGGTTCTCGTCCTATCACCGGAAGGCGTCATGTGACCTCTGTCGAAGCCCGACCCTGAGTAATCGCCTCCCTGCACCTGATAGCAGCCTGCCGGAAGCGTCGTGTCGGCGCGGTAGTCGTCCTGACGCGATGCGCTACCGAGCCACATCTGGTCTAAATGCCAACTGACCCAGTTCGGATTACTTTTACCGCAGTTATAGCCGATAACGTATTGCGGCTTCAGCAGCAGATAGTTGTTGAGATTACCGACATCTGTCGTCGCCCCGCTCGGATTACCCATCACGAGGTGCTCGTTATCCGAAGGAGTCGGGTTAGTGCTCTGGACGGTGAGGAAGATATTAGTCGCACCCGTCCGTGACTGTGCGTCAGTGATAGTAGCCGGAATGGTCTTTGTGCCTGCTGCGGTGTCTGCGGCGACAGTTGCAAGGAACGAGAAGACGTTATCTCCGGCTGTCGCATCACCATTCGTGCCATCGTCAAAGAACTGTTGTGCGCTTGAACCGCCGATAGCAGAAAGGTTAGCCGTAACAGAGAGTCCGGTGCTTGTCGGTAATGTGCCTGCTGTGACGGTAACAGTCAGCAAGGTCTGCGCTCCGGGCAGTAGTGAAGCCGGAGAAGCCGCGCCTGTGCCTGACGGATTTGTCGGTGCATTAACTGTGACAGAGATTGATGTGCTTCCCGTGCGGCTCTGGGCATCAGTAATCGTGATACTGAGGTTCTTCGTCCCTCCGGTTGTGTTATTAGCGACTGTGGCAAGAAAAGAGAAGATGTTATCGCCTGCCGTAGCGTCGCCGTTCGTGCCGTCATCGTAGAACTGTTGGCTCGCCGCGCCGCCGATAGCTGTCAGGTTGCCGGAGACGTTGATGCCAGAGCTTGTCGGATTAGCGCCCGGCGTGACGGTGACTGTCAGTAAGGTCTGCGCTCCTGCTTGCACCGGGTTCGGGTTCGCTGAACCTGTGCCGGTCGGATTAGTCGCGCCGCCTCCGCTGCCGCACTGGTTCGCTACCACGGTGCTGTTGCGCGGGTTGGGTGCGGCAGTCGTCGTAAAATCCGCCGCGTTGTTGTCGGTCTCGGTGCAACCGTTACCATTTCTGATAGCTGCGGTCGTGTTAGAAAGCGGCGCGGTCGCCCCCGTCCCTTCGTAGTTATTGGCGGTGCCGTAGCCGACGAAGTCTTTAATGGCAGCGTTAGAGAGACAGTCATTCGTTGTTGTGCCGCATGTAAGCAGTGTTCCGTTGGTGACTAAAGCGACTTTCCCGCTCGTGCCCGACATCGCGATTGTGCCTGTCGCATCCGGTGTTGGCAGATTTACTGTGCCGCCCGCCCCCATCCCTTCCTGAACGAGATAGTATTTGCCGGGTTGGATAGTTCCGGTTATGTCAGTCTTCTGCCATGTGTTGCCCGTTGCTGAAGCGTACTGGACTGACCAGCCCGTGACGGTGACGGCGGAGGTTCCTCTGTTAAAGAGTTCGATGAAGTCGTTCTTGTAAGTCGCACCACTATTTCCGCCCCCACCGTAAATCTGACTGATGACGACGTCGTTCGATGCGGCGCTGACTGTGGGTGATAGTGGCAGTAAGCGTTGCGAGGCGAGACCGAGAGTTATTGCTGATAAAAGAAGCACGGCTGTTAGTGCAGCATAACGCCTGTAGTGTGAGGATGTGACAGTTCGGCGTAATCCGGCGCGAGGTGAAATAAGCACGAGTGATTTACCTTTCCTAAATGGTGAACGCTTGTTTTAGTCGATGGGGTTGGTGATGCCAACACGCGGATATATATTTTGAGAGAAGAAAAGTTTTAGCAGTAAGTATTACGGTGAGTCAATGTTTATTACCGGGCGAGGGGGTTAAATCTCCATTAACTCACTTGTCGAGAGATTAAGTTTCAATGACGCGGGTCGATAGTCCGAGCCACGTTCCCTGCGAGCTTTTGCCGACGATGAGAACGCGAATGTCTCGTGAGCCGATACGATAGACTCGCAAGTCGTGCAAGTTATCTTTGAGCACTTCGATGAGTCGCTTGAATCTTTTAGCTAGTGTTAGCTCGGCTTCGCTTTTCCAGTCAGATTCCTGCACGGCGGCGCGGAAGAACTGATCTACTCTTTGCCGCTCCAGTTCTGCATCACTTTCCGCACCGCTTACACTGCGCAGATGCTCATCCGTCGGTTCTGTAGATTCTTTCCATTGCACTATCTCAAAAGGATAGTCGGATTCGCTCATCATCATGAGTCCGGCACTTGCATCCTTTAATTCGTGCACGATTTGGTCGTCGGTTTTCATAAACATGTTGGCTGTTCTTATAAGTGGAGTTATCGGAAGTGGCGCAGAAGGAGCGTGAAACATGCCAAAACACATCATTTCTGTTTCTGATAATGCGGGGGATTTGTGCGAGATTGCGGTTTATCGCAGATTTTGAAAATCACGGAAGCGGCGGAGATCAATCTCGCCACGAACCCTTATCCGACTACCTTTTTCGCACACAAGCCCGTATTTACAGGACAAGAAAGCGCGACAAAGCGCGGCGTTGTCCGGGTTTCACCCTTTCATGGTTTTACTGAAACAGCGCGGTTAGATACTTGCGATCACGAACACGCTCGGCAAACGCGCGAACGTCGTCGCGGTGAAAGCGTCGGGCGCGACCGTTGCCGACAAAGGGCAATCTCACTTGCTCTTTCGATTCTTTGTCTTTCCTGATAGCGGCATCTATCCACGACGCGGGCAAGCCGGTGCGTTCAATTACTTCAGCGCGCGTCAGCCACATCGACCAAGTATCCAGAGCAGACGAAAGACGCTGGAAGTTCTCGGCGTTGCTTGTCATCAATTCCGCGACAACCGCGACAGGCTGGAGCGTGTCCGGCTTTGTCGTGGTTAATGCGTGGCTTGGTGTGTGGCGATTCTCGGCGGCGGTTTGGTATGCCGTCTTAATCTTCTCAACATCGGCGCGTGCGAACTTCGCTTGCTTGCCGCGTCCGCTGCCTTTGATCGCGGGTTCGACTCCGGCGAGCTGGATATAACGCTGAACGCTTCGCTCGTGGAGCGGCGCGTCGGGTGACAGTTCGCGCGCTATGTCGTCTTTGGTCAGTAAGTCGTTTTTCGTTGAGTCACGTTTCATAAGGGCGCGGCTTATATCACGAAAGGGTGAAAGGGTGAAACCGAGACATTGTCCGGTTTTCATGGTTTAGCCGTTCGCGTGAGTGGTTTGATTCTTTGATTGATAATCAATGAAAGCAGTGAAAGAACAAGGAAAGAAACAGGAAACGGGCGCGGGGTTACGGACTTCCGTAACTAAAAAAGAGTTGCGCCCGCGCGCTGGGTTGCGGAAGTTCGCAACTAAAAAAGAAGTCGCGCACGAGCTTCAATGCTACGGCGCGACTTCCCGGCGTGATTCTCAATAAAATTATCAGACTCTTGTTTTCGCCCTCCAATCGCGTCGAGAGTCCGGGCTAGACTTCGTTGCGCCTGACGCGAACGGGCGCAGTACACGCCAGCCTGACGCGATTGCGGGAGCTTCTAGGAGTTGTTACTTGCCCTCCTGTCTGCGGTGTCAGATCGTCGCCGCTTTTAGTACAAGGAAGCGTTTTGTAGCCGCGATGGGCTTTGTCGAACGCTATTCGTTTTAGGTCTGCACGCTGTTCGTCGCTCAAAATCCGCACGAACTTTCGTGCTTCTCTTCTGTGTGCGTTATCTCTGTGATTCCCGAACGGAAGAACCACGTAGAAGAAATCTATAAAATTAAGTCCGCCGCCCATCGCTTATCCTTTCACGCGACGGATACAGAACGTG
>MWWI01000165.1_pt1 | contig 14742 bp, 18 predicted proteins | sample 1047321 | NCBI WGS metagenome assembly MWWI01 (sample SAMN06349966, study PRJNA376086) | soil metagenome | isolation source: FI-1 sample Antarctic (ecotone) soil | place: Antarctica | reverse complement strand
GCTTCAGCTCTTGAACGATGGCTCCTTTTAGCAAAAGACCAAGCGAGGTTTTGATAAGGTGCTCCAGTCCGCCGGATGATCACTTTTGATTACCTCGGCCCGTAACAAGTCATAGCGCTGCCAGGGGTAGCGCCAGGGGTGCAGATGGCTAACATTTGCTAACGTTTCAGCCCGCAGCACGGATAGCTTTTGATAGCGTTTTGTAGCGGCTCGAGGGGCATAGGATAAAAAGCCTTATCCTCTAAAAACGGTCTTGGGCGGCTCGAGTCGGTTGCTAAGAGACTGTTTGAAAACTCGTTGAACCGGAGCGTCGGCACGGTCTGGGAGGATTGCAAGTGCGCCCAGGAGCCGTTTTGCAGATGGCTGCCCATCGCAAATGCACTGCAAGGGCGTCGTTCTGGACACTTTTAAGACAGCTTCTAAGCAGCGCATGGAATTGATTGAAGGCTGCTGACCCTTTGCTACGCTAAAACTCAGCATTGGCATTAGCCACTCGGGGCGTTCGCAAGGACGCCCCGGCATTTTTATAGCTTCCAGAGGGCCTAGCTCAGCCTTGTTTGCTTGGCTAGGCGTCCCGCCACTGGTTGCTTACGGGCTCGAAGTTGACGACCGTTTGCGGATAGGGCTCGCCTTCGTCGTCTTGGCCCAAGCGGGGCGTGCGCTCGTAGGTGCCGACCGAGGTGATCTTCACGCTTAGCTGCACCTCCTTGTAAACGCTGGACAGGTCGTCGAAGAGTGGCCCTTCGTAGGCCACCTCACGGCCCACATCCTGTTCCGAGAAGGTCTTAGCTGGGTTTTCCCCATGGGGTACGTGCCAGGTTCCTCTGGCAATCAGGATGGACACGTCTTGGCCGTGAACCCTTTGAAGGACGCCTACGCCATGAACGCCGTCAAGAGTGGCATCCGCGAGCTTGGTGAGAGGGGCGTCCGTGCCGTTGGTATCGGCTTCGCTCATGGGGCTCTCCTTCAAGGTTTCGTCTCAGGGCGCCACCCGCCCGTGGGTGTAATGTACTAAACGCGGGCGCGTATGCCAGGGCACTCACTCCACTTTACTGCTTGCACATTCGACTATAGGGGTTATGCCCACTGCCAACAGGGGCGTTGGGAACAGTCGAGCCGTCGTACCGCGCGGCTTGAGTGCTAGCTCCCTGGGGTTGGCTTACTTGACATAAAGCCTAAACGCGCCCCATCTGGATTCAGATTGGCGCTAGCCGTTGTGGTATAAGACTCGCGAAAGAAAGGGACCCGAGGACGACTCGGCTCTATGACCGCAGGAACGTGCGGGTGGAGCGAGATTGAGCGGGTGCAGTATTAGAGACTGTTTGAAAACTCGTCGGACCGGAGTGTCAGCACGGTCTGGGAGGATTGCAAGTGCGCCCAGGAGCCGTTTTGCAGATGGCTGCCCATCGCGAATGCACTGCAAGGGCGTCGTTCTGGACACTTTTAAGACAGCTTCTTACCGGGGCAGATGGCAAAGAATGGTAATAACATACATAAGACACCTAACTCGACTTTGCCCATTATGAAGTTTGAGGTGAAAGAGGAGTCATCGTCACTGCCGGGCTCAGGCACTTTCTTTGTCACATACTGGCTGCCAAGCTCTCCACTGGCATTTGCGGAATTAGACGAACTCAGGGTTCTACACATGAGTGCGTCTAATTAAACTGTAGAGAAGAGGGTGTGTCAGACACGCTTTCTGGATTCTTAATTTTGGGCAAAGTCGAGACCTAATGTAGGCGTGGCTTCTTACGCAACGGTTGGGCCGGTTCGACGCATAAGTGACAGCTTGTGACAAGGGCATTTGATGCACAGCTCTAACGGCTAAATTGCCTCGCGTGGAAAGCAACAGCGTGGCGAAGCAGAGACGGTGGTGGTAAGCGTAAGCCGTCAAGGTGTTACGCAGCGAAGTCTCTGCGGACTTACCAAGCAAAGGAGCATCGTCTTTTGAGAAACCTACAGCAACGCTCATCTTCTCATGGAATTGTCACGAGATGCGGTAATTTCGTCTTTTTGTGCGTGTTATACCGCAGGGTGCGGTGTAATCATAGTTAGCCTGCAAGAAAACGCTGGCCATTGGAGAATTTGATGTTTCTACCAGAACTTACGCCTGACCAAATTCAGGCGGTTATTCCGTTCATCTTCATTGGATTCTTCGCTCAGCTTATTGATGGTGCGCTCGGTATGGCTTTTGGCGTCATTACAAACACATTGTTGGTGAGCGTTCTGGGCGTGGCTCCTGCCAGCGCCTCGGCGAGTGTTCATCTTGTCGAGACCTTTACCACAGGCGCCTCTGGCTTGAGTCACATTTTGCACAAAAACGTCGATTGGAAACTGTTCAGAAGGCTAGCAATACCAGGAGTCATTGGAGGCGTTCTCGGCGCCTACGTCCTCTCAAATGTAGACGGTAAGGCAGCTCGTCCCTTCGTAATGACTTACCTCTTCTTCATCGGCTTTTACTTGTTGTGGAAGGCATTCAAGCTCTCGCGACACCAACAGTCCCGTCCTCCGAAAATTGTTGCGCCTCTGGGTCTTATCGGTGGTTTCATGGACGCCGCAGGTGGTGGAGGCTGGGGCCCGGTAGTCACCTCGAACCTTCTAGCTCAAGGCACCGAACCTCGGACTACGATTGGCACTGTGAATGCCGCTGAGTTTCTGCTTACATTGACCGTCTCTTTGACATTTATTGCAACTATCGGAATCTCTGCTTTTTCAATCGCGGCGGTCGGCCTCATCATTGGCGGGCTTCTAGCAGCACCGCTTGGAGCAATACTCGCAAAAAAGATTCCAGCACAGAAACTACTTTTTGCCGTGGCCACAGTCATCATATTGACTAGCGGCTATAGTCTCTACCGTGCTCTTGCAGCCTAACAATTCATTCAAGCCGAACCCGCTTCGCGGCTCGGCTTAATTCAAGCGTTGGTGCATCTGCTAAATTCCGTGTAGTTTTCAAAGTTTGTTTTCTGTGTTCCCAGCGCAAATCACTGCTTCGACGACTTGCAACGAACTTTGTGGACAAACCATTTTGCAATTGACGCGCGCAACTGCTGCATAAGGTTGAAATCACGCAACAATTCTTGCTCGCAATTTCAGGTGCGTCAGCTATATTTATGCCCAAAGAATACCCCTCTACCCGGCTTGAGCCAGGCACGCGGAGGGAACCTATGAACCACGCGCTGCCCCGAAAAACTATCGTGGTCGAGTTAGGCAGGATAAGGGCAAGCAGCGCTCAGCGCAGCGCAAGGCGAGTCTTTGCGTTCCCTACGGCGTAGAACAAGCAGCGCAGGAAGCAGCACTCGCACTCGAGCCCGAGCAGCGCACGTAGAGGAAAGCCCGTCAGCGACGGGCAAGCATGAGCAGCGCTTGGGCTATCTCAGGGAGGGCGGGAAAACCCGAGCGGTGCAGCACGGTACGATGACCCGGTGCCGGATGAGCCCCAGGTAAAGCAATTCACGTTCCAAATCGATGCCGGGGCGCGGCTCAGGGTGCACCTCGAGAAGCTCAAGGGTGAACTCGTCCACTTTGCCATCACGCTCGAGTGCGAGGCGGGGGAGCGGTGGCAGGCTGTGGTGCGCTACGACACCACGGGTGGGAAGCCGCACCGCGACATCTTGCTGCCCGGTGGCGGCTACGTAGAGCACCGAGATGACGTGAACCTGAGCGAGGATTACGCGACCGCTTTGAAGCAGGCCCAGCATGACCTGACGGCGAGCTACCAGGGCTATGTGAGCGACTTTCTAGAGCGGCTGGGTTAAGGCGGCTATTGTGGAGACCCTGGAAAGCCTGCATACTGTGGGCGGGTCAGATTCGGAAAGGAACTCCGGTATGCAAGGGGTGCTTGAACTCAGTAGCCTCCCCAAGGGTGATGTCACCCAGAGGGCCATCTGGTGGTCGTTCGAGATCACCCGGCTGCTCATGGAGGATAACGTCCTGATGATGAGCTTGCCTGACGACGCGAGCCTGATCGTCATGCCAAGTGATGATCCGGAATTGTGCAGCCACAACTTCAACCTGGCGCGCAAGACCAAGAGCCCTCATGTCTTGGTGCAACTGGACCGGGTGGACGACAAGCTCGTCTTGACGCCCTACATCCAGCACGAGGCGCACACCTTCATCGTCAACGCCTAAAACAACCTGCGCCACCACGCCCGGCGCTTGGGCTGCTCGCCCTCGAGCCTGCGCCGCTCCAGCTCGGCCAAGAGGTGAGCGTTCATCTTGCGCAGCTCTTCCATGTCACTAGAGGGTTCTGGGGGCACTTGAGCGGCCTCCGGTAGCTCTCGCTGCTCCAGAGCCTCCAGACGGCTCTGCATCGCTGCCATGCCCTGAGCTATGTGCAGCAGCGCCTGATGTAACGCCTCAGCGCGTTCCCCCTCTGCGGTGGCTAGTTCGACAGCCCGGCGCATAAGTTCAACCTGCTCACCCTGACCCCACTCGAGGCCTTCTACTCGCTTAACGAGGTCTTGGTGCTGCACCTCTAATACCTGTCTCATCTCTTGACGTATGGGTGCTCCTAACTCGTCGCGTAGGATGGCCGTTAAGGCGGCTCGCGCTTCTTCCGAGAGGTTTAGCGCCTGGGAGGTCTCCACCCTTGCCAGCGTGGGCGCTGGTGCGCCGTCGCGCAGCATGAGCAGCGCCTGCTCGATGCTCTGCGCCTGGCCGGAGGTCTGCATTACCTTGGCAGCGCTCAGGCGCTCGAGCACATGAGCAGGGTACAGGCGGCCACGCTCGTCCGGCTCGAGCCGCTCGAAGACGCGCTCATAGGTGAGCACGTAGCGCCTGAGCGACGCGGTGGACACGTCGAGTTCCCGCGCTGCGGCGCGCGGCGTGAACACCTGGCCTTCTTCCATGTGCGCTCAGCCTACACCCGCTCAGGTGAACGCGAAGCGATTAAGCGCTCGAGCGCTTCGCGTTTGGGTGCTTAAGCACGTGAGCACATGGCGTTCACCCTGAGCGCTCACCCCCTGAGCACGTAACCGGTGAAAATAACAGCTTTCACCGATTGGGGGCGTTTTGCCCCGTCACGCGCGCTATTTTTCACGACTCCGCTGTTGTGAAAAGAGGCCCGAGCCCGTGCCGGGGGTTGGGGTCATGGCTCGAGCCGCCTTAGTCTAAGGCCTAGTCCCACAAGCGCTTCCACTTCTTGACAGTCCGGTCGGGCTTCTCCCTGGCCATGCGGGCGCGTGGCTTGCGTTCTGGTTTGGGTGTCTCGGCTTTCAAGCGCCTGAGCGTTTCTATGTCGCGCCATAGTCTCGCGGCTTGCTGGTCGGCCCCAGACGCGAGCAGCTGGCGGTAAGTGCCCTCGAGCTGCTCGATCAGGCTCACCACCTCACACCTGAGCCGCTCCATGACGGAATGTGTGGTGGCTGTACCGGCATGTTCTCCCCATACCAGCAGGCCAGCGCCACAGCGAGCACCAGGTCGTCATGCGGGTTCTCTCGCCAGGGTCCGGCGTCGTTTCCGTAGCTGTCGTGGCCCTTGAGGCTCACTGAGACCTTAAAGGCCAGCAGCTCGCTCGTCAGGGTGCTGGCCTCTTTAAGGCTCGAGGCAATCTTGAGCCGCTCGGACTGGAGGAGCACTTGCACCACGCTCACCAGGTCGCGCTTGGGCACGCGGTAGTCATACCCGTCCCGGCTCACGCTGTCGCCCCCGGTGATGGTCACGGCGGTGGGCACCAGTTGGACGGCTCGCAGCATGTCCACCACCGGGCGGCCCACGCCGGTCTGGTCCACCACCAGCGCCGCGCCCTTGAGCTGGCCCATAAGCTCTTTGACACGCGCCACCTGCGCCGGATAGGGCGTGCCGAGCGGCAGGCGCTCGAGGTGGCGCACCTGGTAGGCGTGCTCGGGCCGCCGGTGCGGGATCAGCCGCTCCTCGCGCTGCAAGACGGTGATGGCGGTGTAATCCCGCGCCTGCGCTAAGTCGATACCGACGATGAACACTTCAGCCTCCAAAGAGGGGCAGCACGTCATCACTGAGTGCGCCCATGACGTCGTCATAGGAGAAAACCGCGTCGCTTGCTTCCTCGAACTCGCACAGGTACTCCTGGCGGAAGATGCGCTCGGGCATGGAGCGCCGCTCTTCCTCGAGGAACTCGCTCGCGATGCGCGGGATGTCGGTAGCGGGCACGCGCACCCTGTGCCAGCCCTCCGCCTGGTCCCACACGTCCCAGAAGTGCCCGCGCTTGCCGAAGGGTGTGCTCATGAGGAGCAGCCGCCCATTCTTGACGGCGAGCATGGGCCGGACTGCGAGGTAAAGCTCGTCCGGAACTCGAGCTGCCTCGTCCTCGACCAGCAGGGTTACCGCCGAGATGCCCCTGATGGTGCCCTCTGAGCCGGGAAGAGACAGCACCCGCCCGCCGTCGTTCACCTGCATACTGAGCTTGTTGTCCTCGAGGAGCCCCGGCGGCTCGAGCAGCAGGTGGCGCAGGTCGGTCACCTTGCGGAACAGCTCCGAGCTTTGCCGCTGCGTCGGTGAGACGAGCACCGTCACGCTTGACGGCACGAAGAGCGCTTCATAGAGCGCCAGGATGGCCGCTGTCGTTGACTTCCCAGCCTGCCTGGAGCAGTTGAGGATGTCCCGGCGACTGTCGGCCTCCAGGACGCGCCGCTGCCAGGGGTCGAGGTCCAGGCCCAGCGCTTCGGCAAAGGCCACGCGGGTGGGCGCTTCAGTTGATCGCGGCTTGAGCGCGCGCAGTTGTGCCTGTAGGTCGGCTAACCGTCGCTCTGACTTCATCTAGCTCTCTCTGGAAGGCTTCTAGGCGTTGCTCGAAGTCGTGGGCCTCCGAACACTTGAGGTATACGCCAATACCTTCGCCAACTAAGCAGTTCGAATAGCCCCAATCTTAGGAATGGCAGTAAGGATTTGCCGGATTAAAAAGGCATCCAGCTTTTGCGGAAGCAGTTTTATTGTCTCGAGCGCATACTTTTCGGCTCTGACGTGGGCTTTGAGGTCGAGCACACTCCAGTTGGGTTGGCCACTACCTTGGTGAGTGATGAGCACCTTGGACAAGGTCACCATGAAAAGCGACAGGTTGGCAGCATTGTGGATGGGAGTCTCAGCCACGTTCATAAAGTCTTCCAATCCCCAGAACTGCTTAGCGTCGCGGAACGTGAACTCGATTTGAAATCTCAGGGAATAATAGTCAATGAGCTTATCCGCAGCCAGGGAGAGGTCGGAGCTAAACAGCAGCACGTGCGCGCGCTCACCGGTACTGAGTTTGGTTTTGACGATGACGACGACGTTCAGGGGCTGAGCGAACTCCTTATGGAGCAGCGTTAGCCTGTAGATATCGGTCTGGATAGTGTTCTCGACCGTGCTGCTTTGGAGATACTTGCTGGGAATCTTCTGGTAGTCGAGCTTGTCGCCATACTTGCGTTTGGCGCCAGTGGATTTCTGCTCGCCTGCATAGGGAAAGTAAAGCGCGGCATTGCGCTTGAGTTTGCTGATCAGCGCCAGGTCGAGCTGCCGGGCCAGTTGCATCACCTCGTTGTAGCCATAAGCGCCATCGAGCACCACATACCTCACCTCGATGAGCGTGCGCAGCAGGTTGAGTACCTCCCGCAGCAAGCCCTGGATGAACTTGAGCTGCCTGGACAACGCGACATTCACCTTGTCGCGGTTCTTGCTCCCCCTGGGGCGTCCTCGTTGAGCTTGTGCCGGTGCTTTCCCCTTGGCTTGCTCGCGTTTCGCCTTGGCAGCGGCGTTCTCCTCAGCCGTACGCAGCACCTGCTGAGCTAGCAGTGGGTAGGCACTGCGGCGTTTGACACTCACCAGCGACAGACTGAAAAAGCACAGGCCTTTCACCGGGCGGCCATAAAGCGATGAGAAGAACCTGTCCAAGCCGAAGCTCCGTTTCCCTGCTTTGCTGACCACCACTTCATCGCCAGCCAGCAGGTAGACATCATCCTCGCTCACCACATGGCTCCGCAAAAGACACCAGTGCAACTCGCACCACAGCACCTTGCTGTTGAAAAAGCGCTGGATGCTCCGGTAGCTGCCTCCCTTTTCCGTCCATCGTGAGAGGCTAAGCATGGTCACGCGTCCGGTCATGGCCAGCAGCGCCTGGGCTATCAGATCAAGTTGGCGCAGGCTCTTCTTGTCGAGGTGGGCTGCAAGGCACTGTAAAATTGCGCTAATATCGAACATAGGGAACTCCCTTTCATGAGGTCATGAGTAAACCTCAATCTAACAGTGGAGTTCCTTGTTTTTCATTGGCGATTTTGGCGAAGGTATTGATACGCCGGAGGCCGTAGAAAGGGCGCTCACGGCCTTGAGGACCGTCTCGGGATCGCCGCTGTCTAGCAGTTCTTCCACCTGGCGGATCGCAGACCACAGGACGCGCCGCAAGCTGGCAATATCCCCCGGTTTAGGGCGTCGTCTTTTCGTTGTTTTGCTGTTGTGAGCGCTCACCTTGCCCTGACCCCCTCCCCCTCCTCCTGGCGCGGACGGTCAAGCAGCTGTGAGGGCATGGTCTTTCTCCTTGAAGTGGCGCAGTAGCACCTGCAGCTCGTAACCACCGGCGTTTTTGGCCGGGGTTGGGGTAGTGCCACACCGCCATGCCGCACTCGGCGGTTGGGGCGGGCTTCGCAAAAGTCGCATGCTCCAAATGGACGCTGCGCGGGTCCCGCCCGATGTCGCGGGCGGCCTGGATGGCAGCTTGCCTGGCAATCGCCACCTCCCGCTCGGCGTCGACCATTTCGTCGGCGAGGTGTAAAAGGGTGGCGGCGAGGTTGTCGCACTTCTGGACATAGACGCGTTGCAGTTCGTTCGCGCGCACCAGCGCGGCCTGATAAGCACGCTCGAGGCCCTCGCGCTCTGCCTGAGCTTCCAGGCGGGCCAGTTCCTGCTGGGCCGCGTCGATATCCACACGGTGTTGGGCGAGGATGTCCTCTAGGGCGGTCTTGCGGATGAGCAGATCGCTCAGCTCTTTGAGGCTCTTCCCTTGCTTCCTGGCGGCGTCGAAAGCTGCGGTTTGCGCCGCGAGTTCCGTTTCGATGTTCGGCAGGTCGTCCTTAAAGGCTTGGAGGGTATCGCGGGCTTTAGTAATGTTTGCCATGCGGTGAGTGTAGAGGCTCACCGCATGGCGCTTCTCCCGTTCTAGCCGTTCTGGCCGGGCCCCGAGTCGCGCAAGAAGCGCTCCCAGTCGACCGGCCAGCCGAGCGACTCGAGGCGGGCCGCTTCACTGGTGGGGATGTAGCGCGCGCCGGAGTTGGCGAATTGCCTGTACTCGAGTATCCCGATCTCGCACCAGTAGCGCACTTGACGCTCTTTGACGCCCAGCGCTTCGGCGAAGGCCTTTACCTTGACAGCGGCGAGCACGTCCTTGGGAATGTCGTACTTATCCTGGGCGGTGCTCATGCGGCCCGCTTAACAAAGCGAGCGGCCCTTTTGAGCCGCTCTTCGATATCGTCGGGGCTTGTCTCGAACAGCGCCGTGAGTCGCCGGTGCACGTGGTCTGCGACGCTGCCCGCTTCATAGTCACTCAGCAGTTCAAGCACGTCGAGCGGGAGGGGCGTCGGTGGGGCTGGCGGCGCGTAGGACTCAGCCGCCCAGGTGCCGCCCATAGTCTCGGCCTGTTGTCGGGCTTCGATGAGATCCTCGAGCCGCTCACAGCACCAGACGGTGCCATGCGGCGCGTTGTCGGGCTGGTGGCGCAGCCGTGCCCGTCCGGTCGGCTCGAGGAGCGCAGCGGCCCAGGCTTGATAGTGCGTGCGCGCGCACTTTTCGTCAGCGGGCGGGAGCGTCCGATAAGGTGCATTATCGGACACCGCTTCGGCAAGACCCCCCGGGGGGGTAACGGCCTGGCTCGAGCCTCCGAGTAGATGGGCGAGCACTTCCGACTCGAGCAGCCGGACGGTGTTGCGGAGGCCGGGCGGCGCTGGCGGGGTGGTTGTGATGTTGCCATCACAGAGGGAGAGGTTGATTTCTCGGCGGTCCAGTTCGTCCAGTACAGCTTCTAGGGTTGGTTTTCCCATGATTTTTTACTAGCTATGACAGGAAATGACAGTATGACAGCTAATGACAGGTTTTGCGGGTTCTTCAGCATATAGGGGGGATAAGAAAGTATCCGAAAAAACCTGTCATCTGCTGTCATGGCGTCATCTGCTGTCATAAACCTAGTTCGCCTCCTTTTGCGAAGACGAAAAACCGACCATCGGGCCGCGATGTTTTCGGAGTGCTTCCAGGCCCTCATCAGTTAGCCCCAGGCCGCTCCACCAGCGCTCGGTTGTACTCCGATCATCGATGAAGCCGCGCTCGAGCATGGCCTGTTTCAGGGCTTTGGTACTCATCGACTTATCGCCGTTCTCATCGCAGTGCTTCAGGTACAGGTCGCGGAAGTCCCGCTTAGGTACGGTCAGCACTTCCCCAAGCTCGAAGTACTCGGTCAGGAAGTCGGCTAGGGTGTCCATCTCCTGCCGATAAGCCGCGGTGGCCGCTGTAACGCTCTGAGGAGGAGTCAGGCCGTCGCGCTGCCAAGCCAAGCATCCGCGTACCACCCAGGCTAGGATGCCCGGCAGCTCATCGAGGAGCTTTTCCTTTAGGTGCTTATCCTGCTCATCCGGCGGGATGGTGACGCTGTAAGGAATGAGGCGGATGCGCCGCCAGATACCGTGGTCCGTTCCCCTGATGCGCGGCTTGTGATTCGTCGCAAGAAAGACGGTGAAGTTGGGCGTGTACTCGAAGTACTCTTTGTTGAGAAAACGGGCCGTGATGGTGTCGCCCCCGGTCAGCGACTTCACGATGCTCTCGCTAAGGTTGGCACCCTGGTCGCTTTCAGTCGCCGTCACGAGCCGTGCACCTCGCAGCCGCGCTAGGTCGTTTCTGATCGAGTCCTTGCGCTGCTGCTCGAAGGTCGAAAACTCGGCATGCTGAGCATAGTCGCCGAACATGCTCCGCAAAACCTCGAGCTCGGTGCTCTTGCCGTTCGCGCCCGTGCCGTACAGGATGACCATGATCTGCTCAACGGTCACCCCGGTGAGCGAATAGCCATAGACTTTTTGCTTGAAGTCCACCAGATCGACCGCCCCGCCGCTGATGGTCACCTGGAAGGCATCCCAGGTTGGACACCTTGCGGCCGGGTCGAACACCACCGGGCAAAGCTGTGTGATGTAGTCTTCACGCTGGTGCGGCCGCAGCTCACCAGTGCGCAGGTCGACCGTACCGTTCAGGCAGTTGAAAAGGTACGGGTTTCGGTCAAATGCGCTAACTTCAACATCGATGCCGTGCTCGCTCTTGGCCAACTCGATCATGGCCGTGATGCGCGTGCGGTTCTCGCTCTTCACCAGAAACTCAACGAACGTCTTGCGGGTGTCGTCGTTCTCGATGCTGGCTGCCTCGGCCAGGCCGGCGCGGATAGTTTCTTTTGCCCGCCGCTCGACTTCAGCGCCGCTCAGGTCACGCCTCCAGCGCCTGCCATCCCAGATAAGCCACCCAATCTCGTGGCAGTGCAGCAGGTCTCGACCGTGGCGGGCCGCTAGGCGCTCGGCGTTACCAAAGTCGGTGTTTTTGTAGCTATGCAGCAGGCGCTTCGAGTCGCTGATGGCCGTAGCGGTTTCGGGCCGCTCAAAGGCTCGAGCCTTTGCCCTGTCGGGGTTGTAGCCCATCCCAGGACTCTTACCCTCGAAGGCGCGGGCGATGGTCAGCTCACCGTAGGTCTGCGAGCCTCGAGCCTCATCCCACTTCGGCCGATACAGGCGGCTCTGCCTGAAAAGGCGGTCAGTGCGAGGGGCGTCATAGTCGGCCCACCAGCCCAGGATGCTGATAAGGGCTAAGTCCGCTTCACTGTGGCCGGCGTTGTCGTCCACCCGATAGCCGCCGGTGTCGCCGGACCACAGGCGGAGGAACTTCTCTGCTTGCCCGCTGCCCTCGATTTTCTCGAGGAGCTGCGCGTCGCCGAACTGTAGTGTAGCGCTTGGCCTGGTCGCTGGCGACACGTCTTCAGACGTTTTATGTGGCGTGCCAAATACCATGTCATAGACCTGAACGAGTTCTGCCTGGCGCTCGGCGATGTTGCCGCCATACCAGCAGTGACCGGTCACGGTTACATAACGGCCGCCCTGCTCGAGCTTGGCGGTCAGGCCGTCGTACACCTCGAAGTCGCCCGCCTTGCTGCGCGTGCGCCCAGTGGGCTCGCCGTCCTCGGTCACTTTGAGGCGGCCTTTGACGAAGATCCGCACGCCGTTGCCGCTCGGCGAGTCCTCAGTGTAGCTGTCCAGTGTTTTGACAATCTTAGAGGCCTGCTCGCTGTCTGACTTAAACATGAGTTCATCGTCAAGGCAGTTGTCTAAGTCCACTGCCGTGTAAGGGTCAGTACCTAGAGGCACGAAGCCCACGCCGTCAGCGTTTCCGCGCTTATAGGCCTCGAAGGCTTCATCGAAGCTAGCCCAGGTGCTCGAGTCGGTCGAACTGGCGAGTCGCCGCGGTGCTTTGGCTTGGTATGGCGGCTTGGTCCATTTGGACTCTTCACCGTTCCAGGTCCACCGCCATACGACCCACTGGGGCAGGGCTTTAAGTTCGTCGGGGATGTTCTCGAGCAAGACGGGCAGCGCTACAGGCCGCCCAGGACGTGCTAAGCTTGCGTTGGTCCTGGTTGTACCCGTGCCCGCCCTTGCCTCGGCGGGCTCTTTCATGAGGTCAAGTCCCTATACCTGAAAAACGCCGGATCGAAGTGCATCACGCTACTTCCCTCCTGGCGCTCCTTGCGTTAGACTTGTCCTTGTCCGAGGGCGTGTCTGTTGCAAGATGCGCCTTTTCTATTGCCTGCATCTTAACAAACTCTTCGACGCTCGAGCGCACGAGCAGGTGCGGCCCGTTCTCGATCAGGCGGATGCCCTGGACTTTGCCATGGTCCAGCGCGTAGCGCCACTGCCAGTAGGTGCCGCCATACTCGGCCGTTGTCTGGCCGAAGGTGAGCAAGTCGCTCACTCTGGGGTTTTCGTCTGGGGCTATACTCACAAAAGACCTCCAATGGTCACCGGCCATGGCCGGGTTTTCTGTCGGGGTACTCCGAAACTTTTGGCGAGTAGGCGGAGGCCCCTTTTCTTTGCCCTTTCCTCCAGGGCTTACAAGCAGGTTAGCAGTAACCTCATGTCTTTCTATAGAAAGTTTTTTCCCGATCTAGTTTCTACCGGCAGGTTTAGTAGAGTCCCCACATTTGAAATGATGTTGTTGATGGTTTTTTTCAACTTCTCTGTGTTTTTTGTGTCTAGCCCGACACGGTCACCTATTTCTTGGTCGCTCAGGTCCTTGATTGTGCGATGCACAAAAACCTCTAAGTCGCGTGTGCGTGCCGGCCGTTCCCTGGATTGCTTCCACCCCGCTTCTGTGTAAGCCTTTCTCAGCGCTATTAAGTACGTGTCTTGGGCTTCTTTGAACTGCTGGTTCATCCTTGCCTTACTTGCTGCAGGTGTTAAGGCACCGCGGGGCTTGTAGGTAAAAGTAAAAGTTTGGAGGTCGCCCAAGAACTCAGGTGCTTCCCATGCGATACCAAAAATGGCGGGATATCGTTGCTCCAGTAAATACCATCCTTCCTTCTCTGCCATGTACCAGTTCACAAAGATTTGATTCACCCTATCGGTAACCCACTCCTGCTCGAGTCTGTTTGTCTGCTGCCAGCGCTTGATTCTGTCGTAGGTTTGCTGTAGCCCTTTAGTCTCAGCGCTGTCGCGGTGGTGCTGTGATACGGCCTTTTTGTAAATGGGATAGATATCCCGCGCGAGGTCTTCTATTCGACAGGGATACAGCCTAGCGATGGTATTAAAAAGGGCCTGCTCCGAGTCGTGCTGCCAGTATTCAGGAGGGGAATAATACGGGAGCGGTGCCCCCTTCTCCCCCTGTGCCTTGCGGCGCTTCCTCTGACCAGCTCGCTTCAAATCCGGCTTACCCCTTCGGCTTTACTATTAACTCATAGCCCAGGTGCTGCAGGAGAGCCTGCCAGGTGTCTGGTAGGTCGCCGACTGAATCCTTTCGCTTGGCGCCTAACATGCGGCTGATTTGATTTTTGCTCGTGCCGATCTCCCGCGCGACGTCGGCCATAGTTTTGCCCTGGCGGGCGATCTCGGCTCTTAGCGCGGCCCGTATTTCATCCGTCATGGACTGCATCATAGTGCGGTCCCTCCTTTCGTATAACAGAATACCATAAACAGTTGACGTAGTCTACTAAATATGGTACTCTCTAGGTACAGCAGGTGCGAACCTGGGCAGTTCACCTGCTGTAGATCGGAGATCCACCATGAGTATAGTCCCCACCACGCCCGAACGTAACCGCGAGCTGGCCGAGATCCACAACACGGCCCGTCGCCTCGGCATGAGCGAGTTCGCCCGGCGCGCGCTGATGTACAAAGTGACCGGCAAGGAGTCGGCACTCCTTATGACCGCCACTGAGCGCCGCGCGGTGATAGACGAACTCGAGCGCACCTGCCGCCAGCCCGCGCCGCTCAGCCCTGCCGACTACAGCGACGCCGCCTGTCTCGACATCCTGAATGGGGCCTGACATGGCCCCTCACAGCTTCGTTCTCGCCGACCTGTTCGACGTCGCCAGCATGAGCCGGGATGTGCCAGACCACCTGCTCGAGCTTGAGCCCGGCCTGGCCTGGGAGACGTGCCCCCACTGTGGCGGCGAGGGCTGGGTCGAGGGCGACAAGCCGAGCGCCTGGGCGACGCCCTACGCGCTCCAGTACTTCCCCGACGCTTGCAAGACCATCCGGCCCTGCCCGCGCTGCAAGGGTCGCCGGGACGTGCTGGGGG
>MWWI01000164.1_pt1 | contig 14797 bp, 10 predicted proteins | sample 1047321 | NCBI WGS metagenome assembly MWWI01 (sample SAMN06349966, study PRJNA376086) | soil metagenome | isolation source: FI-1 sample Antarctic (ecotone) soil | place: Antarctica | reverse complement strand
GCGCGTCCGCGGTCTGCGTGAATGAGTGTAAGTTGGATAAAGTTGGATTACAAAAAAAAGGGAAAGCTGCATCAAGCTGCAACCAAAAAAAACAACACAATCCGACACTCATAAAAAAGGGAAACGCGACAAATGCGACACCTAAAGAAACTGCGATAAAACTGCGATAAACCCCTTTCCCCGCGCACCCGGAAAACAAAGATAGAACAAAGAAAAATACTTCAAAATAATTCAACATTTCGGAGTTTGGAGAACCTGAGACGAAAACCGAGAAAAAACCGAGAAATACACTTCCCCGCGCACGTGGAGAACCTGGTAAAAACACAAGCAAAAACAAGCACTCCGAATACACTTCCCCGCGCACGTGGAAAACAAGAAGGGCGAAAATAACGAGAAGGAAACGAGACCACTTCCCCCGCGCACCCGGAAAACAGAGAAGGAACAGAGAGAATATTAGAAAATAATAGGAAAGAAACAGGAAAGATGCGGCAAAATGCTCACACTCCGAAAACCTGACAAAACCTAACATTTTAGACTTTCGTTATTCTGCGAGAGCAGAGAAATTGCAGAGAAAAATTCGCGGAAGTTCGCGCTAAAAAACAACGTGAGAACAACGATAGAACAATGATAAAGCAAGGAAATAGCAAGGAAAGATCACCGGGAAATACAAAGATAGAACAAAGAAATATACTTCAAAATGATTCAACATTTCGGAGTTTGGAAAACCTGACAAAACCTCACATTTGGGAACTTAATTTTTCAAAAAATTAAGTTCCAGTTCGAGAGCAGAGAAAAACCAGAGAAAATAATAAGACGGAATTTAGACAAATAATAGGGAAGAAATAGGAAATAACGAGAAAGAAATGAAAAAGAAATGAGAAACCTGGACTTGAGAAAACCTGAATATTTCGGCGGCTTCTCGAAACTAAAATATTTTGTGGCAATGAAAAATGTGTAGCACAATAAAAATGTGAATTATGGCGCTTGAAGAACGCAACGGAAATTATTATTACTACAAGAAAGAACGTGAAGGAAACCGTGTATTTTCAAAGTATTACGGGAAAGGTGAGCTTGCCGATTTGATTGCTCAAATGGATGAAATCAAGCGTTACGAAAAAGAAATTGAGGCTGAAAAACGAAACAAAAACCTGAGAAAACTTGAGGAAATTGACACTGAAATTGATCTTTTTGAAAGCAAAGTTAAGGAATTAACGGCGCAAACTCTGCTTTCGCTTGGATTTTACAAAACAAAAAGCCGTGAATGGAGACTAAAGCAAAATGAAAATTGATATTGTAGCGAAAAAGGATGATTATTCTCTGTTTGAAGCGACTAATAAAGCTAATCCAAACGAGGAAGACAAAAAACGATTACAAATTTACTTAAAAGAAAATCCGGTAATTTGGGAAAGCATTACAGATTTAGCTGGCAAGGTGCAGAATAGTGTAATTTCAAGCCTGGCGAAAGAGTCGTATTTGGCGCAGGAAAGTTACCGGCAAAAGCTCGCCGCGATGCGCGATAATCTCGGATGGCAAACGGCAAGCGAACTTGAAAAAATTTTGATCGAACAGGTTTGTTTGAATTGGCTGCGTCTTAATTTCATTGAGATCGTTCACCGAGAGAAGACACTCGAAAGTCACACAATCGAATGGGGCAATTACTGGGATAAAACTCTATCATCAGCACAGCGGCGACATTTGCGGGCGTGTGAATCACTTGCAAAAGTGAGAAAACTTCTGGCAGAAGCCGAACTCAAAGAGCAACAGGCGCGAAATAAGCGAAGCAAAAGCACGTTAATTGCTCAACAAGTTTTGAAGAATGCAACAAAGTAATTTCAATCTTTGACCAATTAAGGTTAGTTGGTTAAGAATGATATACTTTTATCTGAAAATTCTTTTCAAAATCAATTACACAAAAGCCGAAAACAAGCGTTTTCGGTTCGTAAAATAGTTTAATGTCGGAACAATTACAGCAACTAAAATCAATCTTTCACGAAATTTTTCAACTCGATCAAGCCGATTTGGATTTTGGCATTTATCGCATTATGCGCCAAAAACGCGATGATGTTGATTATTATCTTGAAAATCAATTGTTGAAAGATTTGAGATTGACGGCGGCGCGTGAGTATGAAGAATCCGCCGAAGCGATTCAGCGGCAAATAATCGAGGCGAAAGATCAAGCGTTCAAACTTGGCTATGATGTGGACAATGTGCCGCGTGTCAAGCAACTGGAAAATTTGCTTCACGAAATATCTTTGAAAGATAGTTTGGAAGACAGCGTTTTGTCCGATCTTGTGCAATTTCTCGGACGGTATTACAAAGACGGCGATTTTTTGAGTTTGCCTCGTTATCGTAAAAATTCTTATGCGATTGAATATAACGGCGAAGAAGTCAAACTTCATTGGGCGAACGCCGATCAATACTATGTGAAGACCGCCGAGCGTTTCCGTGATTATCGTTTTCGTTTGCCGGACAGCAAAGCGATTCATTTCAAAATCACGGCGGCGAATACGGAAACCGGAAACAACAAAGCGGAAACCGGCAAGGAAAGGCGTTTTCAACTTCTCGACAAAGATTTTATGAAGGAAGAAAACGGCGAATTGCTGATTTTCTTTCGTTATGCCGCCGATGAACAGAAGCGCAAGCAAGCCGATATTAACGCGGAAACGGTTAAACGGATTTTAGAAGAAGGAAAGAATTTTATCGAATGGCGCAAGGCTTTGAGCAAAGCCGCGCCAACCGAAAATAACAAAAGCCGCACTTTGCTTGAAAAGCATTTGACCGATTACACAGCGCGAAATACTTTTGATTATTTCATTCACAAAGACCTTGAAGGCTTTCTTCGGCGCGAACTCGATTTTTATATCAAGAATGAAATCGTAATGCTCGACGACATCGAAAATGAAGATGCGCCGCGTGTCGAACTCTATCTTGCCAAAGTCAAAGCCTTACGGCGAATCGGTCATAAATTGATCGCGTTTCTGGCACAGGTTGAAAACTTTTGTAAGAAATTGTTTCTCAAGAAAAAGTTTGTTATCCGGGCGAATTACTGCGTAACGCTTGACCGTGTGCCGCGTGATTTGTGGACGGACGTTTTAGCCAACGACGCGCAAATTCAGGAATGGCGCGAGCTTTACGCGATTGATGAAATCAAAGGCAATTTGATAAACGGCAACGGAAAAAAGAACGCGGAATTTCTTGAAGCTAATACAAATTTAGTTATTGACACGCGCCATTTTTCGGAAGATTGGAAGTTAAAATTGTTAGCCAGTTTCAACGATTTGGACGCGGCAACAGACGGCTTGCTTATCAAAGCCGACAACTTTCACGCTTTAAGTTTGCTACAAGAAAAATATCACGAAACCGTCAAATGTGTTTATATTGACCCACCATACAACACAAGTGCTTCTGAAATTATGTATCCAAATGGTTATAAACATTCGTCTTGGCTGACAATGATTGAAAACAGAGTAGTTTCATCATTCAACCTTATGAATGATGAAGGTATTATTTGTGTCGCAATTGATGATGCTGAATTTCCTGTTTTGAAAGTTTTATTGGATTCAATATTCAATGAAGATAATTTATTGTCTGTAGCTGCAATACGAAGCAATCCTCACGGTCGCGCTATGGCTTCGGGCTTTTCCCAAAATCACGAATACGCAATTTTTTACTCAAAACAAGATAAAGTTGAAATTGGACGTTTGCCTAGAGACGAAAGGAAAATGGCAAGGTATCCAGAAAAAGATGAAATCAGTTCATTCACTTGGATGAATTTTAGAGCAACAGGCGCTAATTCAAGAAGAGTTGACCGACCTAAATTATTCTATCCAATATATGTATCCGAATCTGGAGATATAAGAGTTCCCGAACTTATTTGGTCAAATGAAAATCAGCAATGGCAACCAACAGAAAATAAAAATGAAACTGAAACTATAGTATTTCCAATTGATTCTGATTTTTCTGAAAGAGTTTGGAATTTGGGTTGGGAACGTGCAAAGAAAGTTTCTAAACAAGACTTGCAAAGTAGGTTAAACGGAAAAGACTGGCAGATTTATCGCAAATATCGCCCTAATGAAGCAGGATCACTCCCGCCAACTTGGTGGGATAATGCCAAGTATTCAGCTACTGAAAGCGGAACTAAGATTATAAAAGAATTGTTTGGCGAACGTGAAGGTTTTTCATATCCAAAAAGCGTTTATCTAGTGGAAGATTGTCTGAGAGCGCAAAACTGTCAAATTGATTCTTATATTCTTGATTATTTTGGCGGGAGTGCAACTACGGCTCACGCTGTTATAAATCTTAACAGGCTTGATGCTGGAGAAAGGAAATATATTATTGTAGAAACAAACGAGTATTTTGATTCGGTTACTTTGCCGCGTGTCAAAAAGGTTATTTACTCAAAAGATTGGAAAGACGGAAAACCTATTAGCCGTACAGGTTCTTCGCATATATTGAAGTATTTCTCGCTTGAATCTTACGAAGACGCGATGAACAATCTTCAATTAAATCGAAAGGATGAATTGGAAGAAGCAAAACTGCAATTTTCGCCGGAATTTCAGGAAGATTATCTTCTAAACTATTCGCTTGAGTTTGAAACGCAAGGTTCACAATCGCTTTTGAATTTAGATAACTTTGCCGCGCCATTTGATTACAAAATGAAAATCGCGGTCAATGGCGTTGGCGAAACACAGGAAACGCCGGTTGATCTGGTCGAAACATTTAATTATCTGATCGGTTTGTATGTCGAAAAGATGCAGCAAATTGACGGTTTCCGCGTGGTTCGCGGCAAAACCCGCACAGGTGAAAGATGTTTGATTTTGTGGCGAACGACCAAAGACTTAAAACAGGGATTAGCCGATAAACGCCTTAACGATTTTCTCGAAAAGCAGAATTTTGATTTCAGCGAAATTGACACGCTTTATATTAACGGCGATGCCGCTATTCCGGTTGGCAACGTGCGAACGGAAAACGCCGCGTGGCAAATTAAGATGATCGAAGCCGAATTTCTAAAACGAATGTTTGAATAATTATGCCGCCGCGAAGAACAAGAACAACTCAAAAACCATTTAACGAGCGTTTGATCCTAAATCAGTTTTTCATTCAAAAAATCTTCGGTGTCGAATCATTCGAGAAGTTATCCGAAGACTTGAAAAACGATAGCCTTGAACTGCTTGACGCGGATAATATCAGCAACTTTCATCACGCCATCAAAGCGCGATTCGCCGAAGGTTCGCAGCTTTCCGCCGATGATCTTTTGCGCTATGACCAAAACATCATTCGCTACACTCAAGCGTTAAATCGCCATCGAAAACAGCCGATCCGCTGGAAATATTTTCAATATCTTTCGCTTTTATTTACAGAAATCTTTCTTGACCTTTGGGCAACAAATGAAACCGCTTTTCTCAAGCGTCTGAATTGGTTTGTGGGCGATTTTAACGCGGCGAATCCGAATGACACGATCAACAATTTCGCGCCGTCGGATTTACGCAAACTTGCTTTCTGGAATGCGACCGGCTCAGGCAAAACGCTTTTGATGCACGTTAATATCGAGCAAATCAAGCATTATTGGTCAAAACGCTTCCCGACTAAAAAGTTTGACCAAATAATTTTATTAACGCCGAATGAAGGACTTTCCCGGCAGCATCTCGAAGAATTTAACGAAGCCGGAATTGATGCCGAATTATTCGATAAAAGCGGCGGACGTTTTCGATCAAACGAAACGGTTCAAATAATCGAGATTTATAAATTAAAGGATGATGCCAAAGAAAAAACTATTTCGAGAGATGCGTTTGAAGGCACGAATCTTGTTTTTGTTGATGAAGGGCATCGCGGCGCAAGCGGCGACGAATGGAAAAAGACGCGGGAACAATTAGCTAAGAAAGGTTTTGCCTTTGAGTATTCGGCAACTTTCGGGCAAGCGGTCAAAGCTGCAAACAGTGATGAACTAGCAGAAGAATACGCAAAAGCTATTTTGTTTGATTTTTCCTATAAATACTTTTGGGAAGACGGTTACGGCAAAGATTTTCGGATTCTCAATTACCCGGATTCAAAAGCTAGTAATTCGCGGCAAGAATACTTGATTGCTTCGCTTTTATCTTTCTATCAACAGATGCGGCTATTTGAAGATAAAAAAGATTTGCTTAGACCTTTTTATCTTGAAAAACCGCTTGCCGTTTTCGTCGGCGGAAGTGTTACCAAAACGACCAGCACAAAAGAAATTGCCGATGTCGAAGATATTTTAGTTTTTCTGGCTACTTTCATTCAAAGCAGAAGCCAAAGCATTTCAATTATTAAAGATTTTCTAATTGGACGCGCCAACCTTATTGATGACAGCGGACATAATATTTTCGCCGGTTCATTCAGCTATTTAACTCAAACCAGAATGAACGCCGAAGAAGTTTATAACGATATTCTTTTGCGTTTATTTAACGCTCAGGCTTCGGCAATGATGCGAGTTGAGAACTTGTCTAAGGTTGCCGGAGAAATTGCCTTGAGCGTCGGCGAAAACGAACCTTTCGGCGTGGTAAATGTCGGCGATGACGCAAAGCTCGTCAAAATGTTGGAAAAGCACAAAGACCTTTTGAACACAAAACAGCGTGATTTTGCTCATTCGCTTTTCGATGATGTCAATAAAGCCGATTCGACAATCAATTTTGTGATCGGTTCGCGCAAATTCAGCGAAGGTTGGAATAGTTGGCGCGTTTCGATGATGGGCTTGATGAATATCGGCAAAACCGAAGGTTCGCAGATCATTCAGCTTTTCGGGCGCGGCGTTCGCTTGAAAGGTTATCAATTCAATTTGAAGCGAAGCCGCCGCCTTGAAAATAAAACCGTTATTTTGCCGGGAAATATAGAATTACTCGAAACTTTGAATGTATTCGGTTTGCAAGCCGATTATATGGACAAATTCAAAGATTATCTCAAAGCTGAGGGCATACCGACCGAAACATTAAAAGAAATCGTCTTGCCGGTCGTAAAACTCGACAACTGGCGAAAGAAAAGATTAAAGATGATCCGCCTCAAAGAAGGCGGCGAATTTTCCCGAAATATCGCATCATTAAATTCAGATACTTCAAGCGGGAAAATAAAAGTTAAAATTGATACATACCCAAAAATACAGGCGATTGACGGCATTGGACAAACCACGATTGACGGGAGCAAACAAACCGGATTGTTTGAAAATCATCACGTTTCCTTTATGAATCTCGATGAAATTTTTCTTGAATTGCAATCATTCAAAAATGAACGCGGTTGGAATAATTTCAGTATCAGCAAAAATGAAATTAAAGAATTGCTTTTGAAAAAAGATTGGTATCAGCTTCTAATGCCTCAATCCGAATTGAAAACGCCTTTGAGTTTTAACAATCAAAGACGTTGGCAGGAAACGGCAACATCTTTGCTCAAGAAATATATTGAAAGTTCATACAAGGCGAGCAAAAACGAGTATGAGAAATCAAAATATGAATATTACGAATTGAATCCAGACGACCCGAAAGATAAAAACTTTTTTGATGACTACCGGATTACAATTGAAGAATCTCAAACCGAAATCGCCGATAAGCTGCAAGAATTGAAGGAACTTATCGAAAGCCGCGAACTGCTATCTCAGCAAAAATGGCATTTTAATAATCTAACAGCTATCGGTTTCAATCGGCATCTTTACGCGCCGATCTTAGCCTTAAACGGCAAAGAAATGAAAATATCGCCGGTTTCCCTGAATGAAGGCGAGCGCGAATTTGTCGAAGACTTGCAAAAATACTGTGAAGATAATCCAGAATACTTCACGCAAGGGGAAAGTGAATTATATTTGCTTAGAAATCAAAGCAGAGGCAGAGGCGTTGGATTTTTTGAAGCCGGTAACTTTTACCCGGATTTTATTCTTTGGATTTTGCGCGAAGATAAGCAGTTTGTTTCGTTTATTGATCCGAAAGGTATCTTGAATTTAGAACACGGAATTGATAATCCTAAAATCAAATTTTATAAAACTGTAAAGGAACTAGAAAAGAACCTTCACTCAACTGCACCGGATATAGTTCTTAATTCATTTATTGTTTCAAATACTTTTTTGAATGAAATAGCTTGGCGCAGAAGTTTGAAAGTAAATGACTTTGAAAAAAATCATGTATTCTTTCAAAAAGAAGATAAAAATAGATATATCGAAAAGATTTTACAGGTAATTGAATCTTAGTTATTTCTTTTTATGCTCACTTTCAACTGTTTTCATTGCTAATTCAATAGATTTAGGAACAGTTAAAATACCGCTTTCCCAACGATAAATTGTGTTCATCTTCACGCCGAGAATTTCGGCAAGCTCGGTTTGAGTTAATCCTAAACTCTCACGTTTGGCTTTTAATTCACTTCCTTTCATCAACAAAACAATAACATATCACAAAAAACAATTCTACATTTAGTAGATAAAATAACCGAATTTAGCTTGATTATTTATTCTACTTAAAGTAGAATAATGCTTAGTTGGAAACAACTAAATCCTAAATTTTGAGAGGTAAAAACAATGATTAGATTAACCACCGAAAACACGCAAAAGGCTGTCGAAAGATGCAAACAGTTAAAACCGAAAGTGAAGTTTATTAAAGATCGTTTGTTCGTCGTTTATTCGTCGAATAACTCAAACGTCTATCACGTCAGCTTTGAGGTAAAGAACGGCGAGAAGCTCGGCAAATGCGAATGCAAAGCATCAGAGCGCGGGCTTGTCTGCTACCACTTAATAGCCGGAGCGACCGCAAATATCTATCGGCAATCTTTGAAACTTGCCAAATAAAAACAAAAGGCTTAGATAGTTCGCGCTACCTAAGCCTTTCATTTTTTCTAATCAAGAATGATTAGATTAACCATTAAAAGGATAAACAAATGATAAAAGAATTACAAGAAAATGCTGAACCGCAAATTTTAGAAGTTGAAAGAATCTTTGTTACAAGTTTTGAGAAAGCGGATGTTTTATTCGTAAAACCTATGAATAGAGATACATTGGCTTTAGAACTTCCGAAAGAGTTTCTGGAAATTCTGAGATCAAAAGACAACTTGAAAAAGTAAAGTTTTTTTGAAAATTTAGTTGAAGGTGTGAGTAATAGTGTGAGTCAAAAGAAAAAGGCATCTTGCGATGCCTCTAAGTCGTTGATTCTGAAAATACACCCGGCAAGATTCGAACTTGCGACCCCATGATTCGTAGTCAGTTCCTTCTAACTTTCACGAGTTTGCTTACACTTTCAAATTTTTGAAAAACTCTTGCATTCGTTAGGTTTAGCGAAATTGAAATTCGCTTGACTTTTCATAAGTTATCAGCAAATATCACTTCAAGGTGTGAGTGAAAGGTGTGAGTAAGAAATATGTCAAAGAAAAATAAGGTAGAAGAAAAAGAAAAGAATCAGCGTGATTGGGGCATTATCCAAAAGAAAGGAAAGGATGATAAACCGATTTGGTATGCCCGGATTATTCGCATTGATGAAAGCGGAAAGAAAAAACAATACACACAAAAAGCGGATAACAAAACTCACGCCCGGCAGTTACGCGATAAATTAGCAGAGAAATACGCGAACTTTGGCGAGAAGATTTTGAGTGGTGAAAAAATGACTTTCCGGCAGCTTGCCGAAGATTATAAGAAGCGTAAATTGATCCCGGCGAAATATCGGAATGATCGAAAGATTGCCGGGCTTCGTTGGGTTAAAAACTCGCATTACACTCTTGATACTTTGTTGAAACATTTCGGAACTAAAAAAATCAAAAGTATTACGCCTGCTGATATTGAAAGATTCAAACAAAATCGCCTTGATGAACCGATAATAATTCAAAAGAAAAATGAAGAAGGTGAACTTGTTAAGGTCGAGCGTCAAAGAGCAATTGCAAGCGTAAACAGGGAACTAGCCTTACTTAGAACGATTCTCAATGATGCCGTTTATAATGGCTGGCTTATCCGCTCACCATTTCTCAATGCGAAAGGATTGGTTAGCCTTGCAGATGAAACTAAACGAGAAAGGGTTTTAACCATAGAAGAAGAAAAACGGTTGTTAGTTGCGTGTGTTGCCGATCAAGAGCGCAAATACAAGCGATACGGTAAAGAAATTACGGCAAATCTTAAAAGCAGACGGAAGCATTTAAAGCCTTTGATAATTCTTGCGCTTGATACCGCTATGCGACGTGGCGAACTTTTTAAACTTCGCTGGAGTGATATTGATTTTACAAATCGGTTAATAAACATTCTGGCTTTTAACACAAAGACAGCCAAAGCGCGAACAATCGGAATGACTCAAAGAGTATATGATGAACTTTCGGAACTTTGGGAAAATTCACCAAAAGATTTGAATGAACTTATTTTCGGAATAACCGACTCCGTTAAGCGCTCATTTGCTTCGGCGTGTAATGATGCGGGAATAGAAGAATTTCATTTTCATGATTTAAGACATACCGCTATTACACGAATGATCCAAGCAGGGCTTTCACCAATGGAAGTAATGAAAGTTTCCGGGCATACACAGATGAACACATTTGCCAGATACGTTAATCCTAATACTCAGGCTGTTCAAAGAATTGCTGATGTTTTATCCGCATATAATTCACAAGTTTCAACTGAATTAGTTAGTGAATCCCTAAACTGAGTGGAACTTTATCTCAAAAAATCTTAAAAACAGATATTTTGGGCTTTGTGTCAAAAGTCACTTTTTCAGTCTACTTATGAGACAAGTTTAATCAGTTATGAGACAGGTTTCATTTACGGAAACTTGTAGCAGCTTTGCAACGTATAATATAATTTAAGACTCGGTAATTAAAAGGTTGAGGAAAAATACTTACTGTTTTATAGTAACTTCGATGACTGACCATTCAACAAGATTCACCTTACGATTTGGCGGCGAAGAGAACGAAATAAACGCTGCAACCTACGGCGTGGTGTTGGTGAATACCGTTGCCCTGCTAGAGGAAACCAATAAAGAATTGAATACAGGCGCACATCTTGAAATTAAAGTAAAAAGCGAACGGAAAGGAAGTTTTTTAGTCGATCTGGGAATTGAACCAGCCGCTATTGCAGCCGTTGCAATTCCTTTAATGACAAAAGAGAATCTATTAGCTGTTAAAAATGCTGGTAGCGAAATTATTAAAACGGCAACGACTGTTTACAATTGGTGGAAGAAGTTCCGAAGCGAAAAGCCGAAAGAAATTAAAGAGCAGGGTGAGAATGTTATTGTAATTTACGGCGACAATAACACCGTCAACTTTGATAAATCAGTTTCTAATCTACTGTTCAAAAATAAGAAAAGTCGAGATGCGATTGCTAACACTTTCGCTACCCTGAACAAGGATGAAAATGTTACTGATTTTTCAATCTTAGACGAAAAACAAGAGCCTTTATTACTCGTTGAAAGACAGGAATTTAACGATTTATCGAAAAAGGTTGAAGGTTTGCAACCTAAAACCAAGAAAGAGGTTATTACTGCAAATTTGATTGTTACCCGGCAAAGTTTTGAAGAAGGTAAAAAGAGCGATTTTCTTTATAAAGGATTCCCTTTAACTGCTTCTATAACAGATAGTAGCTTCTGGAAAGCCGTTGATGATGGGGATAGATTCGGTAAAGGCGATATACTTATAACTGAATTAGAAATCGAACAGGAATTTAATAAAGCCTATAACGCTTATGAAAACAGGGGGTATATAATCACAAAAGTTATAGAGCATCTTCCGCGACAGGAACAACCCCAACTATTTGAAAATTAAAAGCCCGATAGATTCGGGCTTTTGTTAGACTTCTTTCCAAAACTCCGGTTTCATATCCAACTCAAACATTGATTGAATCAAAACACAGATGTTATGAGCCAGAATCTTACATAAAGCCTCATTGATTTGCGCCGTTCTCGTTTTACTTCTCAAACTTCCGCCAAAATTAGCTTTTATGATTGAAAATGGTGTTTTCGCATTTGAGTATTTATGTATTTTATGCGGAAGTTTTGATATTGTTGGATAAATTTAATTTCACATCTAAAACTATTTCCTGTTTTATGAAACAAGAGGTCGAAGAATCAGATAAAAAAGCATGGTCGATATTCCGGGATGCTTTAAAAAGTATTGAGTTTCCAAATTATGTAGATGTATCAGAAAGGGAAGATGGAACTGTTTCCTTTACATTATCAATTTCCTATGAAGACGGAACATCAGCATTTATAATGTTTAAGCCCGGAACAAAGGTTATAAAAGAAATACTCCAACTTTCCAACAATCTTAGTGACAATAATAAAATTCCAAACAGCAGTTTTGAGAAAGAATTTGAAAAAAGATTTGCCGCATTAGTAGCTCACATTTTTCTTAAAAATTTCCCGGTTGAAATTGAAGAAACACTTGGCGGATTGAATGAAATACCACTTATAATGCCTTCGTTGCTTATGGCTGAAATTGATAGCCATGCCCCAAACTTTTCTAAGGAAAAAAAGGCGGAAAGAATAGAGCAGGCAAAAAACGCTTTAGAGTCATTATTAGAAGAAAGGAAACAGCGAACCAAAAAAAGAATATTGGATGAAATAGAAATGGTTGAAAAGCCGTATCAACCTGCAAAGCATTTGATTTCAATTTACTACGAAGACTTGCTTCCGAAATGGGAACAAGCAAAGGATTGTTACAAGAAAAATAAAAAATTCAATAATTGGGAAAAAATGGTTGCCATCAGTTTTGAAGAACTTCCGGTAGATTTAATAAATCGGCTAGGTGATCCGGACACTTACACAGCAATGCCTTCAAGCATAGCTCTGGAACATGCAGCGCGAATGTGCGGTATAAATGATAATTCCTTAGGTTTGCGGGCATTGCAGAAATATTTACAGCAAAGCCGGGAATGGGTTAAAAAAGTCGGCAACGAACAGGCAGATAAAGAATTAAAAAGACATTTTGATAATGCTATAAAAGAAGTTGGAACTTTTTATCAAGTAGCAAAATTACTTGGCAAAGAAAACGTTACATTTAAAAACTATTCTCTTTTGCATAAAACTATTGATAAAGATTGGGGGGAAACCATTAAGAAGATTATTGCAGAAAAGGAAGCCCAAAATAATGATGAACAAGGCGAAAGTTCTTTAGTTCATTAAAAACACTAGATTCTAATGAAAACAAAAATTTTTATTCAATTCGTATAACTCAATTTTATATTTTGTTCTCATATCCGTGTGCTGCTAATTCAGGCAGTTCACGGATTTTTTATGGAGACAAAAGATGATTGAGAACAACAAAGAAAGATTTGATCGAAAAGAAGCGGCTAATTATTGCGGCGTGAGCGTGGTAACTATTGACCGGGCTTTAGCCGGAAAGAAGATTTCACATTTCAGAATTGGGCGGCGCGTGATTTTTGACCGCACACACTTAGACGAATTTCTAAACAAAAATGAATACAAAGCGCGAAATTAAATTTGCCGAAAATGATAGACACCTTTGCAGTATCAAAAACTTTTGCGCGTCCCCCGGATCAGAAAATACTCGAAAGCAAGGGCTGGCAGCCGCTTCGTGATAGATACACAGATAGAGTTAGGGCTTTATGTTTTAACTCTGCCAGAGGCGAGCATGAACCGCGATTAACGCTTTCACAGAATCCAAATGATTTCTGGATTATTCGCGCTGAAGTTTCAATTCCAGCCTGGCTCAAAGGCTCGAATCTTTGCCTGCCGGATGAAAGCGACATACACACCGGGCTTGATTCGTTGTCTGAGTATGTCGAAAACAATAGCGGAATCATTTTTGACGCGCATACGGAAAGAGTAACGAGAGTAGATTACACAAAGGATTTTCAAGTTGGCGAAAACGCAGTTCTTCCAATTATTGCCAGATTCAGCAAGCTAAAATTGCCAAGATATAAACGGGCTTGTTTTGATGAAACTTCCGTTTATTTCAAAAACGCCGGAAAGGAAAGAACAAAGGAATATTTGATTTACAGCAAATATCACGAAAGATTAGCTAAAACAAAAAATGAATCAGAGCAGGAAATGGCGAAAGGTTTAATCAGACTTGAAAATTCCTTTCGGAAAAGAGGCGTTAATGCTTTGGCTAAATCGCTCAAACTTCAAATGCACACGGCAAACTACCTATTAACCAAAGAAACGGCTGAAATGAACATCCAGAGGGCAATGAACAAGCTGAATTTCGAGCATCTGCTAACGCCGGTCAAGGCAAATATTGAAAACCTTTTTGATGTATGTGATAACGCTTCAGCATTAACCCGGATCGGATTTCTTTATCTGCGTGATAAATACGGCGAAGATTTCTCGAAACTTCCGTTTATTGATCTATCGCCGAAAACGCTCAAAAGATATTTTGATGATTGCCAGAAAGCAGGGGTTTTGTCTTTAGAGTAATACTAAGGAACAAATGGACAGATTTGTCCACTCAATCAACTAAAATGAATAAACCACAAATTGAAAAATTAACGCTCGCGGCGATTGCCGACACTGTAAGCCGTTCAGATGTAGCGTCGGCGCGGTCTGCCTTGTCTGTGATGATCGGCGCGGTTCTGGACGTTTCGGGAAAGGTTCAAAAGATAGTGAAAAGGGAAGGACAATGCAAATTAGTGATTGAACCGGATGATATTCCCGGCTTCGTTGTTTTTGCGGATTGTCCAGGCGAATTTGAAAACCTAAGAAAGCATAAGATTCGCAAAGGTTCGGCGGTTTCTGTTCGGGGAAAGTTCGTTAGCTTCGGCGCGTCCGCGGTCTGCGTGAATGAGTGTAAGTTGGATAAAGTTGGATTACAAAAAAAAGGGAAAGCTGCATCAAGCTGCAACCAAAAAAAACAACACAATCCGACACTCATAAAAAAG
>MWWI01000163.1_pt1 | contig 14798 bp, 13 predicted proteins | sample 1047321 | NCBI WGS metagenome assembly MWWI01 (sample SAMN06349966, study PRJNA376086) | soil metagenome | isolation source: FI-1 sample Antarctic (ecotone) soil | place: Antarctica | reverse complement strand
TTTTTTTAGCTTTTAATAAGTTCCATCGTCCTATTCAAGCGCAAATAGAGCTTGTGACACAGGGAATCTATAGTGAAGAGCAAAAACAGAGCTTGAGAAAAGGAAATAAAGCCAATTTTAAGACCAATCCTGAGTTCAGCGCCACGCACGTAAGAGCTGATTATGGTCAAGAATTTAATTTAAGAAGTAAGATAGCACAAATTGAGTCTTTTATATCAGCTTGCTCTGATACGCTTATTTTGAGAAAGCCTGTCATTGCTTATGACAACGGTTGGCTTATTAATAATGGAAATATTAATATTTGTGATAGTGTTATTCATAAAGTTAACGAGGTTCGCAAAGATTACGAGTCGAAAATACCTACGACGAAACGCAGTGCTACGACTCTCGGCCAATATTTATCCACTCAATTTTACTCTACTGATTCGGCAGGCCGACAAATTCTACAAAATGAGCTTCCTGGTTCACTTCAATTATTTTGGGAATACCAAGATAAAAATAAAATCACCCAAGTACCGACACAATCTATAACAGCAACTGATGATTTAGTATCACAGGTTAATTCAAACCTTAGAGTAACACATATGGATTCACCATTGAGTCTTTCAGGCCAGTCGCATGAACAGCTAGTTGGAAGAATAGAGCAAATAGCAAACGCTCATCCTCAAATCACTAAGGACTTTCTTGAACTGTTGACGGAAAGAAAATACAACTCTGCGTTACAAAGCGCATGCAATAAGAAACAAGATAAAGCACGATGGTTCGATGTAATAAAAATTATCTTAGAATATATCGGCAAACTTCCAATTGAAATTAATCAACAATGGGGTCATGAAAAGAAAACTGCAATTCACCATGCTGCACTATCTAGCAATCAAGAGCTTTATAACTATTTAATAAGCAAAGGAGCTGATCCTTCTATCCCTGATATAAAAGGTCGAACGGCTACTGAATATTCAATTCCAGGCTCGGCAATGAACTTTAGTCCAGTTTAACTGGTTGGAGTTTAAACTTTATATTCATTGCTTAGGATAGATACCTGTACTTAAAAGCTCTTACCCCATTTAAGAAGTTTATTGACATTTACCCTAGCCCTATTTAAGGTCTTAATATTGTTAATACCTTTTAATACTGGAATACTATATGAACGATTGGCATTTTGCTCGCCCCGATCTAGCAAAAAAATACCTCGACATGTTTAAGTTGGGACTGACTTCAGCTCGAGGATTATTTGCTAGACGTCGAATGGGCAAAACGGAATTTCTAAAAAAAGACTTTATTCCTGCAGCCAGTGAAGAAGGTTTCCTTACCGTCTATGTTAACTTATGGAATTTAGAAAGCGACCCCGCTACAACTATTACCTCCGAGGTATATAGAGCAATTGAACCAAAGGGTTTCAATAAGGTCTGGTCAAACTTGCGAGTACCCGTCAAAAAGATAAAAGCATCGGGTAAAATTTCGGTATTAGGCGAAGCTTCCATAGAAGCAGATTTAGTGAGGAACAATAGAGTAATAGGTACACTCCTCTTGGAAGCAATGACTTCCTTTGACAAAACAAAAATGAAATTGATGCTGATCATCGACGAAGCGCAAGTTTTAGCTTATGAAGAAAATTCGGAATTCGCACATGCATTACGTGCTGCACTTGATATAAGGAAAGAGCGTATTAAAGTTATTTTTGCAGGAAGCTCTGAGGCAACACTACGCAGGATGTTTGGCGTGTCCTCTGAACCTTTTTACAATTGGGCACCTTTAGAACCTTTTGAATTACTTGGCGAAGAATTTGTTGTAGCGATGGTGTTGCAAGTCAATAAGATTTCTAAATATCCGTTATCATTGGAATGTGCGCTGAAAGCATTTTCTCAGCTTAAAAATACACCTGAATTTTTCCGGCGATATATTGAGCAGTATATTATTAACCCCCAACAAGGCCATTTAGAAGCCTTGACAGCAACTAAATTGCAAGTATTTAGTGGTGAAGGTTTTAAAAGGCAATGGGAAGCGTTGTTACCAGCTGACCAGGTGATACTTTCTATGATTGCAAACAACGTCTCTGACTTGTACGGAAAATCAACCATGCACCGCTTGGGTAAAGAGCTAGGGATAGGTGATAGTGTCAGTAAAAACACAATACATAATTCGTTACGTCGATTAAGTAGCAAGAATATTCTAACTAAGATTGAATATGGCACTTACCAATTCGAAGACGAAGCCTTTGCCGATTGGGTAAAATTTAGAGAATAGTGTTGTTGATCTTATATCGAAATTATTAGTTGTTAATCTGGCCTTACCCTGTAAGCAAGATTGATGCTTTTTCCCGATAGATCTGTATATTATGGAATTCTAATTACTATTGAAAAGGAGTAGGTGTGATAAATAAACCAAATTCTTATAAAGGAAAAAACCACTCACAAGCTATTAGCTTTTTTCGAGAATCACAAAGCCACAAATGATTTGGAAAGGTGACGAATGGCATAAAGAAAGCGGTATCTAGCTAAAACAGGGTAGGCGACCAGTTTGAAGACATATTATGCATTTGACCCATAATGGCCTCTTGGTCCGAACTCTCGAGCACTTTCCTCTTACCCAGTTCCTCGATAAAATTCGGCAGACCTTGACTTAAATAGACTTGTAATAATCTTGAGTATTGCTCCTCAATTAAAATGGCACCTTTCACCCCATCGATATGCTCTAAAATATTAGTGACAGCGAGTCTCATTTCAGAGTAGCACTTGGGGTCCCTGCGAGTCAGTAGTGTTATGGTGGCTTCTTTACTACCCATGCTTGAAATAGTTATTTGCCTAACCATCCCTTTTAAATCAGAATTTATATAAGGTTTCATAGCACTCTCTCAAATGATTATTGAATATAATATACAGGATTAATGCTTAAAAATCATTCTTAGCTTATTTTTTACGCGGACCTGAATCACGCTGAAACGATAAGTTCAGATTAGGAACCTTAGCTTTAGGAACAACTGTGTTTACTGGCAGCCTAGGAGGCTTCCCTTTATTTTTGAGTTGCTCAGCTACGTCACAACGTAAAGCCTTAAATGGATCTTCCAAATCTTCAGGTTTATAATCACCCTCTTCCCGACGATCTACCCCTTTTTTGTTATTTTCATAGGTCGTGTCAAATCGGTAGGAAACAAATTCACTTCCGTTCACCTGCTTATCCCCTTCAGCGAGGTAGCCTGGTTTAATGGCATTGTTCACAAATTTGTGGTGGACTTCTTGGAAAAAAGATTGCCAATAAGCTGGATTATCACTTTGATTGCCATATATGGTGATTTGTTTACTGATAGTCCTGTGGTTTGGTGCGATTATATCGAGGCGAACCTCTTTTGTACTAACTTTAGCGATGAGGATTTGATATTTATAAATTAGATCAAGTATTAAGTTCCAAGCATTGGCTATATTCGTTTTATTATCATCCGTATCATCAAGCGATATGTGAAATTTCCATCCCCTCACATCGATATTTTGAGCTGCGTCTAAGCCTAAAATTTTTTGTCGCAGACCATGTTTCAAAAACTTAAAACCGGCAGTATAGGCCGATTGATAGCCATAACCCACCGCGTCAGGCGTAATGTGATAAGAAAACTTCTCAATAAACTGCTTAGCATAGCGAGCTAAAAGACTTGTTTTCACGTTAGATGCTTCATTGGCTAATTGCTCGTTAGCTTGCAGCTTAATAAGCTGAAGCATTATTTCTGATAATAGCGATTGATGCGTCTCTACTAAATCGTTTAAGTAGCTGATTGTTTCTTCTGCGCTGGGATTTATATCCACATTGGGCCGGCAATTAACAATACGCACATTTTTACTGGAAATGCCTCTTTCTATCGTTTCCAGCAGTATCACTTCATCATGAATTGAAATGTCAGCATCTAACTGTTTGAATGAGCCAGAAGGGTCAATCAATACCCCCAAAGCTTTTATTAAGTCAAATAACTTCATAGTTAAAGCATAGGTGCAAAGCTTATTTCTTTCCAATTAAACGTCTTTTCCACTCACTCATGCGCCCTAAATAACAAGTAAAATCGTAAAATTGGTATCATCCTTCTAGACTGTTCCATACTATGGGCAGGTCATAAATACTCGGTCTTACGACCGAGTATTTATGTTACAATTAAGCAACAACAAGCAATTTTTGAGAGGAGTGCTTAAATAAAGCACTTAAGGATTCTGTGTTCGATGCTTTTGCTAGTTCTATAGTATCGCCCAATATCCATAAATAATCATGAATTATAGACTTTGGACAGTCTAAAAAATCACTACATAAGACCACATGAGCTAAAGCTTCCGCTTTTGATAAGTGGTTATTTAGCGCTTCCTGATAATGAAGTTGCTGGTTTATTAATACCAAAATTTCATTTAGGCTATTGTCAGCCATAGCACGACTCCTTGTTAGTTGTGTTTGGTTAGTGACGCGTTGTGTTACTCGCACTGCGCGTCACGATCGGTAAATTGTAGTTTTAATTTATACTACAATTGTAGTATAAATTAAAACTACAATTTACCATACCTCTTTCAAAGCTTTTATAATTTTTTCTGCATTTATCTCCTTTGAGAGATAAATGAGTGCCTTTACTAATCGAGCTTCACTCACTTTTTTAGGACTTATATCGTTAACCCTATCTAAAGTATCCTTAAGTGTATTCATGACCTCTGGATCCAGCCTATAACTACGAGGGTATTCCTTGGGCTTAATCTGTCTCACCAGCTTTTCTCTTGGCTCCAATGGTTGGCCCTGTTTTAAGCTTTCCTTTAATTTGCTGCTTTTTGCTTTGTCTGCTAGCTTAGACATTACTTAGTAACTCCCTCATTAATTCTTTGTAATCCGAAGCACCATTAGATTGCGCATCGTAAATCTGTATTGGCTCTCCTGCAATCCTAGATTGGTTGAGGGACTCAGTTCTGCGAATTTTGGTTATTAACATGTGCTTACTAAAAGGCTCTAATTCTTTGTCTATATAAGCATTTGTTTGTTTATTCCTTGAATCGAATAGATTACGAACAATCAAAATTGGGGATTCTGATGATTCCTTAACCTCTTTAATTGTTTCTATAAGATCCGCCATCCCGTCTAGTGCTCCTTTATCATAACTAACAGGAATAAGAATCAAATCTGATGTATAGATAGCATTAACAGTAATTACCCCCAGGTTAGGAGGACAATCAAGAAGAGCATAGTCATATGATAATTTTCTAAGATGATTATGTAGAATTTTTTCCCGATGAATTCTTGATGAGACTTGCTCTGCAACTTTGGCAAATAATATATTGCTATGAATTATACAAAGGTTTTCAATTTTTTTGTCTTTAACATAAGCTGGAATTATTGCCCTATTTACTTCGAATTTAGTATCTGCGAACAAATCCTTAATTGTGTATGAAACTTCACTATTCTGCCTATATATCTCACCGCTATGAGCTTGGGGATCTAGATCGACAAGCAGCGTCTCTTTACCGCCATTAGCTAATCCGTACGATAAACCGACAGCGATTGTGGATTTACCTACACCACCCTTTTGATTAATAACCGCAATCTTTTTCATAAAAACCCCTGTTATTCAACAGTGTAAATTAGTACTACATTTGTAGTATTTATTAATACTACTCTTTAATCATTCTTATATGGCTTTTGCTTGGTGTAAGTATCAAGCCACCATCCCCCACCATCGCTTTTGTTGCGCCCTCATACACTGTAGTAACCTTCCGTAACTGGGATAGAAGTTGGCGTTTAAATTCAAACCTCCCCTGTTTAGTATCGGCATAACTTGCTCCGAATTGGCCTTGCAACAACTGCCAAGGGATTTCTGTCTTATGCCGCAGGTAGCTAAATCTATAAGTAAGCCAGCAATATAAATCGAGTGCCATAGATGAGCTTTTGAGTGCTTTTAATGCACGCATATCAATAGGGACTGGTCTATCGATGATTTCTTGAAAGAAATCTTGACTAAGTATGACGGATGATTGCCACAAATCTGTCTGTTCAGGTCTTTTTGGATCCCACCAGAGGTGATATTCCTTCGCTATATTAAATCCCATACCACCAGACAAATCATCTTCAGAATAAACACATGATATTGAAGAACCGAATAATCGCCGCATTTGATCACGTAAACGCCATATAGTCCCCCAACGTCCACCACTTGGGATTAAACTAAGCTCGGACATAAATCTACTGAGACTTGAACCAAGAATCACTGTCGATTCTTTATTTTTTACAGCCTCCGTTACAAGCCATGCCAACAATAGTCTTGGATATGTTCCATAAGGCAACCCAACTTTCGGGTGTCCCATTATAGCCAAGCTTAACTTTCCATTAGTACGTTCAAAAGTAGCTACCTCAGGATTACTATGTGGCATAGTTACCTGTACCAAAATCCTAGCCATATATCCTAACGTACCAGCTTCCCTTGCCTCCTCTTCTTCAATAGCAAGTGCCTCGGTAATTAATTTATTTAAGTTCTTTTGGTTCAACACAAAAACATACCCTGGATTATTACAGCTAGGAGTAAAACAATATCATATAAACTGTCTTTTATTGTAATACAAAAACATACTTTAATTGTAGTTCGCTTTAATACTACAAGTGTAGTTCTTATTTATGCTTAATGATGCTTACTCTTATTCGTGGATAAGCCTGTTCACTTTGAAACTTATCCACGAATAATTACACGACCGTTTATTAGGATTTCACGAATAATTACACGACCAATCACGAATAATTACACGACCAAGTACCCTCAGAAGCCAGATAACAAAGGCTTCCAGGATCACTCCTATATATATCCTATATAATAAAACCTGTAGTTAGCCGCCGCTAATTGTGGATAACTTTGCCAAAAGACAGGCACGAGTCTTTCCTTCGGTCAAAGCCAGCTGAGGAGACAAAGCCTCAAGATGGAGTTACCCACAAACGCAGCTCATAAGCTGGTGGATATGATGGACAAACGCTACGCGTTGCCCACATCTCCACAGCCCTAACAGGTTTAATTTGTTTGTGAAGGATTAAAACTTAAAAATATCTAGATATTTTGCAAGAAGGAGTCAGCAGCACTCCGCACCCCACCTAAAACAGCCATATGACGGTGTTAAATCCGTTAATCGGCTGTTACCAATGGGTATGTAGCGGGTAGCAAATAAAGTCTTGCTACGGGCTTTATTTGCCGTTTGAGGCTAACCCAATATTGAGCGAAAAGATGAGGTTACGTTTTTGCTGAGGTAATGGTTAAATCCGGTAAATCGAACAGTTGCCGATCACTGTTACGTTTCAAGTAATTATCCATCTTTTGGCGCAGATCGTCCATCTGATTGGCTTGTTGCGCTTGCTCTAAAAAATAAGAACCCACCAATATTTTACGCCGAGTCTCTTTTTTACGTTCGGACCCCTTAGCGCGTGCCTCTACCGCTTGAATACGGGCATCGAGTTTAGCACGTTGTGCTTTCAATTTAGCCAGCGTATTTTTATTCTCATTTTGCATAGGTGTTATCCTTTTTTTTATATTTTAATGGCATATCACCGCAATGGCGGTTGAGTGTTTTTTGTCATGGCTGTTCAGTTGTTAGGGCCAACAAATAGTCTTTCAATTTTGTTTTCTCAGGTTCAATAAGCAGTAGGAAAAACGCTTTGGTTCGCCCTATGAGAGATTGGAGATGGTATTGGATCAAATCAAGGTTAGGCCAACTGGCAGCGGTTTTTTGTTCGGTGGCTTTTTGATGATGCAAAACCTGTTGCAGTTCTTCGTGTAAGCTAAAAACCCAGCTATTTTTATCAGCTTGATAGGATTCGCAAATTGCCTTCTTTTCAAGCTTAAGTAAATAGTGTGCGGCTGCCACCACATTTTCAGGTGTAATCCATTGTAAAGTCATGATAGAGCCACCAAGTTGTTAATGTAGCCGTCAGAGTATACTAAAATGCCCGATCAGATTCAAAAGCCACAAAATAAAGAATAAGCAAAAGATTAGCCCCACTGGTGAATGAAGTGCGCGCTTATACGTTGCTTCGCAACGTGCGCTTTGGTAGCATAATACAGTCAGTTGCTAACCCTAAAAAAATATAACAATAAAGCTTCCGCGGAAGAATAGCTGATGGCAATCTATCATTTCAGTGGCACAATCATTTCTCGCAGCCAAGGACGAAGTGCGATTGCTTGTGCAGCGTATCGCTCTGCGACGCGTTTGCATGACGAACGTTATGATAAAAACCATGATTACGCTCATAAGCAAGATGTTGCCCATACCGAAATCTTACTCCCCGAAAAAGCCCCTGAATGGATGGGCGATCGCGAAAAATTATGGAATGCCGTTGAGTCAGCAGAAAAGCGAAAAGATGCGCAACTTGCCAGAGAATTTAACTTTGCACTACCCCGTGAATTAACACTTGAACAAAACATTGTCCTTGCTAGTGAATTTGTTAAAAATGAATTTGTTAGCCAAGGGATGGTCGCCGATCTTTGTATTCATAATGATAGGATGCAAGATGGTTCATTACAGCCTCATGCCCACGTGATGTTAACGTTGCGCGAAGTGACGCTGGATGGTTTTGGACAAAAAGTGCGGGAATGGAATGCCAAAGAAAATTTATTGATTTGGCGTGAAGCGTGGGCAGGGTTCGCTAATCGGCACCTTTTCTTGCATGGACATGATTTGAAAATTGATCACCGCAGCCTAAAAGTGCAGGGCATTGAGCTTGAACCACAGCATAAGATAGGTGCTGCTGTTGCTCAAGAACGGTCAGCTCGTCTGGAAGATCACCAGCGTATCGCACGCGAAAATGGCGAGAAGATTTTAAAAAATCCAAGCATTGCTTTGGATGCGATTACCCGCCAACAATCCACCTTTACTCATCAAGACCTTGCGCGTTTTGTGAATCGTCACACGGTCGATGCGCAGCAGTTTCAGGCGGTGTACGACAAAGTAAAGGGGTCTTTGCAATTGGTAGCGCTTGGGCGAGACATGCAGAACCGTGAGCGCTTTACGACGAAAGAATTGTTAGCTATTGAAACAACGATGCTGGAACGGGTGGGGCAGTTAGTCGAACGGAATTGTCATGCTATTGCGGATACTGTTAAAGCAAATGAGAGAAGTGAATCTCATTTGAGTACAGAGCAACAAATTGCCTTTTCGCACTTGGTGAGTGAGGGTGATCTTAAAAATGTCATTGGCTATGCAGGCAGTGGCAAAAGTTATTTGCTAGGTGCTGCCAGGGAAGCTTGGGAGGCTTCGGGTTATCGCGTTCAGGGCGTAACGCTCTCTGGGATCGCGGCGGAAAATCTTGAAGCGGGTAGTGGCATCGAAAGCCGAACGATTGCTAGCCGAACTTATTATTGGGACAAAGACGAACAACTTTTAACGAGCCAGGATATTTTAGTGGTCGATGAAGCGGGGATGATTGGTTCACGGCAACTCAGCCGCTTGTTAGCTGAAGCCCATCGGCATCGAGCCAAAGTCGTGTTGGTGGGTGATCCGTATCAATTGCAAGCGATTGAAGCGGGTGCGGCTTTCCGTGCGATTGCAGAGCGATCGCCAACGGTGGCCCTCACTGAAATTCGACGGCAACGCATTGCGTGGCAACGTGAAGCTACGGTAGAGCTTGCTACAGGAAAAACCGAGGCTGCACTTGGTCGCTATGCGGCACACGATCATTTGCATAGGTTTGAAACACAAGCGCTGGCAAAACAAGGACTACTTGGGTTGTGGAATGATGCACGTATCAGTGAGCCTCACAAAACCCAAATCCTTCTGACCTATACCCGCGAGCAGGTAAAAGAACTCAATGCGATTGCACGAGGTTTTCGGCGTGACCAAGGGGAGCTTGGTATTGATCACACGCTTCTGACTCCACGCGGGGAGCGTGTTTTTGCCGAGCAGGATCGGGTGTATTTTCTGAAAAACGATCGTGATTTGGGTGTAAAAAATGGCACGCTTGGCACCATTGAGCGCATCCAAGGGGAACTGCTGGTAGTGCGTTTAGATAAAAGTGATAGGACCTCTCAAAAACCAGCCCGCACTCTTACCTTTACCCTGGATCGTTATAACCACCTTGATCACGGTTATGCGGCAACGATACACAAAGCGCAAGGGGTTACGGTGGATCGCTCCTATATTTTAGCCTCTCGTTATATGGATGGTCATGCCACCTACGTTGGTTTAAGTCGTCATCGAGAGAGCGCTGATGTTTTTTATAGTCGCGAAGAATTTGCTAACGAATCTCTATTAACGGTTACCCTTGGCCGAGAGCGTAGTAAAGATGTCACGCTGGACTATAGCGTGCAAGAAACGTTTGTGCGACAACGCGGCTTTGATGAAAAAGCGTTGCCGCCTTCAGTACCCGAGAAACAAGCCTTGTCCAACCCAAGTGCTGATTTTAGCGAATTTAAGGCAAAAAATCCTGAGCAAATCAAGGCAATACAAGAGGCCATACGCCCACGTCATGAGCGCTTAGCTTTAGAAGCGGAAAAAGAAATTAATGCCTTAGAAAAAGCGATAGAAAAATCGTACGCTCCCCGTATAGCGCGGCGGAAGCTGGAAAAATATGCGTCACGCATCGCTAAAGAAGCCAAGGTGATGGCTTATTTAAAAGAACACAACCCCGCGTTATCACAAAAGATTCAAGGGTTAGAGCGTTCTTATTCCTTAAGTCATGATCTTAGTTTATAGCCCCCTTAATAGGCTAAAAAATAAGAATCTTAACCCTGCGATCATGAAGACCATTTTTATTAAGTTTTAAGTTCTCTCATTCATATTGGAAAACATTGAAACTGGCTTTATTTACTTTATGTCATAAGTATGGCCGAAATTGCCACTGAAATTGCAAAAGGAGATTAATGCTGTATCTGTTCGAGAGTTCAACATACCTTCAACCACTTTACACCAGCCAGCAAACGATAGCGCTGGAGGTGCGGCATCGTAAGTTTAATCAACGAGCCATTCTCTGAGCGCTATAATAATCATATCCTCTATGCTCGTTTTTAAGCCGGAAACTTAACTGCTAAAGATGTGTTATCATGAATGAAGAGAAAGAAGATCCACTAAAAGGTTTAGATCTGCCTATACCTAAGCAAGCAGTGTTAAAACCTGTGAGACGGACAGCTAACAAGATTACAGCACCTGTTGCTGATGTTGTTAAGGAATGCGTTAATGCAATCCAGAATTATAATTTGGTTACGTTAGTACAAAAAGCCCAACACATAGGGTTTAGTCAATTAGAGGTAATTGAAAAAGAGCTTTTTAGTGCTGGTATTATAAAGCTTGGCGAAGCCCTAACATTCTGTAGGGATCAAGAAAACCCTTATCTTGACAATATTATTACGAATGCGAGAATTTGTGCACAGGCCAGGAACCATTTTGTGCATCATCAACTTTATTTAACTTATTTAGACGATGACCATGCTAAATATGACGATGCTGAAAAATGTATTAAAAATCTGCCGTTAATGGAAGAATTACAAAAGCAGTTATTTAGTTTGCATGGAAGTGGCATAAAGCAAGATTTATGGAAACCAATAGGAAAAGGGGGAAATGATTTTCCTTTTAAATATGATCATTATGTAGTGTGTTTAAGAATCGAATTTAGAGAACTCAAGCAAATTTTAAGCGCACCAGATGTTCTTAAAGATATTAGTTCCAAGGTTGAAGTAAGGACAAAGCTAGAAAACCGAATAAGAAATATACTTGCTATAATGATAGACTTAACGGATAAAGATTCAATAAATAAAAACAATGGTGATCCTTGTGTTGTGCAAAAAGATGCAGCGGAAAAAATTAAGCGACTATTTGTCGAAGAATTCGATGATTTTGAAGAACTCTTTCTCAATCTTAAGGAATTTAGAAATTCTTTATGCCATCTTGATGAGTCGCTGAAAAAGCCTTATTTCAACACCGAAGATATGCTAGCTTTTGCTACAAAATTACAGAAAATGGAAGGATTAGGATATGTTAATAGACTGGAAAATAAATTTTTACCAGAACAAAAGAAAGAAAGCCACAAGCGTGACGTTGAAGGTTTAAAAAGTGATACTCCTGAAAAGAAACAATCGGAGAAAGTTGAAACGACGAAAAAAATGAAGGCCGAATCTAAAGAAGAGATTCCGAAAGAACAGAAAAAAGAAGAAGTTTCACAAGGTGTGCCAAAGGTATTACAATATCTTTCAGGCTATGGTTCTGAGGAGGAGGAAGAGCAGCAATCACCAAGCTCAGCGCCCGGAATGAGAGGAGGTAAAAAATGACTACATTTGCTCAAGTACTTTTGAAAAAAGAACTGATCACCAGCTTGGCTAAACAATTTGGATATACAGACGAAGTAAAAATATATTACGACGTGCCAGGTGAAGATGATGACGAAAAAATTAAATTACGTTTTGTTGTAAAAGAAGATCCCGAAAAACCTGTTTCATCCGACCCATACTACGAACGTTCCAGTAGGTTTGGAGCAAAACTGTCAGCCGAGTTAAGCTGCGTGGCTGATATTGTGGTAGATAAATATGTTCCAAATCTTCAGCGTTCCGATGTTAATAGAAAAAGTGCATTAATTACTGATGAACTAGCTATAAAAGAAGTAATTTATAGAATCAATAATGATATACCTAGAGATAAACCTGTAAATAAAAATGACTTAGATACCATTAGGTTTGAAGAGGTTGTATGCAAAAATATAGATGAAAAAGAACAATGGTTGCAGGATCGCTTGCTAAAGAAAGCTGAAGAATACCTTAAAAAAAACGCCACGCAGCAGACTCAAAGTGTTAGTAGTGAGGAATACAATACGCATGGATTGTTACCAGAAAAGAAACGAAAAAAAGAGACTACTCCTGAAGGACAGCCATCTCAAAAAAGAGCTGAACTGAAAGTTAAAGGGGAAGGGGATAGCCGTGTTGTAGAACTTACAATACCTATCCCAGAAAATGCAAACTATGACGAGAAGACGATGGTTAATCCTACAATCGCTGATGAACTTGCTTTGGAATATTTTGTAAAGGTTGGCGGTTCTACTCCGAGCCCTACGAAAAGCTCCTAACCAAAAAGCTTTTCATATGTGAGTTTATAGCATTACATTTATCAGGACAGGAACACACGCGGACTTATTTGGATAACATTTAAGCAACCGCGACTGAACTTAATAAGCATCCAGGAAAGTATATAACCAAGCCATTAAAGAGCCTGTAATCATAGAAAGATCAGGGCAGCCTGTCGCAGTCATGGTTTCCTATGAACGTTATGTACAATTAGAGACGCGTATTGGGGAGAATTAGCAACAGAAGCGGATTAAGTATAGGCGCCAATGTGTATCGGTTCTGAAAAATACTAACCTAGTGCGACTGCCAGGGATAGTTAGCCAGAATATCAATAGCTCTGTAAATATACAGCTCAACTAGGTTTTCTGTCAGGCACTAGTTAGGTAAAATTACATATTTCCCTAAATTTGTATCACCCCTTATTTCGTATGAACTCGTCGTCGTTTTAGCCACTGATAAAGCGTTGCAGGAGAACACTCGATCAATTTAGCAATAGCGCGTTTGTTGATTCCCTTTTTTAAATAGCCCGTAATCTCGCCATGGGATGCATCTAATTTTAGCGTTGAAGCCTGGCCTTTTGGCCTGCCAAGTATTACCCCTTCTATTTTGCGTTTAGCGAGTGCTTCTTTAGTGCGAGAGGAAATAAACTCGCGTTCAATTTGTGCAGCAAGACCTAAAATAGTTGCGGTAATGGTCGCTTGCATTGAACCATCCATCACCATGTGGTTTTTTGCGATGTGGACAGCTACACATTTTTGCGCAGCCGCTTCTAATATTTCTAACACCTGCAACGTTGAGCGCCCCAATCTGGATACCTCTGCCACAACGATAACATCGCCTGCCACGGCTCTTTCAAGAACAGTGCTAATGGCTCGCTCACGCCAGGATGTTTTGCCACTTACAGTATCTTCGATAAATTCCAACGGAGTGATACCATGACTATTGCAATAATCCAATACGCCGAGTTTTTGGTTCTTGGCATCTTGTCGGTCAGTCGATACCCGTAAATAAGCAAAATTAGTCATGCTGGATACTTCGTCTTGATAAAACATAAAATCGAATTAAATTGAACGTTATGCGTATAAATTTAACATCATTAAAGATACTATAGTCGTTCAGCAAAAACCAACGTTTCTTGTAGACGATCGTGCTGCGAAAACAAAGCACCTAATTGCAGTTTGTTAAGGATTGCCCAGATCATGGCCATTTGCTAAGAACATCTAATTATTTTCTTTTTAATTGTGATTAATTAAATAGCTACCTAAGTAAATTCAGAGCTAACTATTACAATAGGATGTTGAGAGATGATGACAAGAACCATGATAGTAGCAAGACAAAATGAAACTATTCGCCGGCATGAAGGGGAGGACCTGACTGATCTTGCAACAATCGATTTGCAAAGTTGTGTGGCAATTGTTCTATACAACAAAAAAGAGAAGGGTGCAGCTTCTTTAACACACGTTGATGTTTTTACTGACTTTAAATTCATCGAAGAAGAATACAAATTTTGTGGCGGGAATTGCCACATTACTGTCATTGGATGCGAAAAAGACCTCAGCCTTTATTCTGATATATTAGAAGGCTCTCGGAGTAGATTTTTGTCTCCAGAAGCTTCTATAGGAACATTGGTGACACCCACAGGATGCGTTTTTTTAGCTTTTAATAAGTTCCATCGTCCTATTCAAGCGCAAATAGAGCTTGTGACACAGGGAATCTATAGTGAAGAGCAAAAACAGAGCTTGAGAAAAGGAAATAAAGCCAATTTTAAGACCAA
>MWWI01000162.1_pt1 | contig 14799 bp, 8 predicted proteins | sample 1047321 | NCBI WGS metagenome assembly MWWI01 (sample SAMN06349966, study PRJNA376086) | soil metagenome | isolation source: FI-1 sample Antarctic (ecotone) soil | place: Antarctica | reverse complement strand
AGGTCTAAAAGTATAAAGCAATCGGCCCCGGTAACGGTTGAGCCGGGGCGAACTACTCATTTTTTGCTTGGCAGCGGGTGCTTTAACTGATGCAGATCGTTACGTAAAAATGAGTAGTTTGGTGGTTTATTGAGTATTTCAACCCTATTCAGCAAAGGGAACCACGGCCACCTATATGATGGCAAACTCGACAAATTGGACCCTTTTTGAATACCCGAGATGGGTGCTTAAAGGTTGCGATTGTGTGCAACGTTTCCTTGGTAAAGATCGTTACGTAAAAATGAGTAGTTTGGTGGTTTATTGAGTATTTCAACCCTATTCAGCAAAGGGAACCACGGCCACCTATATGATGGCAAACTCCATGTTGTAGCGACTTGTTTTGCGGTAATTATTGCACTTGGTGGCTCCAGGAATATTAGGGTAGCGGTTATATTAACGTATACGTGGTATATAATGGAGTGTAACGACAGTATATACCACGTATACGTGATAAATATAATCGATACCCTAACCCTTATATACCACTATACTACACAACTAGGTACTCTATGCTTAGGTGTGGACTCTGAGTAGTTTCAGGATTTAATGAGTAGTCCGTTTGTTTTGGGGGTGCAATTTGCCCGTGTTGCACCTACTAGCCAGTTAACGGTTCCTTCGCTAAAGTAGGAGAGGCAAGCTAAGTTTTTTTTAACAAAATAAAAAAATGTTTACAATAACTACGTTAGGCTTGCCTCTCCTATCCGTACTGCTTAGCGTATTCCATACGGGAATAGTGTATCTATCTTTTTTTACTTTTTCTAGATGACCAAGTTTATAACTATTCCCGTAACAATTCTAGCTGCTTTAACCGCGCAAAGCTCCCTCTCGCAAGCCGCCAAGGTCGCTGAGGCTAAAGCCTTTAAAGAGTCCTTGGAGAAGAACCACCCGGAGGTTTACAAAGCAACTGTGGAAGACGTGAAAGAAACTCTACAAGAGAAATCCGCCTTGGAAACCGACTACTTGACTACTATGAAAGAGTATACAGAGCAGAATATTATAACTCACCCTTTATTTGTCCAACTTAAAGAATTCTATTTTGATAAAGTATACTCTCTGCTGGAAGGCGTAGCGACACTATTGGGTATTAGTGGCCATACTTTATTCTTTTTATTACTTGCCTTCTACCTAATTACTGGTAGTATAATTACCGCAACTGTATACAGGTTTTGGTTTCCTAAGAAAAAGAGCAACATTCCAGCAGAACCTCTAGCCCCTGGCTACAACCAACAGCCGTTTACGAACGTTATAAACATTAATGTAGATCGGGATTTCGATAAGAAAACAAAAGATCCACTTTACGACGTGGACTATGAGTTAACTTCCTCCACCCCAAGAATACGTTATAACAAGCAGAAGAACGATTGGGAAATCCAGTAAAAAAATAAAAACAATGTTTCTTAATTCTAGTAATAGCACACTTCTTTCATTTCCAGAGGCAGTAATCGCCGTCTTCTTTCTTGTTTCCTCGGCCTACGTTCTACTTATTAGAAGAAATAACCTAGAGGCGGTAAACGTCGGGCAGAATAATTATCAAGTAAAACCGGAAGGGGAGTTAAAATCCAGCTTTGAGTACATAGCCGCTATTGGCCTCGTTAGCTACACCGTTGCTGTGATAACTGGTAAGGATCTTCTTGTAGGTGTTTACGACTACTTTAAAAATCCTAATACACAAACTGCGACTAAAGGGGACGTACAAGCCTTATCTACTGATTTAATGGCTTCCCTTATAGAAAGCAACAATGCCATACTTCAATCGCAAGCCAATATGCAGGTATTGTTCTTATTGACATCTACAATTACTGCGGGCATGCTTTTTGTATGCCTAATTGGAGCTTGGCAATTGTATAAGCGGCAGGCATTCCTATTAAGTATGATGCAAAGCAGACAGGAGGCCAGAAACAGGGAAGCGGAGGTGCCGGTGAGAACAGCTAGTAGTAAGCAGTCTCGCCAAAGTATACCGTCAAATGCGTATGAACGATGGCTGCAAGCGGAACTAGCTAAGGTTAACAAAGAAGGTCAACATATGGAAAGTTCTATAGTTGGTTTATTTACCAGCGCCGCGGCTTTGGCTTCTAAGATATTCAGTTATAAAGCTACAATAGGGTTAATGGGAGTATTTTTTGGTGCAGCGGGTACTACTTGGTATGCAGCGGAGGCTTTAAAAGATTTGCCAGCGACTAATAAAAAGATAGATCTGATGTTCGAAGAACTTACAGAGATACGTAAGGCTATAGCAGCTTCTGTACACGTTTCGACGGAGACTATAAAGGAGCATGAAATTATTAACAGCTCATTAAAGGGATTTGCTGATATTTATGAAAAAAACTCTAAACTGTTGTACGAAAAATTAACCGCGCAGTTTGGTACTAGTTTAGATACCTATTCCGCCGGTTTAATGAATGCTATGAATAAGTTGAACCATAACTTTATGAATACTGCAAATGTTTTACAAGCGTACATGAAGAGTATAGACGAGAAGCTTAAGTTCTTGGTAGCCGATATCTCAAAGATGAAGGCTAAAGCAGACGTACCAGACAGGACTAATGAGGATAATGATCCGGATAGCTTTGCAGGCGCAGTTCCTGCTTCTAATGGAATTCCGACAGCCGTCGACCCTTTAACTAAATCCAATCTGGTAGAGTCGATGAAGGAAGGTAAAGAGGAGGAAGTAGAGCAAATAGCGAAAAGATTGCTTAACCCTGAAGTTGTAGCTAATCCCAATACCGAAAGGTTAATAGAAGCAAACGCAGTAGCTCAACAACAAGAGACGGTAATAGTTAACGCCGTTACTGCTTCCCAAAACTCTATGGATGTAGAAAGGGAAGAGATCTCTTTCTTCGACTTCGAAGAGTTGGACCCTTGTTTAGTAGAAGGTGTGACTACTGCAATAGATACAACCGTAGGCTTGCCGGTAAGCTCTGCGCTTGTAAGCGCTGCGCAGTTGGTTAGTCGAGATATAGAAACTTCGTCTAATGCTATGGAAATAGCAAACCAGGTAGTTAGTTTCCCCAAACCAAATTCGCAAAGTGGCTTTCTTAGCATGTCACATTTTTTCCAATCGCAACTTGATAGGACAAGTATAGTATACTCTGGTGCGGGCATTACCGCATTGCAGGAACAGCAAAACGTACTTGAGCAAGCCATAAATAGGGTTTCAGCAAACGTTCCAGAAATAGAGGGGCCTAATAAGTACAAAGCATTCATAGGAGGAGTTATTCGCCACCCGTTCGCTACTTTCGCTGTTGGGATAGGAGTTAAAACCGGTATAGTTGCTCTAGGAGGGCCCGCTGTATTCTCTTACTTCGCAGGTGCTACCATTGTAGGTTATATGAGCTGGTTCGGTAATAGTTTCTTGAAGGCTCATGCAACGGGAAGTAAAATAACTTCTGGCCTTGACGACGATGAATAAAGAAATTGGTAATGTAGGTAAGGAAGAGCTACTATTAGAGGAGGAGGCGCAAACCTTCTCCATTGAAGAATTAACTAGCGGCTCTAGGGAGGTTTATTTTCCCGGAGTAAATGAGCCAAAAACTTTTATAAATTTTACGCAGGTTTATGAGAATGCTTATGAATCCGTTTACACGGACGCTGAGAACGCCACTCCAACTAGTGCTACAGAAGCTTTTGGACCTGGTTACTTCCAAAGAAAGTTCGCAGAGATAGATGCAAGGGCCGCTGACGATAATGCTTACACGCGGGGGAGCTTTGCTAGAGAAGCTTGGGATCGAGCCCAAAAAGATTTAGAAGCATTACGTTCGTATGATACTCCCCAAGCTACTTCCACAATGGAAGAACCTACTACTCCAACCAAAGAGTTTGTAGGCGGCGTACTTAAACACCCCTTCTTTCTATCGGTTAGTGCTATAGCTATTAAAGCTACGGTCACTGCGTTAGGTGGAGATCACGGCATTGGAGTATTCTTAGCGGGCACTTTTGGAAGTTACTCTAGTTGGTATGGGAGTAAGTTAACCAAAAAGGAGAGCGATTCTTCGGAGGATAAAGAGGCCTCTGCTGGTAATATAGATGACTTCAATGAGTAAGAAACTTGCATTAATGAGCAGTTCAAAAGGCAACTACTCAACTAATAATGATAAGTTGAGTAGTTGGGCTCAATTTTTCCCTCTTTTTAGGGGAGAAAAGGCCTCTACGGAGAAAAAAAGGGTTAGGAAGCGGGGTCCAAGGAGGACCCCTTCATTTTTGAGAGAGATTGGGAACCCTTGCAGAAGTTTTTGCTTAGTCGGGGGTTTAAAAGTGTCCTTCGCGGTCGTATTCTGCTTTCTTTCTTTATTATGGGAACGACGGGGTTGCGCGTTAATGAGGTGCGTTTGATGACTTGGAAACAAGTAAAACAGTTATTAGAAGGAACTAGCACCACAATAGCGAATGTAAAGCGTGTCGGTAAAAGGCAGGTTTCATTAGCCAGTAAGCATAAAGAACTCTTAAGAATACTTGTATACAGTTGTCCTATTTTTTACCGTGATGGTAATTTCGTTGAACCAGAAGACCACTTTTTGCTAGGCTATGCTAAAGGGCTTGACGCGGAATTTCAAAGGCCTGTAGCGAATACTACTTTTGATAGATGTTTGAATGCAGCGCTTAAGAAAGCGGTGAAGGAAGTGCCCGAGCTTAGCGGGCGTGTGTTAACTACGCACTCTTTTAGAATAGGTTTAATTACTTATATGCGTTCTAAATATATTCGGTTGGAAGACATTAGGAGTTTCATAGGGCATGCCTCCGTAGCTACTACGGAAATATATGATCGATACGAGATGGACGAGGATAGGCGCGTGGAGTTGTTAGATTCAGTGTTTGTGAAAAAGAAATAAATGAATAAGTTACAACCTTTATATTTGAGATCTAGTTTAGAAGTTTACCTGGTTGTGTCTACTATTTGGCTTATTGCATATGGATTGTTTGTTACCGAATCCATTCCTATTTTGGAGGAGGAGCCAACTCTAGATTTGAATAAAGCACAAGAAAAAGAAGATTTAGAGGAATTGGAGAGAATTAAAAGTTCTAATCGAACTAAAATCTTAGTAGTTGGCGTTATTTTGCTATCCACAGGGGTTCTTTTAGCTGCTTACGGAATTTGGGATGCTTACGATTTATCCACAAATCCAATCCACCGCGCGATTACCGATCCGAAAGTACTGCAGCAGATTGCTAGATTTTATGCACAAGGGTTCTTTGATAGGTATGGAGAGTATCCGGAGGCCGATGAAGACGATGGCAACGATGAGTTTGGTGATTAAAATTGCTTAAAATGACCGATAATAAAAAAAACACATTAATAGCTAGGCTTAGCTCTCTTTTAGAGAAGCTTAGAGGGAAACAAAGGCCTAAGGTTGTGGAAGAGGAGGAGAAAGACGACGGCGCAATTACGAATAGCGGCAGCACAATTACTACCAATAGTGGGAACAGTATAACACAGAACATAACGCAAAATATAATTATCACGGATAGCAGCACGAGAAGCGCTATGCTTAGGCGCTACAACAATCAACAGGAGTGGGCGGCTGCTTTGAATAAACATTATCCTGATTCCAGAATCCCTGGGTTCTCTGTGGGCCTAGACCTGCTTAGGGCAGCTCCTTCCGGTTTTGAGGAAACGGATCGTCCTCTAAGGCTCTACGGTAGTGATTTAAAGCAGAGGAGAGAAGACGCGTTGATAGATGCCCAGAAGGCAGCGGAGTACGGCGATTACTTGTTGTCTTTTTTTAGGAACAGTTCAAATATAAGAGAGTTCCATATTTTTATGGATGTCTTTAAATTACCCAACGAGATCGAAGAATTTTTTAAAAGTGCTTTGGACCATTTGAGTGCGGGTAAGTATAGTTCTAAGTACGAGACTTCATCTGTGTACTACAGCCGAACGGAACGTATTGTATTTGATAGGAACAGCGAACGACATCCTCAGAATCCTTGGCATAAGAAAAACCTTCCGACTATTTTAGCTTTAGATAGCGTTGCTCTCAAAGAGCCATTTTTGGAGGATAGTATAACTTTGGGCTCGTCGGCGAAAAATGTGGATTATTTAAGAGATAGGCCCACTTATCTAAAAAATACTGAGCATATAGAGGAGTTTGTTAATGCAAATTTTTTAAGGAAAAAGCCTACTAGTATTTATCTTGGGGGTTTGGATTTAAAGACGTATGCGCCTTCTGTTGCTCAAACTGGAAGTCGCACGCAAATTTTTATCTACGATAAGAGCTCTAAAGAAAAGGATGATCCTCGGTATAAGGATTTCTTACGTATTGAATTTCGGTTCTCTATGAAACCTAGCGACTTTAAATCGAATCCACAACAGATAGGCCCCGCTTTACGCGTTATTCATTTAATGCAGGAAATGCTGGATATGGCAATAGAGAAAAAGCTGCCGTATACTGCTTTGATTCCAGACAGTCAACGGCTAAAAAATGAGCTTTTAACTATATTAGAAAGGTCTATTTCCTTTAAGCAGCCCCCAAGGTTACTCAAGGATCAAAAAGGTCCGCGGATGCGTGACTTTTCTAGTGCAAGGGTGCGTCGTTGGAAGCCGGCGGTATTTTGGGAACGTCTTTTGTGGGAATTAAGGTTGCCCGGTTACGAAACCATCCCGGATATTCACGACGACATTTTTACTATACTTAATACAAGGTCTTCAGGTCCTAAAAATGAGTAGTGCAGCGAATTACTCATTTTTTCGTTTTAGGTTTATTGAGTATCTCCTGTATTTCAAAAGGAAATGAATAAGCAGCAATCTTTGTGTTTAAAATCCAGTCTAGAGGTGTATGCCCTTGCACTTGTGGTGTGGTTTGCGATCAGCGGAGCTCTGTCTTCAGGTTTAGATATGCCCTTTGAAGAGACTTGTCCCGAACACGATCGGGACAAGTCTTATGAACAACAACTAAAATCCGAACTAAAAGCTGTTAGCGATGAGCAAATTAAAGGCGCAGCTATAATTGTAATTGTTTCTATATTAATATTTCTGGTGACTACCACTTTACTTGACGACCCTTCTATGATTTACAATCTCCGCCCTCGGACTTTGCACCAAGTTGGAACGGTAGTTGCTAGGTTAGATGATGTTTGCGACGACGAAGCTTAAAGTGAGGTCTAAAAGTATAAAGCAATCGGCCCCGGTAACGGTTGAGCCGGGGCGAACTACTCATTTTTTGCTTGGCAGCGGGTGCTTTAACTGATGCAGATCGTTACGTAAAAATGAGTAGTTTGGTGGTTTATTGAGTATTTCAACCCTATTCAGCAAAGGGAACCACGGCCACCTATATGATGGCAAACTCGACAAATTGGACCCTTTTTGAATACCCGAGATGGGTGCTTAAAGGTTGCGATTGTGTGCAACGTTTCCTTGGTAAAGATCGTTACGTAAAAATGAGTAGTTTGGTGGTTTATTGAGTATTTCAACCCTATTCAGCAAAGGGAACCACGGCCACCTATATGATGGCAAACTCGACAAATTGGACCCTTTTTGAATACCCGAGATGGGTGCTTAAAGGTTGCGATTGTGTGCAACGTTTCCTTGGTAAAGATCGTTACGTAAAAATGAGTAGTTTGGTGGTTTATTGAGTATTTCAACCCTATTCAGCAAAGGGAACCACGGCCACCTATATGATGGCAAACTCCATGTTGTAGCGACTTGTTTTGCGGTAATTATTGCACTTGGTGGCTCCAGGAATATTAGGGTAGCGGTTATATTAACGTATACGTGGTATATAATGGAGTGTAACGACAGTATATACCACGTATACGTGATAAATATAATCGATACCCTAACCCTTATATACCACTATACTACACAACTAGGTACTCTATGCTTAGGTGTGGACTCTGAGTAGTTTCAGGATTTAATGAGTAGTCCGTTTGTTTTGGGGGTGCAATTTGCCCGTGTTGCACCTACTAGCCAGTTAACGGTTCCTTCGCTAAAGTAGGAGAGGCAAGCTAAGTTTTTTTTAACAAAATAAAAAAATGTTTACAATAACTACGTTAGGCTTGCCTCTCCTATCCGTACTGCTTAGCGTATTCCATACGGGAATAGTGTATCTATCTTTTTTTACTTTTTCTAGATGACCAAGTTTATAACTATTCCCGTAACAATTCTAGCTGCTTTAACCGCGCAAAGCTCCCTCTCGCAAGCCGCCAAGGTCGCTGAGGCTAAAGCCTTTAAAGAGTCCTTGGAGAAGAACCACCCGGAGGTTTACAAAGCAACTGTGGAAGACGTGAAAGAAACTCTACAAGAGAAATCCGCCTTGGAAACCGACTACTTGACTACTATGAAAGAGTATACAGAGCAGAATATTATAACTCACCCTTTATTTGTCCAACTTAAAGAATTCTATTTTGATAAAGTATACTCTCTGCTGGAAGGCGTAGCGACACTATTGGGTATTAGTGGCCATACTTTATTCTTTTTATTACTTGCCTTCTACCTAATTACTGGTAGTATAATTACCGCAACTGTATACAGGTTTTGGTTTCCTAAGAAAAAGAGCAACATTCCAGCAGAACCTCTAGCCCCTGGCTACAACCAACAGCCGTTTACGAACGTTATAAACATTAATGTAGATCGGGATTTCGATAAGAAAACAAAAGATCCACTTTACGACGTGGACTATGAGTTAACTTCCTCCACCCCAAGAATACGTTATAACAAGCAGAAGAACGATTGGGAAATCCAGTAAAAAAATAAAAACAATGTTTCTTAATTCTAGTAATAGCACACTTCTTTCATTTCCAGAGGCAGTAATCGCCGTCTTCTTTCTTGTTTCCTCGGCCTACGTTCTACTTATTAGAAGAAATAACCTAGAGGCGGTAAACGTCGGGCAGAATAATTATCAAGTAAAACCGGAAGGGGAGTTAAAATCCAGCTTTGAGTACATAGCCGCTATTGGCCTCGTTAGCTACACCGTTGCTGTGATAACTGGTAAGGATCTTCTTGTAGGTGTTTACGACTACTTTAAAAATCCTAATACACAAACTGCGACTAAAGGGGACGTACAAGCCTTATCTACTGATTTAATGGCTTCCCTTATAGAAAGCAACAATGCCATACTTCAATCGCAAGCCAATATGCAGGTATTGTTCTTATTGACATCTACAATTACTGCGGGCATGCTTTTTGTATGCCTAATTGGAGCTTGGCAATTGTATAAGCGGCAGGCATTCCTATTAAGTATGATGCAAAGCAGACAGGAGGCCAGAAACAGGGAAGCGGAGGTGCCGGTGAGAACAGCTAGTAGTAAGCAGTCTCGCCAAAGTATACCGTCAAATGCGTATGAACGATGGCTGCAAGCGGAACTAGCTAAGGTTAACAAAGAAGGTCAACATATGGAAAGTTCTATAGTTGGTTTATTTACCAGCGCCGCGGCTTTGGCTTCTAAGATATTCAGTTATAAAGCTACAATAGGGTTAATGGGAGTATTTTTTGGTGCAGCGGGTACTACTTGGTATGCAGCGGAGGCTTTAAAAGATTTGCCAGCGACTAATAAAAAGATAGATCTGATGTTCGAAGAACTTACAGAGATACGTAAGGCTATAGCAGCTTCTGTACACGTTTCGACGGAGACTATAAAGGAGCATGAAATTATTAACAGCTCATTAAAGGGATTTGCTGATATTTATGAAAAAAACTCTAAACTGTTGTACGAAAAATTAACCGCGCAGTTTGGTACTAGTTTAGATACCTATTCCGCCGGTTTAATGAATGCTATGAATAAGTTGAACCATAACTTTATGAATACTGCAAATGTTTTACAAGCGTACATGAAGAGTATAGACGAGAAGCTTAAGTTCTTGGTAGCCGATATCTCAAAGATGAAGGCTAAAGCAGACGTACCAGACAGGACTAATGAGGATAATGATCCGGATAGCTTTGCAGGCGCAGTTCCTGCTTCTAATGGAATTCCGACAGCCGTCGACCCTTTAACTAAATCCAATCTGGTAGAGTCGATGAAGGAAGGTAAAGAGGAGGAAGTAGAGCAAATAGCGAAAAGATTGCTTAACCCTGAAGTTGTAGCTAATCCCAATACCGAAAGGTTAATAGAAGCAAACGCAGTAGCTCAACAACAAGAGACGGTAATAGTTAACGCCGTTACTGCTTCCCAAAACTCTATGGATGTAGAAAGGGAAGAGATCTCTTTCTTCGACTTCGAAGAGTTGGACCCTTGTTTAGTAGAAGGTGTGACTACTGCAATAGATACAACCGTAGGCTTGCCGGTAAGCTCTGCGCTTGTAAGCGCTGCGCAGTTGGTTAGTCGAGATATAGAAACTTCGTCTAATGCTATGGAAATAGCAAACCAGGTAGTTAGTTTCCCCAAACCAAATTCGCAAAGTGGCTTTCTTAGCATGTCACATTTTTTCCAATCGCAACTTGATAGGACAAGTATAGTATACTCTGGTGCGGGCATTACCGCATTGCAGGAACAGCAAAACGTACTTGAGCAAGCCATAAATAGGGTTTCAGCAAACGTTCCAGAAATAGAGGGGCCTAATAAGTACAAAGCATTCATAGGAGGAGTTATTCGCCACCCGTTCGCTACTTTCGCTGTTGGGATAGGAGTTAAAACCGGTATAGTTGCTCTAGGAGGGCCCGCTGTATTCTCTTACTTCGCAGGTGCTACCATTGTAGGTTATATGAGCTGGTTCGGTAATAGTTTCTTGAAGGCTCATGCAACGGGAAGTAAAATAACTTCTGGCCTTGACGACGATGAATAAAGAAATTGGTAATGTAGGTAAGGAAGAGCTACTATTAGAGGAGGAGGCGCAAACCTTCTCCATTGAAGAATTAACTAGCGGCTCTAGGGAGGTTTATTTTCCCGGAGTAAATGAGCCAAAAACTTTTATAAATTTTACGCAGGTTTATGAGAATGCTTATGAATCCGTTTACACGGACGCTGAGAACGCCACTCCAACTAGTGCTACAGAAGCTTTTGGACCTGGTTACTTCCAAAGAAAGTTCGCAGAGATAGATGCAAGGGCCGCTGACGATAATGCTTACACGCGGGGGAGCTTTGCTAGAGAAGCTTGGGATCGAGCCCAAAAAGATTTAGAAGCATTACGTTCGTATGATACTCCCCAAGCTACTTCCACAATGGAAGAACCTACTACTCCAACCAAAGAGTTTGTAGGCGGCGTACTTAAACACCCCTTCTTTCTATCGGTTAGTGCTATAGCTATTAAAGCTACGGTCACTGCGTTAGGTGGAGATCACGGCATTGGAGTATTCTTAGCGGGCACTTTTGGAAGTTACTCTAGTTGGTATGGGAGTAAGTTAACCAAAAAGGAGAGCGATTCTTCGGAGGATAAAGAGGCCTCTGCTGGTAATATAGATGACTTCAATGAGTAAGAAACTTGCATTAATGAGCAGTTCAAAAGGCAACTACTCAACTAATAATGATAAGTTGAGTAGTTGGGCTCAATTTTTCCCTCTTTTTAGGGGAGAAAAGGCCTCTACGGAGAAAAAAAGGGTTAGGAAGCGGGGTCCAAGGAGGACCCCTTCATTTTTGAGAGAGATTGGGAACCCTTGCAGAAGTTTTTGCTTAGTCGGGGGTTTAAAAGTGTCCTTCGCGGTCGTATTCTGCTTTCTTTCTTTATTATGGGAACGACGGGGTTGCGCGTTAATGAGGTGCGTTTGATGACTTGGAAACAAGTAAAACAGTTATTAGAAGGAACTAGCACCACAATAGCGAATGTAAAGCGTGTCGGTAAAAGGCAGGTTTCATTAGCCAGTAAGCATAAAGAACTCTTAAGAATACTTGTATACAGTTGTCCTATTTTTTACCGTGATGGTAATTTCGTTGAACCAGAAGACCACTTTTTGCTAGGCTATGCTAAAGGGCTTGACGCGGAATTTCAAAGGCCTGTAGCGAATACTACTTTTGATAGATGTTTGAATGCAGCGCTTAAGAAAGCGGTGAAGGAAGTGCCCGAGCTTAGCGGGCGTGTGTTAACTACGCACTCTTTTAGAATAGGTTTAATTACTTATATGCGTTCTAAATATATTCGGTTGGAAGACATTAGGAGTTTCATAGGGCATGCCTCCGTAGCTACTACGGAAATATATGATCGATACGAGATGGACGAGGATAGGCGCGTGGAGTTGTTAGATTCAGTGTTTGTGAAAAAGAAATAAATGAATAAGTTACAACCTTTATATTTGAGATCTAGTTTAGAAGTTTACCTGGTTGTGTCTACTATTTGGCTTATTGCATATGGATTGTTTGTTACCGAATCCATTCCTATTTTGGAGGAGGAGCCAACTCTAGATTTGAATAAAGCACAAGAAAAAGAAGATTTAGAGGAATTGGAGAGAATTAAAAGTTCTAATCGAACTAAAATCTTAGTAGTTGGCGTTATTTTGCTATCCACAGGGGTTCTTTTAGCTGCTTACGGAATTTGGGATGCTTACGATTTATCCACAAATCCAATCCACCGCGCGATTACCGATCCGAAAGTACTGCAGCAGATTGCTAGATTTTATGCACAAGGGTTCTTTGATAGGTATGGAGAGTATCCGGAGGCCGATGAAGACGATGGCAACGATGAGTTTGGTGATTAAAATTGCTTAAAATGACCGATAATAAAAAAAACACATTAATAGCTAGGCTTAGCTCTCTTTTAGAGAAGCTTAGAGGGAAACAAAGGCCTAAGGTTGTGGAAGAGGAGGAGAAAGACGACGGCGCAATTACGAATAGCGGCAGCACAATTACTACCAATAGTGGGAACAGTATAACACAGAACATAACGCAAAATATAATTATCACGGATAGCAGCACGAGAAGCGCTATGCTTAGGCGCTACAACAATCAACAGGAGTGGGCGGCTGCTTTGAATAAACATTATCCTGATTCCAGAATCCCTGGGTTCTCTGTGGGCCTAGACCTGCTTAGGGCAGCTCCTTCCGGTTTTGAGGAAACGGATCGTCCTCTAAGGCTCTACGGTAGTGATTTAAAGCAGAGGAGAGAAGACGCGTTGATAGATGCCCAGAAGGCAGCGGAGTACGGCGATTACTTGTTGTCTTTTTTTAGGAACAGTTCAAATATAAGAGAGTTCCATATTTTTATGGATGTCTTTAAATTACCCAACGAGATCGAAGAATTTTTTAAAAGTGCTTTGGACCATTTGAGTGCGGGTAAGTATAGTTCTAAGTACGAGACTTCATCTGTGTACTACAGCCGAACGGAACGTATTGTATTTGATAGGAACAGCGAACGACATCCTCAGAATCCTTGGCATAAGAAAAACCTTCCGACTATTTTAGCTTTAGATAGCGTTGCTCTCAAAGAGCCATTTTTGGAGGATAGTATAACTTTGGGCTCGTCGGCGAAAAATGTGGATTATTTAAGAGATAGGCCCACTTATCTAAAAAATACTGAGCATATAGAGGAGTTTGTTAATGCAAATTTTTTAAGGAAAAAGCCTACTAGTATTTATCTTGGGGGTTTGGATTTAAAGACGTATGCGCCTTCTGTTGCTCAAACTGGAAGTCGCACGCAAATTTTTATCTACGATAAGAGCTCTAAAGAAAAGGATGATCCTCGGTATAAGGATTTCTTACGTATTGAATTTCGGTTCTCTATGAAACCTAGCGACTTTAAATCGAATCCACAACAGATAGGCCCCGCTTTACGCGTTATTCATTTAATGCAGGAAATGCTGGATATGGCAATAGAGAAAAAGCTGCCGTATACTGCTTTGATTCCAGACAGTCAACGGCTAAAAAATGAGCTTTTAACTATATTAGAAAGGTCTATTTCCTTTAAGCAGCCCCCAAGGTTACTCAAGGATCAAAAAGGTCCGCGGATGCGTGACTTTTCTAGTGCAAGGGTGCGTCGTTGGAAGCCGGCGGTATTTTGGGAACGTCTTTTGTGGGAATTAAGGTTGCCCGGTTACGAAACCATCCCGGATATTCACGACGACATTTTTACTATACTTAATACAAGGTCTTCAGGTCCTAAAAATGAGTAGTGCAGCGAATTACTCATTTTTTCGTTTTAGGTTTATTGAGTATCTCCTGTATTTCAAAAGGAAATGAATAAGCAGCAATCTTTGTGTTTAAAATCCAGTCTAGAGGTGTATGCCCTTGCACTTGTGGTGTGGTTTGCGATCAGCGGAGCTCTGTCTTCAGGTTTAGATATGCCCTTTGAAGAGACTTGTCCCGAACACGATCGGGACAAGTCTTATGAACAACAACTAAAATCCGAACTAAAAGCTGTTAGCGATGAGCAAATTAAAGGCGCAGCTATAATTGTAATTGTTTCTATATTAATATTTCTGGTGACTACCACTTTACTTGACGACCCTTCTATGATTTACAATCTCCGCCCTCGGACTTTGCACCAAGTTGGAACGGTAGTTGCTAGGTTAGATGATGTTTGCGACGACGAAGCTTAAAGTGAGGTCTAAAAGTATAAAGCAATCGGCCCCGGTAACGGTTGAGCCGGGGCGAACTACTCATTTTTTGCTTGGCAGCGGGTGCTTTAACTGATGCAGATCGTTACGTAAAAATGAGTAGTTTGGTGGTTTATTGAGTATTTCAACCCTATTCAGCAAAGGGAACCACGGCCACCTATATGATGGCAAACTCGACAAATTGGACCCTTTTTGAATACCCGAGATGGGTGCTTAAAGGTTGCGATTGTGTGCAACGTTTCCTTGGTAAAGATCGTTACGTAAAAATGAGTAGTTTGGTGGTTTATTGAGTATTTCAACCCTATTCAGCAAAGGGAACCACGGCCACCTATATGATGGCAAACTCGACATAGT
>MWWI01000161.1_pt1 | contig 14802 bp, 15 predicted proteins | sample 1047321 | NCBI WGS metagenome assembly MWWI01 (sample SAMN06349966, study PRJNA376086) | soil metagenome | isolation source: FI-1 sample Antarctic (ecotone) soil | place: Antarctica | reverse complement strand
CTCATTTGTTCGCCCGTTTGGGTTTTGCGGCGGTTGCGGACGACGGAGTTTACCGGCTCTGGCGGAAATCGGCAAATAGCAAGACCAGCGCCGCCGAAGTTTAAGTCAATTTAAAACATTCGTAAATAAAAATTCAGGAGGCTTTATGACAGAATCATTTATCGGAGAAATAAAACTTTTCGGCGGAAACTTTGCTATCCAGGGCTACGCTTTTTGCGACGGAACGCTTTTGTCAATCGATCAAAACGGCGCATTGTTTAGTCTGCTCGGCACGGCTTACGGCGGCGACGGGCAGACGACTTTCGCTCTGCCAGACTTGCGCGGGCGGATTCCCGTGCATCAGGGAAACGGTTTTATTTTAGGACAATCGAGCGGCACTGAAACCGTAACATTAAACACTTCGCAGATTCCGCCGCACAATCACGCGGTCGCCGCCGATTCCAATACGGGTTCGTCGGGCAATCCGCAAGGCAATATCGTCGCCGGATCGAGCCTGACTCCGTATAACACGGCGGCGGCGGCAAATCAGATGGGTTTGAGCACCGGGCATACCGGAGGCTCGCAGCCGCACGATAATATAATGCCTTTTCAATGCTTGAACTATATTATCGCTTTAGAAGGCTATCCGCCGAGAAATTAGCGCGTCAAATCCGGTATTCGCCGCGGTGTTATTTAAAAATTTGAAGAAAGGAGAAAAAAATTATGGCAGAACCATATCTTGGTGAAATAAAAATCGTATCATTCGACTTTGCCCCGCGCGGATATGCTCAGTGCGACGGACAATTGTTGGGAATCGATCAAAATAAAGCGTTATTCTTGATTCTCGGCACGGCTTACGGCGGCGACGGACAGACGACCTTCGCTCTGCCGGATTTAAGAGCCAGCGTTCCGATCCACGTCGGCAGCGGGATAAATTTAGGAAACAGAGGCGGCGAGCAGACGCATACTTTGATTACGAATGAGATTCCGGCGCACAATCATCAGTTAAACGCTTCCAAACAGGGCGCAACCGAGCCTAGCCGGTTGGTTATTCTCTGCCGACTCTGGACACAGCGGCTTACGCTCCGCTCAATACCGCAAACGCAACCATGGTCAACAATGAAGTTACCGATACGGGCAGCGGTCAGGCGCACGGTAATATGCAGCCGTATCTGGTCTTAAATATCATTATCGCTTTAACGGGAGATTCCCCGCCGAAAAATTAAAGGAGAAAAAATTATGGCAGAACCATTTATCGGTGAAATAAAAATGTTCGGCGGAAACTTTGCCCCTCAATACTACGCCTTTTGCGACGGTCAATTGTTGGGGATTAGTCAAAACTCGGCATTATTTTCGATTCTCAGCATAACTTACGGCGGCGACGGACAGACGACTTTCGGTCTGCCGAATCTGCAGGGTCGAGCGGCGATGGGTGCGGGTGATGGTCCCGGTTTAACTCCGCGCCGACTCGGAGAAACCGGCGGCGAACCGGCGGTAACTCTGATACCTGCTCAGATGCCGTCGCATAATCATCAAGTGCAGTGTAACGAAGCGGCGGGAGACACAGCCAGTCCGAGCAACGCCACGTTCGGGTTGGTCGGCGGACGCGGCAGACCGCCGTTCTATGCGAACTTCGCGCCGCCTCCGGCTAATGACATCATTCCGATGTCGCCGCAGGCTCTCGGTATGACAGGCGGAAGTCAGGCGCACAATAATATGCAGCCGTATCTGGCTGTGAATTTTATCATCGCTTTGCGCGGTCTTTTTCCGCCCCGAAATTAGTTTTAGTTTTCAAGTGTTTTAATCGTTCTCGCGGCTGGTGTTCGGAATTTCCCGACGCATAAACCGTTGTCTCTTTCAATTTCGTTAAATCTTACGGAGAATTTTATGAAAAAATCAGTTTCCAAATTCAACGGTCGTTCACGCATTTTCCTTGCGTTTTTATGTGTCGGTCTTTTAACGGGCATCGGCTTTTTGATAAATCACAAAACCCGGGCTGAAGCGAAAAGCAACGGTTTGCAGCCCGTTTATAATAATTCGCCGAAAAATATTTCGCTGAAAAGTTTCAAGCCGCAGGGCAAAACCGCGCCGTCTGTCAAAATCGGCGAGAGAGCGTCGGCGTGGCTTAAATTGGAGCCGGGAAAATCGCTCGAAACGCGCTTTTACGGAAACGATTCGGTGATTTCGTCGCTGAAAGGCAATTCAGCGGAACCGACTTCGCAGGCTTCGGCGGATGTCAACGCAGACGGCTACGCCGATTTAATCAGCGGTTTCCGCAATGCGGCGGGCGGCGGGCTGATTGCTCTGCACCGCGCCAATAAAGAAGCCTTCGAGCCGCAGAACGAGCAGGTTTTGGCGGATTTGAAACGCGGCGTTTTTCCCGCCGCGTTTGAAAAGGACGCGGTTATTTTGGATGTGCCGACCGCGCCGGATTTTATATTCGCCGGAAGATTTTCGCAGGATTCCGCGATTGATCTGGTTTTCGCTTCGCGCGGCGGCAGCTCGATTTACATAATGAGTTCGGACGGCGAAGGCGGCTTTAACGCGGCGCGGGAAATCGCGCTCGACGGCGAAATTACCGCGCTTGCGGCGGACACTCTCGACGCTTCCAAAATTTATGCGGGTCTGGTTGTCGCAACCAAAAACGAAAATTCTTCGACCATTTCGGTTTTTGATGGAGCAGCCGAATTAACAAAAACTACGCCGCGCAGCTTTTCAATCCAAGGCGATGTCAGTTCGCTGATTCTGGCGAATCCCGACGGCGCGGCGCCGGGCAAAGATGTTTTCGGTGTGGCGGACGGCGAAATTTTCACGATGCGGCGCATCGTAAATCCGAATAATTCGATAAACAAAATCGAACTACCGCTGAAAGCCGTAGATATAGCCGTCGGCGAATTTATCCGCGACCGCGAGGCGCGAGCCGAAATCGCCGTTTTATCCGAAGACGGCAATGTTTCGTATCTGACGCGCGGCACGCTCGACACGCGCCCGTTCACGACCGAGGAAATTGTCGCGCAATGGAAACAAAACGGCGGACGCGGGCGCATCGCGCCGGTATCAAAAAGGGTAAAAAATAATCTGTCGGACGATTGGACGGCTGCCGAGTCGCATCAACTCGGTGTCTATTCACCGAACGGAAATTCGGCGCGGGCTTTGCAAAATTCAGCGCGGACACTGCAAAAGGCATATATCGCGGGCGGCGAAACCGAAGATTTGCTGGTTACCGATTCAAACAACAATCGCGTCGAGATTCTTTTTAAAGAGCCGGAAACCGATAAAAATAAAGCCGGGTTCACGGGCGAAACGAAATTGCAAGATGTGGATTTAGCCGCGTTTCCGACGGCGGTATTTCCGATGCGTCTGAACGTTATGGGACAGCAGGGATTTGTCGTTTTCAGCAAAGGCAGTATTGAACCGACGACCGTGATGCTCGCGCCGGCTGCGACTTTTACGGTTACGACAACAACGGACGAGAACAATGGAGCGTGCAGCGCGGCGGGAACGGGCTGCAGCGTGCGCGAAGCGATTAACGCGGCAAACGCGGCAGCCGGCGCGGATATGGTTACTTTTGCGGTCAACGGAACGCACCGGCTGACCATCAATAACGCGGGAACGGAAAATGCGGGAGTCGAAGGCGACTTGGATGTTACGCAGGCTTTGACGATTGTCGGAAACGGCACGGGAAACACGATTCTCCAAGCCGGAACAAATACGACCGACGGAATCGACAAAGTGATTTCCTTTAATCCGAATTTTAACGCGGCATTTGCTTCCAGTATGTCCAATTTAACCATTCGTTACGGACGCAATCCCAGCACGTTTACGCTTGACGGCTTCGGCGGCGGATTTGATTGGGAAGGAAGCGGAACGGGAACGATGAATGTTTCCGGGTGCGTCGTAACCGATAACCGCACGACGGACGGCGACGGCGGCGGTATCACGGCAACCAATTCAAGCGCCGGTTCGGGCGGTTTTACTGCATCGAACACGACAATTTCAAATAATATGCCGGCAAGAGCCGGAGCAAATTCACCGCTCGGCGGCGGGATTTTCGTCGGACAAATTACGTCGTATTTTTTCACTAATGTAACGATAAACAACAACAATGTGAGCGGTTCGGGCGGGCAGGGACAGGGCGGCGGCATTTATGCCTTCGGTCCGACCAGCGCGAGCAGCAGTTCGTTTTTAACCAACTCGACCGTTACCAACAACAGCGCGCCGAGCGACGGCGGCGGCATTCTTACCACCCAACGTCTGGACATAAACCCGTTGACGACCGTCAGTAATAATTCGTCGGGCAGAAACGGCGGCGGAATTTGGATCAATCACTCTAACATCACTTCGACCTTCAGCAAATTGACGATGGTCGCAAACTCGGCAACGACGACAGGCGGCGCAATTTATCTCGGCAGCTCGACGACGGCGAATGTTCTCAATATGAGTTTTTCGCGTATCGTCGGCAATACGGGCGGCGGATTTAAAGGTTTAGCGGTGGATGGCGGAACAGCGAATGTCCAAAACAATTGGTGGGGATGCAATACCGGACCGAGTGCCCCGCCGTGCGATACGGCGGGTGTTATCGGTACGGGAACGGCTAATTACACCCCCTGGCTGCGCTACACGCACACGGCGAGTCCCTCCACGATTGTCGTCGGTCAAAGCACGACGCTGACGGCGAGCTTCCTGACCAATTCGGCGAATCAACCGATTGCGGCAAGCAATCTCGACGTTTTGATCGGGCTGCCGATTGCGTTCAATAACGCCGTGCGCGGCACGATTTCCAATGCGCAAGCCACAATTCAATCAAGCGGCACGGCAACCGCGACCTTTACTGGCACAAGCGCCGGAGCGGGTTCGGCAAATGCCGCCGTTGACAGCGGAGCGGCAACGGCAAATATCACAATCAATCAGGCGGCGACGACGACGACGATTACGGCGGACACGCCCGACCCATCGGTCGTCGGACAGGCTTACGCCGTTACCGTTTCGCTGGCAGTAACTTCGCCGGGCGCAGGAACGCCGACCGGCACGATTACCGTCAGCGACGGCACGAATTCCTGCACGATTACCTTGCCGGCGACAAGCTGCAATTTGACCAGCACGACCGCTGGAGCGAAAACATTGACGGCGACTTACAACGGCGACGCGAATTTTACGGGCAGCACTTCGGCAGGCGTTTCGCATACCGTCAATCAGGCGGCGACGACGACCGCGCTCGGCAGTTCGCCGAATCCGTCGGTTTTCGGTCAATCGGTTACTTTTACGGCGACGGTCAGCGTAAATTCGCCCGGAGCAGGCACGCCGACCGGCACGGTTACGTTCAAAGATAACGGAGTTAATATCGGCACTTGCGCGGCTCAAACCGTCTCATCCGGTACGGCAACCTGCACGATCAGCAGCCTGTCGGTTGGAAGTCATCCGATAACTGCCGTCTATAACGGCGACACGAACTTTAGCGCGAGCGCAGTATCGAACACGATAACGCAGGTCGTCAACAAAGCCGCCACCACAGCGACGATAAATTCCAACACGCCGAACCCGTCAATCGTTAACACCGCTGTTACGGTGACATATTCAGTTGCGGTAACTTCTCCCGGCGCGGGAACGCCGACCGGAACGATTACCATTTCGGACGGCGTTAACAGTTGTATGGGAACAGTAGCGGCGGGAAGCTGTATGATTACTTTGACAACCACCGGCGCACGAACATTGACGGCAACCTACAACAGCGATGCGAATTTTAACGCAAGCACATCAACAGGCGTTTCCCAGACTGTTACACTAGCGCCAACCGCCGCTTCAGTCGAGGTTAGCGGACGGGTGATGACACAGACGCGCAGAGGGTTAAATAAAGCGCTGGTAACCATTACCGACCAATCGGGCAGCACCCGGACGGCGACGACGAACCCGTTCGGATATTTTCGCTTCGCGGACGTGCAGGCGGGCGAAACATATATTATTTCGGTGTCCGCGAAGCGATACCATTTCGCTCCGCAAGTGCTGAATGTAACGGAGGATTTAACCGATTTGAGCTTTATGGCACAACCATAAGGGCAAGTCTTTATTTAGAGTTTTGTCGTGAATTTGATGTTGCCAGCGAATTCGCCGCTCACCTTATTTATCGCAGTATTACGATAATAATCGAAGAGGTTTTTGACCGCTTTTATAAAAGCGGTCAAAAACCTCTTCTAAATTGTTTCCAAACAGCCTTAATTCAGCCTATTGTAACGATAAATTTATAACGCCGAAAACATAAAATGCTTTGACTCGCTGAATTTTGAGACAGTCAAAAACCACTTTTTTAATAACCGAACAATAATTATTTTTCAGCAACTAGAATCAGCGCATCATCCTAAAAAGCAGTAACGCGGATTAATAGGGTTGCGGCGGCAACATTCGGTTATTACCGTTTTGCCGATGTCGCGGCAGGAGCGAAACTTGTTAAATTCTGAGTAGCGTTGAAAACTGCGCCCACCGGAAATTGCGGCAAATTTTCTATCAATACGTGAGCGATTCCGCAAATGCTCAGGCGATTTGATTCGGCGAGCATCTGCAAATTGTTAAAGCGATAAGGACACAGATAAACGATGTCCGCGCCGACGGCGATTGTTCAATTTCTATCAATCGTAATCGGCGCGTTTAAGACGAGACTGTAATGCTGACCGAAAAAGAGCGAAACCAACTGCTGCGAGGCGGCGGATTGATTCAAAAACAGCGCGGCGGCAAAATAATTACCGAATAAACGAGCGTTTTTAAGCAGGTTATTGTTAAATACAACACATTGATATTACAATAACAATTGCTATAATATAATTAACAATTACACCTTTTTGTTGAATACTTAAAAATGCCGCCAAAATCATCGCCGAAATCAGCCGAAACTAAAACTTCACCTTCAAATAACAAAACAATCGGTTACTTGAGAGTTTCTACCGGCGACCAGGAACTGGAAAAGAATAAATCCGATATTCTGCATCTGGCGAATCATCTGAATCTGGGACGAGTTAATTTCGTCGAAGAAATCGTCTCTGGCAAAGTTTCGTGGAAGAAAAGAAAAATTGCCGAAATTATCGAAGAATTCAAAAAAGGCGACACGCTGATTGTCAGCGAATTATCGCGTTTAGGAAGAAGTATGCTCGAGTGTATGGAAATCCTTTCAGTTGCTGTTGAAAAAGGCGTCCGGGTTTATGCCGTCAAAGGCAACTGGACGCTCGATAACTCGATTCAAAGCAAAATCGTGGCGATGGCTTTTTCGATGGCCTCGGAAATCGAACGCGATCTAATCTCTCAGCGCACTAAAGAAGCACTTCGTTACAAAAAGGAACAAGGCATCAAACTCGGCAGACCGCCCGGACCTGGCAAATCAAAACTCGATCAGTTTCGCCCGGAAATTGAAGCGTTGCTCAAAAACGGCTCGACGCAAAAATTCATCGCCGCGCGCTACGGCACAACCGAAGCCAATCTGCACAACTGGCTCAAAAAAAATTCTCTCAAGCAAAATAAACTCCAAAACCTATTAACGAACCTTGAGAGGCGATTACGAAATTAACCTTTTAATGTTTTATCTCTCCATTCCGAAATTACGCGAGCGTTCGATTTCCCGTTCCTGTTTTTGTGCGGGTGCGTCTTTCAACTTCGGCTCGGTAACTGTGAAGTTTACTGCGAGAAACTCTTCAGTTGGTTCTCTAGTTCCTGAATTTTCTTGAGTGTGAACTCCTGATTCTTCTTGATCTCCTGCGGGTCCGTTTTCAGAAAAACTTCGGTCAGGTATTTGTGTTTGATGAGTTTGTCTTGCAATAGCAGAAAGATTTGAACTAACGTCAGTCTGGACAGTGACGTTTTTTGAATCATCAGTTTGAGATTGACGATCTCGACCTTGAACGTGCGAAATTCCTGATTCTGTTTTGCTAAGATTTGGCTGTATTTCGATAACGCTTGGTTGCGTTCCGTGAGTAGCTGATTCTGCTCGGTCAGCAATTGATTTTGACGTTTCAACTCCTCTATTTCCTCGGCTTTCATTACCAGGTTTTTGGGTAAATTCATGTTTGACTCCAATTAAAAATGTCGCGTCTCTTGCCTTGTCATAATCCAAGCCGTTTTTCTGTAAATTCTGAAAAGAATAATCTTTGGCAATGGCTGAAGACTTGAATGTAATTTCTCCTTTTTTGAAGCTGAAGCCGTTCATTTTCCCCGTTTTTTCCGAAATATTCGGTCTCACCTGAAAGCCTGAATTTTGAAGATTTTCAACAAATTCTCTAATCTGGGGCTCGTCCTTTAAGATTTCATCAATTACGAGTTTTGCCTCTGCGATGGTTGATAACTCGCCGGTGCGCTCCATTAGTTTATACTCGCCGCGCTTTATTCTGCGATCGCTCTTTTGTTTGAATTCGACTTGTTCGAGTCCGAATTCTTTTTCCAATAGCTTGGTTACTTCAATCGTTCGTAATGCGAGTTTTGAGTCTGAAACGACCGTGCCGTCATCCCGAATTCTGCCGGCGATAACGTGAAAATGCTCATACTCTTTGTCGTGATGCTCGACTACCAAATACGGCACCCGCTCCGTTTGAAAATCAAGTTTTTCCAGCAGTTTTTCGGCGAAATTCAGCTTCTGTTCTTCTTCCAAATGCTCGCCAGGCTTGAGTGAAATGGAGATGTGCGAAACCTGATTTTTTACTCCGGGACGAAGCGTGGAGTAGGCGTCAAACTGTCTGGTGATTTCTTCTTTTGTGCCGAACGCTCCACCAATAATAACCGGTTCTTTTTCTCTATCGGTTTTGAGAACATAACCGATTGCTCCCTTGGCTCCGCCCGATCTGCCGACGCTTGCAATTGTCATCTTATCGCTCCAAAAGTCTTCCGATTGTTTCCTGCAAATTTGATTCTATTCGCCTTACCGAATTCAAGATTCCGGCGGCATCCTCTATCTTAAAAGTGAGGACTGCCCTCACCAATGAATTCAAATTTTTTCCGATTGCGTTGATCTCTTTTACCGCTGCAAAATTAACCATTCTCGGTGGTGCTTTTACCTCTTTTCCTAATCCGAGTTGCCGCAAAAATTCTGCCTCCATTAGCCCCGCGCGACTGGCATTGAGTTGAATTTTGGCGAACTCTTCCGACGTAAAAAACACGCCGACGCGGTGCGTTTTCTTCTTCTCTCCAAGCCTTGGTCGTCCGGTTTTTTTCATCGATTTTTTATCAACTTTTCCTCATTTTGCAGATCATTTTGTTCGCTATGATATCAAGCCCCGCAGGGCAAGCGCACGAACAAGCGAAGCGCGGTGAGTGAGTTTTGTGTTAGCAAAACACTGCTTGCACACTCTAAGCAGAAGTCAATTTTATTTTAATTGAGATTTTCTGATTTCGTCAACTTCTGTAGGAAGGTTGTCAAAGTTTAGGGTAAATTCGTGAAAAGTTTTTGCTTTGAAATTGAGTTTTACTCGACGATTCTTTGCTCTTCTTCTCGGATGAAAATTTCAATAATTTCTGAACGGATCGAACCGTCCATCACATACTCTAAAATTTTTAGTTGCTGCGGCGTCGCATCTTTATATTCCGGCGATGAAAGAATCCTTGTTCTGATCGCGTCCCAAAGTTCTTCACGCTCAACTTCCGGTAAATTATTTAATCGCTCGTTTGCTCGTTTCCAAGCCTTGTCTTCTTCCCTTTTTTCCTTATCTCTTTTTTCGCTCTTTTTTCGCTCGGCTTCAAATCGTTTTTTTGATTCGATTTCCTTCAAAGAATCAAGATAGGTTTGCGGAGTTTCATAGCCTTCTTCGACAGCTTTGATAAATAGCCCTGAGATGTTTTTGATTGCTCCCCCTAGTAGTCGGTGTGGAAAGACTGGAATTTCTCGCTCTACGGCTTCCCTGTGGCTTTTAACAAGGCTTCGCGCTTTGCTCTCTGTTAATCCGAATTCTCGCATTTTTGAAACCAGATTTTCTTCTGGTTCAGAAAACGAAAGTTTAACGTCCGGGACTAGTGCCGGGCGCGGCTCGTCCGGGATAAGTAACGGCTGAATTGGATTAGTCTTAATTTCCTTCGCTCGCGGTAAAGGTTTTTTCATGATTGCAAAAGTATGTTCTCCTTTTGCTTTTCGTCCGGCGGTATAGGTAAATAACCAATCTTGGGAGCCTTCTTCGTCTCTTTGCTTTTCAAAATTAACCGTCTCAATATATCCACTTTCCAAGTGAGGTTTGTGAAGCCGATACATTTGTGGTCTGACTTGTTCCCAATCAAAAAAACGGGTCTGCGGGGCGTAGGTGCAAAACTCCGAATAAAGCATTTTTGCGGTGCGCTTATGCTTCACTGCGGCATATATTTGATAACTCAAAAGCTCGTAAAAACGCTGCGCTATTGGAGAAAGTTCTTTTAGGTAATCGTAATCCAGTGGGCGCGTCTGCGCTGAATTAAGAATTTCCCTGTAAATATCGTGAAGCAAAATATAAGTTCCGTCTGACTTATCGCCGTTTGGTAGCTTCTCGCCTGTGAAGATTACTGCATATCTGGTGTCGGCGATTTCAGTAGTTCTTTCCGTTCCGTCTTTTGCTTTGTAAGTGAACTTGGCGGTTATTCCGGCAAGTGCGTTTTGTATCAATGCGTTTTTTATACGGTCGGTGTTCCCGGTATTCTTAAAACCGACCTCTTCGGCAAGCTCTCTTAGAGTTCCAAGTTTGAGTAATTTTGGAACTGGTTTACCTGCTTCGTCTATCCTTCGATTTATAATCAAAGTGTCGAGCTTATAAGCAAGCGGGTCGGGCGGATTTTTTACTTTCCAACGGGTTGTTAGTTCTCCCTCCAAATTGTGAAGTTTTATTTCGATTGAAACTTTGCCTGATTTTGAAAGTCGGTGGATCGGAAAACGAGAAAGTGCGGTCTCCGTTCTGATTATGTCTTTTGGAATAATCTCTAAGGCTGATTCTGACATTTCCAAATAAATTTACAGGAGCAACAACAACAAAAGCAAAACTGTTCTCTGTTGTTGTTGTCTTTTAAAGTCTAATTGTCTATAAGTTAGCGTCCGATAATACCTTTAATATCAACATTTTAACGCGAATTTCCGTAACCGTTAGTGTGCATTATCGTAACTCAAAGTGTGCAATGTCGTAACCGTTAGTGTGCAATGTCGTAACTCAAAGTGTGCATTATCGTAACCGTTAGTGTGCAGTAAAAGTTTAAGTTAAAACTTAAAAACTTATTCCCGTTTTTACGCTTTTGTTAATTTACGGGGAATCTTTCTTCTAATATTGATAAAACTTCCTCCCTCATTTTCACCCGTTTTAGAGCGCATTGACTTTTAATCCGGGCGTGAAGTGAAACGGGAATATCGATGGTAAATCTAGCGGTCGTTTCCTTCTCCGGTTCGTTTCCGTTGGCGGTTAAATTTGCGCCCTGCGAAACCCAGGCATCTGCGGAAAGTTCTTGGGCATTAATCTTATTAGGCTTTGTTGACATTGTAATTTTCTTGCTCATTTTCCATTAGCTCCATTATCTCTTTTATTAATGATTCGACTTCTTGGCTTGCCTGATTTTCCGCACCCGTTTCTAAAACGGTTTTTCCTATTGCCGCGCTCTCGGCAAATCCGACTCTCTGGCAAATGTGCGCCTTCAAAACAGGTATCTCATATTCGGTGAGCGTTTCTACTACATCGCGCCCAATAGCAGTATTTACGATTTTACGATTTATTACAAAAGCGGCTTTAAGGGTTTCCTTAAAAACTTTGACTTCCGTAATCAAATCAACAATTTCTTTTGCCGCCCAAATATCATAAGGCGACGGCTGAACCGGAATCAGTATTAAGTCGCTCGCTAGAATTGCTGACCGCGCAACGTCATAAACTCGCGGTGCGCCGTCTATCACCACAAAGTCAAAATCCGCTCCGATTTTGGGTAGCTCCTTATGTAAAATCGCCTTGGGCATTCCGATCACTGAAATTAGTGCGTCATCGTTTTCACTGCGGCTTGCCGACCAATCAAGCGCGCTTCCCTGCGGGTCTGCATCAACCAACAAAACTTTTCGGTTTCGTTGGGCTAAGGCGGTGGCTAAATGAACGGCGAGCGTGGTTTTTCCGACTCCGCCTTTTTGATTTAACAATGAAATTATCATTTAAGTTTTTAAGTTTTTGTAAATTTACGACTTTACGCAAAATCGTAATCTCTTCGGGCATTTGCGGTCAAGAAGAAAAGTAAGATTATGGTTAAACTTAAAAACGTAAATACGCTTTTCCTTAACAAAATATACGAACGTAAAAAGGTGATTTTATGATATTGTTTATCTATAAGCGTTAGTAAAGGCGAAGTAAATTATAGAGGAAGAAAAAAATGCTGACTGATACGATTCAAATTTCCGGGCTTCCCGAAACAGTTATTCAAGGCGTGAGCGAGAGAGCTAGAGCGGTTGGAACAACTGCCGAAGAATATGTTCGTTATCTGATAGAAGAAGATTTATCTTCTTCATCGCTCAATCTGCGTGTTCTATTTGCTCCCGTCAGAGAACAAATGAAAGAAAGCGGAACGTCTGACGATGAACTTACCGAGCTTCTCGAAGAAGTCAGAGAACAGGTCTTTCAAAAAAACCAAGATAAAAAATAAGTGCAGAGAGAAAGAATTCTTTTTTCAGTCGCCTATGACTGTATGGTATTTTTGCAGGGTTTAATCTCTGAATCGGGCGTTGCCGTTAATTGTTTTGAATTGTTCGAGAACGGAATTGTTGAGTTATTTGTTAGCGAAGAAGTCTTAGCGGAAATTCAAGATGTTATCACGCGCCCGAAACTTCAGGCAAAATACTCTCGTCTCACCGATGAAAGAGTGGAAAAGCTCGTCGAAGTTTTGAGAACAAAAGCCACGCTTATAAAAAATGTCTCGTCTGTTTTTAATTATGCGAGAGATCCGAAAGACGAAAAATATATCAATTTAGCGGTTGCCGCCGGTGCTGAATATATCATCAGCCGCGATACGGATTTGCTTGATTTAATGACGGGCTATGATAATGAAAGTAAAGAGTTCCGGCAAAAATTCAGACTGTTAAAAATCATTCAGCCTTTAGAATTCCTCAAAATAGTAGAAGAAAAAGCAAAAGAAGGTTTATCAGTTCAGCCATAATCATTCGGTTGGAGAGGTAAGAAGGATCGAGAGTCAACCTAAAAAGCGTCATTAATTTTCTAAACTTCCTCGTCGCAACATATGCTTTAATTGTTCTCTCGATTCAATCAATCGATCGAGCAAATCGTTTTTCATAATCAACTTTTAGCGTTCGCTTAACAAAAATTATATTATATTTTTTATGTCGGAAAAAGATTCGAGTAAATCTTCGGACGCGAAGATACAAATTGTAAGCGAAACCGACGCGGATGAAGACTTTCTCGGCAAACTTTATTTCAACGCAAAAAGCGATGAATTTTCTGCGCTTGGCTAGGATGCGGAACAACTCGGACGGTTTTTGGCGATGCAGTATAAGATTCAAAAACAAGCGTATCGCCTCCAATTTCCCGACGCGGAAAATTCCATTATTCGGCTGGAAAAAGAAAAAATCGGACGATTGATTGTCAATCGAAACGCAGCAGATTTAAAATTAATCGATATTTCGCTGCTGCCGGAATTTCGCGGTTCGGGAGTCGGCACGAAAATAATTACTGATTTGCAAAGCGAAGCCGGAGAAAAAAATCTGCCGCTGACTTTGAAGGTTGCGCGAAACAACCCGTCGGCATTTCGTCTTTATCAAAAACTGGGTTTTCAGACGACGGGCGAAGATGAAATATATGTTTCGATGGAGTGGCGAAAGATTAAAAATTAGGAGAATTAGGAGAATTAGAATGTATGTTTGATAAATTAAATTACGAAGATTTTTGCGAAATTCTGGACACCGATTTCCGGCTCGCAGACGCCGAAAGCGACATAAAATTAAAATTTTTCGAGATTTCTGAAAAAAAAGAAACGACGCGGACAATTTTGTTTTCGCTCTATTTGAAAAGCCCGTCCGACGTTTTTTTAGCACAGAAAATTTACAATCTTCGACACGAAAAGTATGGCGCAGGCTCGCTCTTTATCGTGCCGATTCGTCAGGACGCCGACGGCATCGTTTATGAATCCGTGTTTAATCGTTTTAGTGAAAACTAAGTTTGACCAATAGCAGGTCGCGCCCGCTCTTTCTAGCTTTATGTAACTATTTACAGAAACGTTACTTAGATATGTATTTGAACCTTGTAATTTCAAGCGATTTGAGTTAATATCGCCCGCATCCTAACTAGTATAAAATTTCTTCGTTGAAAGATTCACAGTGTTTTAGTTGTATTAGCCCTTAAGTTAATAACAAATGCTGATTACAAAATCCCCGATTACTCATCAAGACGAGCCTTTCCTATTTGCCCTGTATTCTGAAACAAGGGCGGACGAGTTAAAAATTGCGCCCTGGGACGATGAGCGGAAAGACGCTTTTTTGCGGCGGCAATTTCAATTACAGCACCGGCATTACACCTCAAATTACAAAAACGCTTTTTTTCAAATCATTAAATTGGGCGAGAAGCCAATCGGCAGACTTTACGTTGCCGAACTCGACGACGAAATTCGGATTATAGACCTCACGATTTTGACGGAGTTTCGCGGAAAAAATGTCGGAACGAATTTAATCGAAGAAATTTTGCGCGACGCGGATAAAAAAAATAAAAACGTGCAAATTTATCTTGAAACTAACAATCAATCGACTCATTTGTTCGCCCGTTTGGGTTTTGCGGCGGTTGCGGACGACGGAGTTTACCGGCTCTGGCGGAAATCGGCAAATAGCAAGACCAGCGCCGCCGAAGTTTAAGTCAATTTAAAACATTCGTAAAT
>MWWI01000160.1_pt1 | contig 14981 bp, 22 predicted proteins | sample 1047321 | NCBI WGS metagenome assembly MWWI01 (sample SAMN06349966, study PRJNA376086) | soil metagenome | isolation source: FI-1 sample Antarctic (ecotone) soil | place: Antarctica | reverse complement strand
CATTTTGCTCTCTTCGTATTTTCCAGCTAACACAAGTACCCTGCTTTATATCAAAATCTGCAATTTTCACTTCCCAGCCTGTCGCTGCAAATTCGCGAGCTATCATACGAATAAGGCCACTTTTTCCTACATCGTCTTTTTGGGATACAGCCCCAATTTTTTTGGTCATTCTATCTTCCTTTCTTGCTAGCAATAAAAATTTATTTCGTGCTAAAACTAAAAGTGTATAAATATATTGCACTATAAGACGAAAAGAATCAATCGTACTAGAAACTTTTCTTCTTATAGTGCTTTCGTTCTTTCGTGCTATTTATAACTTACGGATGTCTACTGCTTAAGGCAATACAAATTATGGATTATGTTATATAATATATCTTATAGCATATAGAATTAAATTAAAGGTGTCGTTATGTCTAAAGTCATGTTTTCCTTGCCTCAACAATTGGTATCTCGAATGCGGGTTTTAGTGCCAGAAGGGGAGAGGAGCGAGTTAGTGGCCAGCCTGTTAGAGAAAGAAATAAAAACTCGTGAAAAAAAACTTTTTCAACGAGCAAGCGAGTTAGAAGCCTGTAATGGTCTTAGCCAAGAAATGGCTGAATGGGATCACGAATTTGGCCAGGATGGGTTACATGAAATATAAGCGCGGTGAAGTTTACTTAGTACAAGAACATGGTACAGAAGGCCATGAGATCAAAAAAACGCGCCCTTGGGTATTAATAGGAGCTAATCCCATTAATGCTGCCCGAAGTACGGTTGTGGCCATACCTTTGTCTACACAGGCTAAGGAAATACCAGGTTTAAGCATCAAAGTATATATGAATAACATTTTTTCTTGTGCGGTCCTGGATCAGATCCGTGCTGTTGATAAAAGGCGATTAATTCGGTTAGAAGGTGAGTTAAATACGCATGAGTTAGAACTAATAGAGAATGGTTTAAGACAGGTACTTTGTTTATAATCTCGTTGAGAAATAGGGCAGTGGTTTGTAATAATTTACAAGCCACTTTTTACTGTGATTACATAATATTAGCTGTATTATCCCTTTAAAGCTCTCTCAGAAATACTATGAATTTCACTTTTGTACTTCTCAATCAAGCCATCGTATTCCTTCTGAGTTAATGTTTGTTTTTCTAATCCTTCGTCTTTAATTTTCCCATTAATAAATTTATCTACATTTTGTTGAGCCAGTTTTGCCCTATTTTCAGTCTCAACTTTAATCTTATTAAGAGTTTTTTCAAGCACTCTTGGTAATTCTGATAATGTTAAGTTTTTTATATTTTGCCCTTTCTTAGTAAGAATAAAACTTTTTAGTTACACCTTCAAAATAAAGGCTGCTAAGGGCTATACCCTTAGCAGCCAACCTTTAATTTAGGTGCGTTTTTTACGGTTAACTAGAACACTTCCAGCCAAGCTTTTAGTTTGCGGAGTAGCTTTCTTATGGGAAAGTACCTTAGCAGCTATTGATGCTGGCTTTTTAGAGGCTCTAATAATGTTTGTTTTTTTCATATTAAGATCCATAATTTTTAGAGCATTCACTATGTAAAAGGGCAATTATGAATTATAATCAATTTGGGTTAATTCAAAATTACCTAAAATTAATACATGCTCTGTTACTGTATCAATTTTTACCAAATTAGGCGTTACCCCTAAAATAGCGCCTAATTCTTTATTAATTCTTTATAAGTATTTTATTATCTTTAATTTCGTAGTCCACATCCTTTAATTTTTTATCTTCTTCTTTTGGCTTAAAAGCATTAAATCTGAATTGTAGCTTGCTTATGCGCGCCCCTTCAGTTTGACTTGATACTAATTTAAAGCTCTCTTTTTTATCTTCTTTGTTTGCCTCTTCTATAAGCCAAAGTCTTGGGTTTTCATCATCGTGATATATATATACCCTTCCATCTGGTTGCCACTTTAGTTCTTCTAATACATCTTTTCCAATATAGATATTTGCATACGGTGTTTTATTGCCAGTAAATGACACTCTAATAGAATTAGAGGATTTTCCTACACGCGGCAATATTTTTTTAAATGGCATCTGTTATCCCTCTGGCTTTCATATTTATAGATAATAATCTTAATTCGAATTTAGATCAATCTAACTTTTTAATTTTCGAAAAGCTTTTCTACTGTTTCTTGGATTTCTGCTGGGCTAGGTTTGGCATAGCGGAATATTTCTTTTACTGAGACATTACCGCTCATTTCGTGGGCAAAGTGTAAGCCATGTTTATCCGTCACTTTTTTTAGAAAGGTATGCCGTAATTTATGCGGGGTGAAATGGAATTTTTCATCGGCTGGTAGGTATGCTATAGCTTGCTTTAAAACACGTAAGCAAATACGGTAAACATCGTTTTCTTTAAGTCGGGTAAGGTAGCGGGTAGTGAATAGCGGCTCATCGGGTTGCGCTTGACGTTGTCTTAAGTACTCATCTAAAAATTCTCTGGCCTCTTGAGGTAGCGGTACTTTTTTAGATATCCGCTTGCTTTTATGGCGTACTACATCATGTAAGCCTTTCTGATGATACTGATAAACATTCAATGAGACTAATTCCGATTCTCGCAAGCCTGAACCGAGTAACGTATAAAATACGGTTGTCTCTAATAGTGGATTCTGATCTCTACGAGTGCAGCTTTTAATCCGTTGTTCACACGCCGATTTTAACCGCATGAGTTGACGCGGGGTTAATCCGTTCCAGTCTGGCGCATCGGATTGTAAATCTTTAACATTAGTCAAGGGATCGCCAGCGAGTAGGGGACGTTGCTTATGCAACCAGCGGCCAAAGTGCCGAAGGGTGGCCATGACACGATTGATACTGGTTGCCTTATAGGGTTTCTGAGTTTTAGGTGAAATCGTTTTTTTTAACAACTTCTGAAAATGTTTAGTGACAGCGGGTGTCCAACTATCTACTTGATCATGGCCAACCTCTAATTGGAAAAAATTTAAAAACTTGGTTAAGTCTCTTTGTTTCGCTTCTTCGGTTTTTTCGGGTGAACCTTTGACGTGGACTTGATAGTAATAGTTAACCCAAGCCGTTAATGAATTCGCGTTAAATTGGCTTCTTAACGGCTGAAAAATCTTATCTTGCACAGATGCAAGCGGTTTTTCCTCATGGTTAAGGGTTAAAAAGGTGGTATTTGACATGGTAAACTCTCCATCTGTGCATGATAAGGTACGTTATCTTGCACAGATAGTAACAAAAAAAATTTACTCTGCCTAGTTGACACTAGGCACACGTTTAGCTATATTTTATATATGAAATATAAAGACTATGATTTTCCCGTTGATAAAAATCAGTGGCTTAAAGATAACCGTGGCATTAGCTTTGAAGAAGCCGTAGCAGCGATAGAGGATGGGGGCATATTAGAAGTAATACCTCATCCTAATGCCGTTAAATACCCTAATCAAAGCATGTATATATTAAATATTAATGATTATGTTTACTTGGTTCCTTTTGTTAAGAAAGATGAAGATATTGCTTATTTAAAAACTATCTTTCCGAGCCGTAAGCTAACCAAGCATTACTTGAGAGGTAGAACCCATGATCAAGCATGACATTTTTGATGTTGAACTGGATGATGAAGAAAGAGAAGCACTTGAAGCTGTAGAACAAGCGTTAGAACGTGGCGAATTAAAAAGCGTTGATAATTTAGAAGAAGAGCTTGCTTTTGCCAAAGAAGCTGCCGCGAATTACTTTCGAAAAGACGCGCGCATTAATATACGATTGTCGCGTACTGATTTAAGGCAAATTAAACAAAAGGCGGCTTATGAAGGTCTACCTTATCAAACCTTAATAGCCAGTCTCTTACATAAATATGCCGCCGGGCATTTGAAGGCTAGTTAACTTTATTAATTAGCTAAAAAGCGTACCGTCTGAGTGTATCAGCACTCAAGCGGTACTAACCAAAATGTTACTAACCAGGAGTAAACATCATGGCTCATTGCAGTTTAAATGATCATTCATCTAATCAGAAGCCTTTATTATCGACAGAATCACCCCCCTTGCTCGATTTACGAGATAAAATCTATGATGAATTACGCCAAGCAGCGGCCTTAGCCGTTGTGGCTAACAGTGAGGATTTTTTAGAGTTTAATGAGCCTTTTGTCCGAGATTATCTGGAAATATTGCAAAACTTCGTAGTCGATGCGCTTGAAACGTATAAACTGCTTGATGAACACTTGGGCAATTCTAAAAACTAAGGGCATAGGCCATTAATGGAGAGCATCCAAAACCGGGGGGTCAAGCAGCTAAAGGTAACGCGGTTTCATTTTCTTGCTCCATCTTTGGATACCAGCGACAAAACGATTGTCTTAACTCCTGATTTAGCGTTTTAACACGGACTTGAAGCAGCGAGTGTGCGCCTTTTTGTGTCCAACGCATTTGTTGCTTTTTAACCATCCGCTTGCTAACTACTTCATTGACCGTCGATTCGACAAAGGCGGTTGAGATGACCTCCCCATACTGATAGCGATCACTGTAATTTGGGATCAATGCACTGTTGTTTCTCATGTAGGTATCAAAATCCTCTAGCGCCTTCATCAGCTTAGCTTCAGTATTGTTTTTTGCCTCAAGATCCAAATCAAAACTCATACTTTCTATAATGGCTAATGCTTGAAACACATTACCGTGCCACAGATACCATTTCACGCGCTCTAACTCGTCAGTAAGATGTAAATCACGTCCTGTTGATAGAGTAACCGCTAGCTGCTTCATGACGGTGAGCCGCATAGTGACGTGAAACCAATCAAGAATATGTTCGGCCTGTGGACTTAAATACAATTGTAAGTTGCGTACGGTATCACCACCATCCGAAAGAAAGGTAATCGCCTGATTCATCTGCAGGCCTTGATTTTTCAGCATGTCATATAACTTTCGTTTAGGCTTTGTATCGTAAGTACTAACAAAGCCAAAGCGTTTGGTTGGTGCATTCTCTTGTAAACTCTTCCCCACAATCACTTCAAACCAGCCCGCTTTTCGGTTATTCCCCGCCCTTGCATGAACATACCCGCCATCAATACCTACGGTGAGGGGGAGATCAGGCCGTGATAATGTTTCCCACTCAGAGGGACAGCCGTCAATAAACATGACTTGTTCTTCGCCAAGCTCTTTCTCTAAACGCTGCGCTACGTATTGCGTGCTAGTGTACACCGATGAGGGACTAATATCTAACGGTAAGACCTCCTCTAATAATTTCACGGTCAACCCATATGACATTAAGGATGCCCATTTTGATTCTAAATAACACAGCTCGGGTGCGATATGCTCGGTCAGAACCTCCGCTATCGGGCTAAAACTTGTTTTGGTGTGTGGCTGACAGGCGCACTCATGCCATCGAGGACTTCTAAGCGACAATTTACCAAACAGTGTTCGAAAACTTAATGCATGGTACCCCTTAATCAATCGTTGTTGACCACAACAAGGACAGGCACGATGATGTACCAAATAATCCGTTATCTGATGAGTGACCAGCGTGTGTTGGATCCCAGCGGCAATTTCCTTAGCCTCTTTCAAACTCATCCCCAGTGTTTCAGCAGACAAATCATCGCGTACCAGCGAAATAATGTCCTCGGTGATGACTTGGCTATCATTATCAATGACGACTTGAATTTTAATTTTCATTGCACGACCCCTCCCAAATTAGGTCGTCAACATCCTCGCCGTTAGCATATCGGCGCAAGCGATCATTGATCGCACGGCGATTAAAGCGATGTCGATTGACCCAGTATGTTAATGCTCGACATGTATCTTGAATTTCAGTGAGATCTTCCTTGCCTTGTTGATAACGTCTTACACTTTTGAGTATTTTTTCTTCAATGCGCCAGGGAGAATAATAATTATCCAGCACCATAAAGGCCTCAGCTCCACCACAATCCTCAACCGGTGCCGCCCGCGCTCCGCCGATACAGCAGGGATATGTTTTTTTTAAAACAACCGGTAAGGGTTGTTCCACGCGAATTTCATGCGCCCAATGATCAAAAAAATTATACTCATAGCTGAATTTTTCGTTGCGCCTGAATTGAAAATCTCGCAAATACACGTGCCTTGGATTGTCACTAAAACTAATGCCTCCGTCGTGATAAACGCCGTAGGATTTACCGTCGATGACAAATTGATTGAGATAGGTATCACTCCAGCCGAAGGCTATTTGAATACAGAAGTGCAAGTCAGCGAGGCTGCTGTCACTGCGTATGACTAAGCGTCGCCAAATCAGGGGACTAATCCCTTTGATCCAGAGACGAAGTTGATAAATTTCAGGGGCGGGTTTTAACGTTTCACAAGGCCCGTTCATTGTAAAGTATCTCCATCACATCGAGTTAATGCGCTACCATTTCGCTAGAAATTCCTCACAGACATGCGTATCGGTGAAATTAAGGTATATTGCTGTGGTCATCAATCGGTCATGACCTAACATCTTTTGCACGGTGGCAAGCGAAATATTTTTTTGCAACGCCAAGGTGGCAAAGGTATGTCGGAGAATATGAGGCGTTACCGGATGAGAAAGCATGGCTCTATTCGCCACCTGTTTCACGATTTTTTGTGCTTGGCGAATACCCACGGGCCACTGCTCATTAATGGCAAAATAGTGTTCCAATAAGGTTTGAACCCGTCGAGACAGGGGAACCACGCGCTTTTTAGATTGCTTACCGTGAGGTCCCCCTTTCCCCGTAATGCGTAGCGTCTTTTGCTGCCATTCAATCTGTTGAGGGGTAAGGCTACATAATTCTGACACCCGTAATCCCGTATCTAGCAACGTCCAGATAATCAATTTTTCCTGCGTCGTTTTACAGGCTTGGCAAAGCCTATCAACCTCTTCAGTTTGCAGGGGTTCACGTATATAAGGGTAAGCCATCACTATCACCCGGCCTGAATTAAAGTTCGCACTTGATAAGAAATAGTGCATTCTATTCGTCATTGCTAGTATAGCAGACTATCGGTTGTTTTTGGTTTTGACGCCTTAAATTACCGTGCTTTTAAGCGTAAAAGTGACACTGGCGTGGAATAACGGTGAGGGTGAAAGTTCGCTTTATTACACGGAAGGCGAACTTAGCGGAGGCAGTGAATTTATAACTTGACCCCCCGGTTTTGAATGCTCTCCAAAGTATCGCAAAACGGATTATAGAGGCAGTGAGCTTATTAACAGAACAACCTGGCCTAGCACTTAATTAGATGTACTGCTAGGATGTTACTACATCCTAGCAGTACTCATTAAACAAAGAAGAACATCATAACTAACTATTATCTCAGCTCATCAAATCTCAAATTTAGTAGGGTGATGTGTAGATTTTAAATTATTGTCAATCTTATTTGCATAGTTATAAATAGTAGTTGAACAGCCTACAGCAGCCGCATCCTCTGTACATTGAAAAAGCGCATTGGAAAATGCATTTAATGCACTTTTATAATCAATTGAAGTTTGATTTTGGTCTTGAACTGAATTAGGGGTTAATTTAACAAAATTATTACCCATATTAATATAACACTCTATCTTCCGACAAGCATCTTTCTTTTCTTTAACAATCTTTACACATTCATCTAAGGTTTCTTTTTTTGGGCCGTCATCAAATGAATCTTTAAAAATTAGCACCAATTCATTATTTACTTCTGATATTTCAACTTTATCTTCGCCTTTAACTGTTTTTACACTAAAAAAATTAGGCTGCATAATTATCTCCTACTATTGGATGTTTGGTTTGTCATTAATGACCTTCAATCAATTTTATCACTAATTGCTAACACATGTTAGTCAGCACACTATAAAAGATTAAAAGCATTAAAATTAGCGAAGTGGTTACTAACGAATAAATGACGGTTGTAGGGTATCAGGGAGATTTGCCCGTAAATATCCGCTAAGCTTAAAAATATCCAGTTAATCAATAAGTTGTAGCAAAAGGTACGATCTTGACCTACAAAGTCATTACTATGACAGCTTACTCATACTCTTAATTATATCTAAAAGTAGATCAACGTGCTTTTACGTACAAATCTTCCTAATATCCTACTTTGATTAGTTTTTTAAGGGGTGGGAATAGCTCGCCCACTTCAACGTTAGAGTAGCGGCCATTTTAATCAGATTGCGCATTTGCCTCAGACATAACTATTTCTCCAGCCGCTTACCGTAAGTTATTGTTATAATTGTATTTTATAGGGGCAAACTATAGTGAATTTATTAATAGCGCTTATTCATTTTGGCTAATAATTCATTAATCATACCCCAACCATACCTTCACAATATTTTATAGCTTTATAAATTTTGTTGTTTAAACATTGATAGATGTTAATTGATGCGCTACACTTAACTTATATGATCAAGACATGGAAACATAAAGGGTTGCAGCGTTTCTTTGAAACGGGCAGCAAAGCAGGGATTAAGCCCGCGCATGAGCGACGGCTTAAAATTATTCTGCAACGTTTAAGCGCGGCAATACAGGCCGAAGATATGAATACACCGGGTATGCAATTTCATGGTCTTGTAGGCCCTCTTAAGGGGTTCTACGCCGTATCTGTAAGCGGTAATTGGCGGGTCGTTTTTATGTTTAATGGTCAACATGCCGAAGACGTTGACTATGTTGATTATCATTGAGGAATAAAACCATGTTTAAACCTTTACACCCTGGCGAAATTGTCAAAGACACCTTAATTGATGCCACAGGGCTTACGGTTACAGAAGCAGCCGATAGGTTAGGGGTATCACGTACCGCCTTATCCCGTTTATTGAATGGCCATGCAGGTATTAGCCCTGAAATGGCGCTCAGGCTCGCTAAAATTTTTAATACGAGTATCGAGTCGTGGATCAATCTACAAGCACAATATGATACCTGGCGGGTAAGCCGTAAGTACAACAAGATCAAAGTTAAGCCGCTGACATTAGCCGCCTAACATCATAATTTGATAGAGCTAAAATGCTTTATCAAGAGCTGATACCTATTATCAGCAAAAAAGCGTACCGCCTGAGTGCAGCAAACACCCAAGCGGTACTAACCACAACAACCTTCGATAGAGGTGTATTATGGCTCATTCTAGCTTAAACGATCTAACGTCTAACCCCAACCCTTTATCTCAACCGCTCTCTTTAATGGAACTGCGCGATAAGCTGCATGACCACTTAAGCCAAGCTGCGGCTCTTGTCTGTGTCACCAGCGGGGAAGATTTCCTCGATTTTCATCACGAGGTGCTGCGCGATTACCTGTGGACTTTGCAAAATATTGTCCTATCCGCTTTAGAAACCTATGGCATGATGGATGATCGCTTAAGTCATTTGATGGTGTCCAGCAAGGGGGTTAGCCATGTCCGATAAACTGTTAATGAGTCCTTGGCTACCGTTATGGTTCTGGGGCGGTGGTCTGATAACGGGAATAATGCTGGTTTTAAGTGTCTGGCCACTTCGCCATACGCCGGTTGAAATCTATACCGACCAAGCGACCGGCTGCCAGTATCTTTATCGGCCATACCACGGCGGAATTACCCCTCGCTTGGATGGCCAAGGCCGTCACCTTTGCACCGCGCCAGCGGTCAAATAACCCCACTTGGTCAAGCGCGTTGTCACTCCAACTTGCGGGAGTGACAACGCGCCCCCGCCCACGATTTAAAGGCGTTACCACGGTTTTTTTACTTGATTTGGCGAGTGATACGCAGCATAATAAAGGCTGATTGTAGAGTCGTTGCCTCATACGACTTAAAACCTTGAGGTAAGGCTAATGGACTTCCTGAAAAATGCGCGAAGGTCTTAAAAAACCTTGGAGTCTCTTGCAAGCTTGCTTGCATTCTCTTTACCGTTGGCCATGCCACCGGTTATTTTATCTCTCTCACTGCATCGTAACGATGTGGGTTTTGCTCTCTTTCGCTTGGCCTGTGGCCACAGCTTTCTAACCTTGTGGGCATTGGCATTTCTGCAATGTAAGGTTTACTCCCGTCTGGCCGTTTTCCGGCTCGTCTCTGGCTATTGCTGTTAACCCACAGCAACGGCTTATCTTCCTTTTCGCTATTGGTACTCACCTGCTGATAACGAACGTCTTTATTTTTTCCGTTTTAGCTCCTACGTCTTTTCTGCATCAATCGGCGTGGACTTCCTCTATAGCGTGTCCCACACGCGCTAATTTTGCAGTTTCGATGCAACACACGGCTTGCTCGTCTACCCACGGGTAGCGCAAATCGTTAGGCTTTTGGCCTAATTAGGTGATTGGGTTGCCTTTGCCCTTCGTGCCAATTCGTTGGCAGTCATTACAGCATTAAAGCTGTGATGTCGGCGTGAACACTTACCAACTTTAAAACCCAAAGGAATAACGGAACGAACGAGAGAAAAAAGAGATGGCCAGCTTACGTTATGAACTGAAAGGACTGTGTACCCGCAACCGTGAGGGCAGCTACAGCACCCAACAACACCGGCTACGGATTTTGCTGCAAGTGGCCTCACAATTGAAAGAATTAGGGTTTAAACAACTGCAAGCCAGCTCCCTAAAACCTAAACACGTCGAAGGCTTGGTCAAGCACTGGCAGGACGAAAATGTATCGCTGAGCGTGATAAAAAATCGGCTTAGCCATCTGCGCTGGTGGGCGGAGAAAATTGGTAAATCCGGTATGTTGCCCGCTGATAATGCTGCCTACGGATTGGGTTCTCGCCAATTTGTCAGCGAGACCAGCAAGGCACAAGTCCTCGTGGATGATAATCTTCAAGCCATCCCCGATAGCTTTGTGCGCGCAAGCTTACAATTACAAGCCGTTTTTGGCTTACGCCGTGAAGAAGCGATCAAACTTCAACCGAGCTATGCCGACCAGGGCGATAAATTGATATTGAAAGGTTCTTGGACAAAAGGCGGACGGCCACGGGAAATTCCTATCCGTACTGAAGCCCAACGGCAACTCCTGCAGAAGCTACATCAACTCGTCGGCAAAGGCTCACTCATTCCCCCGCAGCGTACCTATATCGAGCAATTGCGCGTGTACGAACGCCATACCTTGCGCGCTGGCTTGCACAAATTGCATGGCCTACGTCATGCCTATGCACAGCAGCGTTACTTAGAATTAACAGGTTGGCCAGCACCCTTGGCAGGTGGACCAACCCGCAAGCAATTAACACCGGAACAGCGAGAAATTGACGAACAAGCGCGGTTACAAATCGCGCACGAACTGGGGCATGGCCGTACTCAAATCACCACGATTTACTTAGGACGTTAACCCGATTTTGTAACACAAAGGTATTACATTTTGTCATACAATTATCTCAATGGCCGTTGGTATTGTTACTGTTTTTACCGATACTTTAACCTTCCCTTTCAGCCTTTCCAAGCAAGCCACGGAATTCTAAAAGCAGGTTGTCTCTTTCGAGCCATCGAAAATGCGCACTTATACGTTGACTAGCGTCAACATGTGCTTTACGTTTAAATCTACCCATCACTTCTTTATTTTAAACAGGTTCACTATGGAAATACTTGCCCTTGCCGATCTCGTTGACCGTTGGACTTACACCCGCGCTGGCATTCATAAGTTAAGCAAGCGGGATGATTTTCCTAAACCTGTGGCCGTGGTCAATCGTGGCAGAACGAAAATCTTCTTGCTCGTTGATATCCAAGCCTATGAGCAAGATAAACCCTGGTTGTTCGATGATAACCAGAAGCTTTTGCGCCAGCGGTTGTTTTGTTTGTTGCAGCTGATGAAAGAGTTACCGGACGGACAGGAAAAGCAACGGCTACTAGAAAAATTATTTGGCCGTAAAGCGGTGATGGCCAGCAACGATTAGGAGCTGAGCGACCGTTCTTTTTTGCGCCGTTGCCCTGCAACGTATAAACGCGCACTTGCCAGTGAGACGTTAAGCAAAAACCAACCGTGACTACTGATAAGCGAATAACTGGCTAACCCTATTTGCTATCAATATGTTTTACATGAGTTTTACATGAGCTTTACATTGTCTTTACACCACCTTTACTTTTGTTACATTTGCTGACTTTAGTCTATCCTGCATTTTATTGTAAAAGGGTGATGTAGAAGTCTCTAAAAGCTTTTAATTTTGACGTGGCAAAATGTCAGCTAATACGGTATTTTTCAATTTGGTTAGAATTTTTTCTAACCAAATATAATGATATTCCTAAAGGAGGGACTCATACATTCCTACCCTGATACAAAAACTTCCGGCAAAAATTGGTTTTTCGGGTAGAAGATGATTGGACAATTAGCTATTGCAATCGGCTGATTGGGCAAGTTGAAACGCGGCGGTTAGTTCAAAGCGCCAATAGTGGCACGAGTTCAGGCCCGCACAACAGTAGCAATGGATCCAGCGGTAAAACGATGAGCTACCAACAAAAAGACGGGATTGATGGCCAATTTTTTAGAAATATGGGAACCGATCAAATGTTGGCTTTGCTTTCTTTAGCTGGCTATGCGGTTGACGATATTTTAGCCGTGCATCCCATTTACTATGCCAAAGTAGCTAAGCCCTATAGGGCTAAAACGGCACTGAAAGGGGGTAGAAGACGCTTTTTTAGGTGCACCTATGCTACCCTATTGCCTTATATCTCCACCCTGGCTTTAAAGCTTATAGAGAAGGTAAATATATGAAAAGATTTCATGCTTATATTGATAGGATCAAAGAAATAAAATATCTGAATTTTTTATTTCTTTATTGCTTTCTAGGGCTTTCCGTTCTTTATCTTGGTAATAAGCTTGATAAAATCATTCACTATATTCCTGATTGTTCTCAACCAGATTTAAGCAATATAGAGAAATCTCTGGAAGAAATAAAAGGAGATTTGAATAGCATTAATCAGTATGGTGTAAAGACCTTAAATTATTAAGGATATTTTTGTTTTTAATTTATTAAAATAATTTATTGGGCTGTGGGTATGTGGTCAAAGGTGCGTTAGCACCGTTCGGCGTTAGCCGATTGTCCATATATCCATAGCTTATTTGTTGGGCGCGGTCTTTTGTGTGTTAACTCTGTTAAGAGTTATCCACAAAAAACCGCAGCTAACTACAGGTAATCTATATTTATATATAGGTAAAACTACAGGTATATAGAGTGCGCGAGTATTTATGCGTAATGCGCGAGTATTTATGCGTGAATTTTTGTACTTAAGCGCGAGTATTTATGCGTGGATAACTTGGTCTATTAACAAGGTTATTCACTTAACCAATTCTAAGGGCTCATAAGGGATATGTGCCCGGCTTGGCTTTAAAATTAAACTGTCTTCATTAAAATCAATTTTTGCTTCTGGGTATACAACCAGAACAGTTTTTAATTGATTTAAAAAGTTTTTCTTAAAGTCTCTTAATCTGTTATAATCAGCCCCAAATTGCACTTGTAAGCTGAACCAAGGTATCTGCGTTTTTTCTTTTAAATAACTCATCCGATAAGTTAGCCAGCAGTAAATATCTAAGGCCATAGGTGATTGCTTTAATGCTTTTAAGGCTCTCATATCAATGGGTATAGGTCTTGTAATAGCTTCTTTGAAAAACTCCTCGCCTAGCGTGATTGTTGATTGAAATAGGGTTCCTTGTTGCGGAGCTTTGGGATTCCACCATAAATTGGCTTCTACTACGGGGTTAACGTGCTTTATTGCCCAATGCTCACCATCATCATAGGTGCATGAAATAGAAGCCGAAAAAAGCCTTTTCATTTGCTCTCTTAGCCGGGTAATTGTGCCATGTCTACCGCCAGTTGGCATAAGGTCAAGCTGTGACATAAACTCACTTAATGAGCTACCTAATATCAATTCCCGTGATTTTGTTTTTACAGCTTCCGTTGTTACCCATGCTACCAGTAGTCGAGGAATGCTACCAAAAGGTAAACCAATATCAGAATCAGCTAAAATAGTTAATTTGAATTTTCCATTCCGGCGCTTATATTCATTAAGTTCTTCAAGTTTCTTTTCATCTCTGTAAACTTTTCTATGAGGTATCGTAGCTTGTACTAGCGCCCTGGCCATGTAACTGAGCGCGCCCGCCTTTTTAGCTTCCTCCGCTTCAATGGCTAAAGCTTCAGTAATTAATTTATCTAAATTCTCTTTATTCACTTTAGCCCCTTTGATGTGCTTTATTCCTAGGAAGATATCTTTCTTTCGTGCTAAAACGTTTTAACCGTTGCGTCTGCGCCACTCCTCAAAAGCTCGTTGTAACAGATCAGATTGTGTAATTCCGTTAACCGCTGCGGCTACCTTAAAATCTCTTTTAAATTCGTTAGGAACTTTAAAGTTTAAAGGAACCGTTTTAGCGGGTTCTGGTTTTTCTAAATTTCCACGGGTTTCTATTAAAGCCGGTGGCTCTCCTTTCCTATTGCTCTTGGGGGGTGGTGGGGCTTGAATTGCCATTGTTTTACCTCTCTATTCAGCTTTAGTAATAAAATCCACAATACTTTGTGCAACTTTTTCTGCTTTCAATCTAAGGCTAGGATGCGTTGCTTCGGTGAAAGCTCGCCCATCGTCTAACGCTCTGCGATAACCTGTTTTTTCTGGTAGTTCGCCTTCTAATACGGTATATCCCGCCGTTTTTATATAGCTACGAGCTTCTATAATTTCATTTTCACTATCTCCAACCCGACAGAGTACGAAAGCAAATTTACTCAGGGGTATTTTTTCTTTAGTTAGCTCGTGAGCCAACAAAACGCTTGGAATTAAATCGTCTCGGCTTAAACCAGTGGGTAATAATACTTTATCGCAATTGCGTGCAATCTCTAACGTGGCCGCTGTTGAGTGGGGTTGCCCGTCATAAAGTAGTAAATCATATGAATCTGCTATCCTTTCAGCTTGAGCAATGGTACGGAAGGTTTCAACGGCGATTTCTGGTTCTAAAGCATTTTGCTCTCTTCGTATTTTCCAGCTAACACAAGTACCCTGCTTTATATCAAAATCTGCAATTTTCACTTCCCAGCCTGCCGCTGCAAATTCGCGAGCTATCATACGAATAAGGCCACTTTTTCCTACACCGCCTTTTTGGGATACAGCCCCAATTTTTTTGGTCATTCTATCTTCCTTTCTTGCTAGCAATAAAAATTTATTT
>MWWI01000159.1_pt1 | contig 14989 bp, 18 predicted proteins | sample 1047321 | NCBI WGS metagenome assembly MWWI01 (sample SAMN06349966, study PRJNA376086) | soil metagenome | isolation source: FI-1 sample Antarctic (ecotone) soil | place: Antarctica | reverse complement strand
GCCTTTCTTCATTCTTAGCAGCCGTGCTGGATGACCATCCGAATAATTTCGTTAAGTCATTAAGCTCAACGGTAATATGCCTTTCTTGCAATTGTAAAACCATAGCAAGTGTCAAGTTGAAAAAGAACACACCGCGCACCCCGAGTGTTTTTAATTCATCTCTTAAATTGTCACAGGTTGCCGGTGCATCCCACCAATCAAGATTGCTTCCGGCAATTAGTTTGGTTTGTATCGGTTCGCCATCTTTAGCGTGCATTAGAGCCGTTTCACCTATAACTTCCGTCCATTCGTCGGCGTTAGCGATGGCAATAGATGGGTTTCGAGCTTCTCGGAAGGTATAGTGTGGCAATTCGCTGGGCAGCACCGCACGCTTAAGTTTAGGTTTTTGCTCTTTCGCTTGCTTCCGGCGGTTGACTTCATCGCGCAAAGCGTCGCGCAAGACAAGCCATTTGGCTAATTTAACCGTTAAATTAGACTCATCGAACGAATTATTAAGCGCCTCGATCGGTTTATTGCACCTGTCGAGTTCTTCATCCATAATTCTAAAAACAGTCGGGCTGCTGGTCTTGAATTGATCGCGTAATGACTCGGGTGTGTAATGTGTTACAACCCATTCGTTTATGATTTTTGTGCCTTCTTGAACAGCGTCTTTAGTAGCGCCTTTAGTCATCGCAACCCAAGCATCCCGAGCCTCCGCATTATCCTTCTGAATGGTCGGATCAAGAATTTCAGCAAACTCTAGAATCTGAGAATATATATATAAAACAAGTTCGTCCTCGGTTACTTGTGCTTTAGTAACTACACCGTTATCGATAATTTTTAGGCGGTTGTCGCCATCTTTTTTTATGTTTTCTTTAGTTTGCATATTCTTATATTTATGACTTTGTAACCTTGTAACTTGAAAACTTTATAACGTTATGACTCTATGTCCGTTAATTCACTAATTGACGCCGCCCCGCGCGACTTAAAAAACAAGTCAATCGCCTCAAGTAATAACTCGTGCTGCTTAACATCTTCGTGAAACGCGATACTGCGCAATTGTTTGCGGACCGGCTCGGGGAGATACAAGGTTAATTTTTTATAATTTTTAACTAACGGCTTGCCTGTTTTTTGATTCACTTCTACCTTTTGCTCTTCGGTCGGCTGTTCGATTGCCGGAGTATCTGATAATGAAAGCTCTTCGAGCGATGTTCTTCTCTTTGCCATAATTTTATTTAATTTTCCTTTGAATCCATTTCCAGAGCCTTTCGGTTTCTTCGGCGGCTTTGCCCTTCGGTTCAAATTCACTAACGCCTAAGCCTATCCCCTGCGCATCCTGGTATGCGTTGCGAGTAACAATGTGGACCGGGCAAACGTCGCCAAGTTTTGCCAGCGCCGCGGCTGCTTCACTGGTGCGAAAAGAACGCGCCGGAGTCTGTGTCAACACGAACGCGAAAGGCTTGCCCAAACGCTTAATGGTGGCAACCGTCGCCGGAGTAGCTTGCAGATCAGTTGGCGACGGTCGGCAGGGAATAATGCAGAAGTCTGATTTACCGATTGCCAGGGCTTGCGCCGGTTCATCGCGTCCGGGTGTGTCAATAAAAACAAAGTCAAATTGTTTGGCGGCAAGGTCAATTGCCTTTGGAAGTTCGGCGGCGGTAATACTGACAAGCTGCGGTTTGTCTGATTCGCGCATTTGATACCAATTTTCCGCCGATTGCTGATTATCCATATCAAAAATTAAAACACGTACACCGCGCCCAGCCGCGGCAATCACAGAGCAGTTGATCGCCAGCGTCGTTTTACCGCTCCCGCCCTTTTGAGTAACAAAGCTGATTACCTTCATAACGTTTTACTGGTCTAACGTGTTAACTTGATAACAATATAACGTTATTTACTTTGTTGGCTGTTCCTGCTCATCACGTTGGCTTACTTGCTGTTCAATCGTCGTTAATGCCAGTTCTACAGCCTTTGGTATTTTTAAGTCTTCGTTTTCATATCGGCTGATTGTGTTTGGTTGAACGCCTAGCTCTGAAGCTAGTTGTGCTTGCGTCAAATCCATTACCGCGCGTCTTATTCTGAATTGTTTTCCTGTCATAAAAGAAAGATACCTGTATTTGTGGAGTAAGTCAACTAAATGAAATAGTTTTTATTATTTAGTATAATAATTCATCTTTTAAGATTGACATTCAATTTTAGGTATAGTAAGATTGTATTCAAGTTAAGCAATTAACTTAATAAACAAAAGGACGGATTAAAAAAAATGAATAACGAAAATACAGACACGACAACAACTGGCTTTTGCGATATATGCGGAACTCAGGAAACGGACTGCGCCGACACGCTCAGATGTGAAGGATGGTTCTTAGGCAGCCGCGAGCATTTCTGTCCGAGCTGCAATGACTAAAAACGAAAGGCTTAGATAGTTCGCCGCTATCTAAGCCTCTCTTATCATTCACAATTTACAAGGGAGTAAAAACAATGAATAAAAAAACTTTAACACAATCGGCAATCGAAGCAGAACGTAAAGCAGTGGACACAGTAATTAACATCTTGCTGCTGTTCCTGCTTGCGTTGGTTGGTTACGCTGGCGGTTATTACGTCGCGATGAGTGAAGTCGCGGCATTAGTCAAAACAATCTAAAACTAATCATCCGTGATTAGAATTTACAAAAAGGAAGGATTAAAAAATGAAAACAAAAACAACTGAAAGAGTGTGTCAAATCCCAAGCCGGACTTTAGACCAGATTAGTCATCAAGTTGAAATGGCTTTGGTAAGTGAGAATGTTTCCGGCGACGTAAAAGAATGTCTGAAAACAATTATTTGCGAAGCGTCGAGCGAATCGAACTTATCGCTCAATGAAATTTTTGATAACGACTTTAGCCGCGTCCGCGCAGTCTTGCCTAAAGTAATTGAAAAGTTAGGTGAGGGTTACGGTCGCGGAGTTCTTGATTCGATATACGCGATTATTCAACACAATACCGACGCTTTTCAAAAGTTTTTTGATGACAAGCTGGACCAGGATGTTGAAGATTTAGCAAATCTGTTATCAAGGGTTATGAAGCATCCGCAAATGCCGACAAAACTTTACAATGTGTTAGGTGAACATTTGATTGAAATCCCCGGCGATGCCGATTCGCCGGAATGGATTTTAGCTAATCTTAAAAAATGGAGTGTGCAAAATGAAAGCTAACGAGTCAAAAGAAGCAAATACAATAAAATTAGGTTCGATTGATATTTTCGAGCCTGCATTAAGCTCAGAAAATAACGTAACTCTGCAAATACAGATACCCTTCAGGGCATATTTGTGCGGAAGGCGGACTATGACTGATTATAAGGAAACTACACTGGAAATACTGCGTGTTAATGCTGGCTTGAACTTCAATTTGATTCGATTTTTAAGCAGATTGTTGAATACAGCCGAACAGGGTAACGATCATGACTCTGTGGAGATTGGCGAATATATTAATTTCGTCGGCGGGATCGGAGCCGGGCTGCTTGAGGCGTCCGAGATGGCAGAAATGGCATTTGAGCGGCACGAAAAAGCAAAAAACTCCGAAGAATAGAAAATACTAGAAAAAGAAGCCGTGAGCGTTAAGCCTTGCGACTTCTTCTGTATGATTTAAGTCATACCAACACAAGGCTTCATAGATAAAAACGCCTCTGTGCGCCCGTGAATCAGACATAGGCGGCTAAACAGACGTTCAAAGCTAGTGTTTACCAAGTATCACGCCTACGTGCGGGTGGAGTTAATGGCTTGAACGAGTTGAACGCGGTGCGCCGCTTCATCACGCCTACGTGCGGGTGGAGTTAATGTAGATGCGCAAATTTGCGCATCTTCTGTGAATGTCGGTCATATGCGCGTGTTGGTAAAAACGTTTCTAAAAGTGCGGAATCCGCATCTTTAGACGTCGAGCCTATGCGCGTGTGGCGTTAATGTCTGTTCTACGTGTCCCATAAAGGAGCGTTAAAGGCACTCTCAGAATCAGCATCACGGGCAATTGTTTTCATTGGCGTTTAGAGTTTCAAAACTCGTCCCGTAATCAAAGTTTTATAACTTGCACTTGAATTAGTTTGTGAGACAGCAAAAGTAAAAGCCGCGAGTTTTAACGCTGACGGCTTCTTTACGTTTAAGGCATACCAGTATTATTCAATAAAATCAGACTCAAGAATGGATAAATCATTGTCTGAATCATTGCGAGTGATTATTACTTTTTCGCCGATCAGCAATTTATTAACATCTTGCACGTCGAAAGCGGTAATGTGTATCTGGACGCCACCTTTTTTGAATAGAGCCGGATAAGCCCGTTCGGCAACCCCTTTTGCATATTTCTCGACAAAAGAGATGTCTGTTGCCGTGCAGAGCAACGTTTCCATAACAATTGGCACTTCTATCTTGGTATCTGATATTGGTTTGTCAAACGGCTTAGTAATGAGAAACACAACACTAAAAATTTCTTTTTTCATATTTATATTTTACCTCTCAACATATTTAATTAGAAGCCCGTGAAGCTGTCCGCGATTGTCAATGTTGTCTTGCACGGTATTGACGATGTGCGAGTCTTTAGTTTGTATCTCAACAACGTGTTTGTGAACGACTTCCTGCGGACGGCGAAAGCGATCTTCTTCCCGGACGGCAACCTTGTCGCGGTCATTACCTGATGAATTATTCGGGTCAGTTCGAAAGTCGAAGTTACCGCTTGCCGTTTGTTGTTTGAATGACGATGAAGCCGCCGAACCACCTGCCCCGCTCTGAAAAGAATTTCCCGCCGCAATGCGACCCGCAGCCCCGGCAATGGCGGCAACCGAACCCATCAAAGCCGCTGCCTTGAAATGAAGAGTCGGCGAACCGTATATAGCTGCGCCCCACGGCGTAAGCGCCGCAAAACCATAAGCCAGTTCCATAACTGCAATGACCGCCGCCTGTTGTGCCACGCTTGCAAGAAGTTCCGCCGTTAATTTTCTAAAGGATTGTCCGCCCGCATTGCCCAGTAACACCAGGTTTTTAACCATACTTCCGATGCCTTGCGCGAGTCCACTTAACGCACTACCAGCAATATCTTTAAGTTCGGTAAATACGCCGGAAAGCTTTGTAACTCTGTTTCCCGCTTCGTCAAGATCGGTCAAAATCGATTCGCCTAAAAAGCCTGCGGCTTCGCCTGCCGTTGCTCCTGAGGCGGCAAGATTTGCGTTACGGTTTATACCTGTATTTTCTGTTCCGGCATTAACCCGCGATTCCTTAATCAAGGCATCGTACTTTAACTCAATCTCATACTTTGCGGCGGCAGCCTTTTCTTTATTAACAATGCTTTTTTCAGCGTTCGCTTTTTCCGCCGCTTCGCTTTTCTCTAAAGCCTTTATTTCGCGATCAAGCCTTTCGTCTGACTGCTTGATGTCAAACAGGCGCAAATCTTCAATTGCCTTCAGCCTGCCTTTTCCGGAGCTGTTCTCAAGATTATTTTCCAGCTTTGAGCGCTTTTGTCGACTCCGTGAAGCATCTAACCTGAGATTGGCATCCGTAACGGCATCGAGTAGTTTGTTAAATGCCGCCGCCGCCTCAATCGCCGCTTTGGTGTCTTCTTCAATCGCCTCTTTGACAGCAATCGCGCCGTTGATTTTTTGCGTTTGAAGCGCAAGGTCAAGCAGTGCAATTCGCTGATTAACTTCGGCTCTCTTTTCGCCCTTTAAATCAGGATTGGCGAGCAGGCGTTTGTTTAGTTCAATTTCAGTTTCAATCGCTTCCTGTGCGATTTTTAACTCGTCGCGGACTCTGTTTTCGGCAAACTGTTTGCTTTCGGAGTTAAACCTGGCGATTTCAGCCAGTTTCTTGAGGTTGCCCGCGCGGTTAAGTTCAAGTTGGCGATTAACTTCATTTTCAGCAATTGTAAGACGCTTTTCACTAACTTTTTTTGTTTCTTCTTCTTCTTTTTTAGCAACTTCGACAATTAAATCCTGCGCCTTTTTTATACGGGCGTCCGAGGCAATAACTAACGCCGCCTTTTCGTTTTTCTCCTGTTCGCGGTTTGCGGCTAATGCGGTTTTGTTTTTTAGCCCGCCGCGCTCAATCTGTTTTTCGCGCTCGATAAGTCCAAGTTGAAAAAGAATGAACTTGCTTTCCGATGCAATAAATTCACTATTAAATTCATCCTGCGTAATGCCGCGTAATTTCAAATTTGAAATTAAAACATCCTGCGCCTTCTCGAACTTCTGACGTTCGCCCTCAGCTAATGCATTATTAAAATCAATCTGCGCTTTAGCTTCGACCTGACGGGCTTTTTCACGTTCTTTTTCGGCTTTTTCAGCGGCTTTTTTTGCATCTTCCGCCGCGTCTGAATCAGTAGTAAAGGCGGAATTAGGAGGAGGTGTTTCAATGCTAACGCCCTGTCGCTCGTCAACAACTCTCTCGGGACCCTTTAGAAATTTCTCGGGGATAGTAACAACTCCGGTGGTGTAAAGCTGCGCGGCGGCGTGTGCGAGCAGCCAGGCGTTTTCGATGCCTCTGATTACTCTGGTTGCCGCTTCGATAACTGTTCCCGTCGCTTCGCCCCAGGTTTTTACAGTTCCCTTGTTGTCAATTAAAATGCGTGAAACTTCGCGTATCGCGCTGACAATCTGCGGCATAAACTCTTTAGCGAACTGGAGGGCTGTAATCGAAGCCTGCGTTTTTAGCTCCTGGAGGGCATCGCCAAATTTATCAGCCGCTTCAACGTCTGCGTCTGTCAGTGTGGCACCAAGTCTTTCAGCTTCTTTGGTAAATGCCGCGAAGTCGCCTTTAGTCGTGTTGATAACGGGGATTAAATCCGCGCCCGCTCTGCCAAATGCCTGCTGTGCGGCGGTTGCCTGCTGAACACCGGGGGGGAGTTCATAGATTGTTTTGATGACTGTCGATAGACTGCCGTCAAGATCATCAACGGCTTTCTTCGGATCAATTCCAAACCTTGTTAATGTTGCCGTGGCTTTTTCGTTACCCTGAGCGGATTCACCAATGAGACGCGAGAATCTGGCAACGGATGTCGAGATTTGATCGAGAGATGAGCCTGATTGATCAGCAGCGAATTTTAAGGAGGAAATTGATTTGGCGCTTAAACCTGTTTTCTCAGAGGCGTCCTTTATGTTTGAGCCGTAATCCGATGCGCTTTTAGCTAAACTAAATAGACCGAGCGCCGCCGTTAGCCCAGCCGCGCCGACAGCAGCGACTGCCGTTGCTGCCAGCGTTGCAGGATTTGCAAGTCCCGCAAACGCACCGCTCAACCTGCCGCTTGAGCCGGTTAATTTGTCAAGCTCCGCCGAACCCTTTGAGCCGATGGCAGAAGTTTCCGATTGAACCGTTTTTGATAGTTTCGAGATAACCTCGGACGCCTTATCCTCGGCTTTTATCTGAAACAACAAACCGACATTACTTTCTCCAATCATAGTTTTTACCATTCCTCGACGCCGTCTCGAGCGTCACCGGGCGCGTCATTAATCTGGGCGCCCATCATTATTGCCATCATTTTGAACTTCTCGGATTCACGCGCGTTCTCGTAAATCTGAATCCGCAAACTGCACGCCCGGTTAAAATCGAGTGCCGTTACCTGGTCATCAATGCCTAGAATCTCACTTGGCAGTTTTGCGAAGTTTTTTGCGAGCAGGGCGATTTCCAGAAGACGGTCCGGGTTGTCCACGAAAGGAGTCTAAGCCCGCCGCTCTACCACCTCCGCTGCTCATTGCCTGGCGAGATAGAAAATCAAAGGCGGCGGGTGAAATATCAAACGGCGAGATTTCATCCGGCGTCTGCGGCGTTAGGGTAATCTTCGGCTTGACGCAGGCATATTTGACCGCCTCACGGATAAACATCAGATTGCTGAAGATTTCTTCCTGCGTTAAGTTGTCGGCAATCTCTTTTTCAAAACCCACCTCGTCTTTTTGCTTCAAGGCAAGCAGCGCACGGTCAGAAAGCGAACCGGGAAGCTGTCCGTACATAATATAGAAATGAGTCGGCACGGGGCGCATCGTCCATTCGCGCCCGTCTGGATCGGCGACTGTGTAAAAGTTGCTGGTGTTTTGAGTTTCTATCTGTGTTCTATCTGTGTTTTCGTTTTTATTTGTATCTAACATTTTGATTTTTCCTTATTCGCAAAACTTCATAATTTTGCGGGTGAAGAGGCGTTTGTGAAACGCCCTTGTATTGGTTAATTATAAGCTTTTACAGGCTTCTAACAAAGTTTTTACTGTGTCGAAAGCGCCTTAGTTTGCGCCGCCCTGAGTAAGTTCCCATCGGCTTGCCGTTTGGCTTGTGCTTCTTTATTTAGTTTTGCTATCAGCAGATTTTCGGCGAGCGAAACGGCTTCGGTAAAAGTTCCCATCGGCGGATGATTGAAAAAACTTGCCCCCGCCATTGTGCGGCGCGGCATTTCAAGCCCAGTCTGTGCAATCTCTTCACCAGTCGGTTTCAAAGCCGCCGGATTTTGCCTCAAAAGCGTATCTTTGATTCGCTTCAGCGTCATACAAAACATCATTATCTAATTTCGTTTTGGCTTCTATCGTTTCTTTTTCTAAAGTTTCTTTTTTTTGTCATTGTTTTATGTCTCCTATTTTTGTTTTTTTTTGGCGTTAAAACTTAGGGCTTTTACTTTTTTGTTGATTATTTATTGGTTGATACTTCGCTCACCGCTTCCAGTTGTTTTTCCTCTGCAACAAGACTTACGGCTGCTTCTATGGATTGACCAAATTTAACGCCCGGTGGGATTATCGATTCGGCGGCTAGTAATCGCAAATCTTCGGCGGAAACACCAAGCGATTTAACTTCTTCGGCAACGCTTTTTTCGAGTTCCCTGCGCTGGATTGAATGCTGGCTGAGCGCATAGTAATCGGCAAGTTGCGGCTCAATGTGGCGGGCAAGCGATTGATAATCAGTGCGGCTCTTGTGGAAAACAGTTGATTTACCAATCAGCCTTTCACAATACTCGCCGATAATGCCGGAAAGCTCTTCTTTGATGGCTAGATGCTCATCAAAAGCCGTTTTCCCTTCGGATATGGTTTTCTTCATTTGTTCGAGAATTGCGGAGCGCGATTCTGACAAACTCGCCTTTTGAAAAGCGGTATGCAATTCGTCTTGTTTGGATTCTAACGACTTGATTGATTCGTTTAGGATGGTCAAGCCGCCTTGCTTGGTTTGAAGCTCGTCAAGCGATGTTTTGCCGCCGATAAAGCCGTCTTGAAGTGTTTGCACATCTGTTTTTGTGCTGTCCCTCATCGTAATTAATTCATCCAATCGCTTGGTTGTCTGATTAAGTTCGTTTTCAATTTCAGTTATTTTTTGTGCTTTCATTTGGTTTTTGCTCCTCTTTGGTTGCTTGATTTTGCGTTCTAATGAATTCGTGAATGTCGGCTGGTTGTCCTTTTTGCTCGCGAATCCACTCGTGAATGTTCTCCGGTTTATCTCTCTCCGCTAACTTCTCTTGAAGTGTTTTTACATTTTTACTCGTCATTGTTTTATGTCTCCTTTTTGTATTTATTTTGATCACCAGCGAGTTGTTTGATAGCTCACTGACCTTCTTACGGGAAGTCCTCTGAAAATCGGCTGACTTGCTTTCCAGACGGCAAGCGCAACGGCAAGCACAAGGTCGTCGTGAGTGCCTTCGCGCCACGCGCCATAGACATCGTTTGCCGCATCCGTTATCTTGACAGTAAAGTTTTGTAATTCACGGGAAAGTGTTTCGGCAAGGTCAAGACTTTCCGCAATCTTTAACGTTCGGTTTTGCAATCCAACCTGGACAACACTTACCAAATCTCTTTTCGGAACGCGGGTCATTCCAAATTCACTTGAGACATTTGCGCCTGCAACAATTTGAATCGGCGCAAGTTCGGCGTTAATCTTTTCACGTTTGAATAAATCAACTACCGGCGCACCGACACCCGTTGCGTCAATCGCTAAAGCAGCCTTGCCCCCCGCAATGCGTTCCGGGTCAAGTCCGTTTATCATCTCGACAACATCAGCGACAATTGACGGGTAAGAAGTGCGAAGCTGCCATCTTTGAAGATGAATGCAATTTAACTGCGTTACTTCGTCTTTGGTGTTCGTGCAATCCGGCTTTTCGTCCGCCTTTTTGTTGGTGGTAGCGATGCGGGCGCATTCGATAATTGCCAAGGCTGAAAAATCTTTCGCTTGCCCTAAATCAAGTCCGAAAAATAATGATTTCTCGGTTTTTTGCGTCGTTTGTATCTCTGTTTCTCTCTCAACAAAATCGTATCTCATAGCTGATTGCTCCTTTCAAATAATGGTTTTACATCCGAACTGATTGCCATTTGAATATCGTCATAACTAAATACCTGGTCGTTGGTTTCGACAAACTCGCAGAAATATTCCTGCAAATACCACCAATCACCAATCATCTTTCGTTCGCGCTCAAGCCATTCTTTATCAATACGCGGACACTGATCGGCGGTTATCTTCACTTTTTGCCAGCCGATCCCGTCCGCCCATTCCTGATAAAAAAATCCTCTTTTGCCGAAGGGCGTACTCAATAAAACAATGCGTCCACCTGAGACGGCGAGCATCGGTCGGACGCTCTGATAAAGTTCATCGGGGACGCGGCTCGCTTCGTCAATGACAAGCAGATTAACGCCGCTAAAGCCTCGTATAGTGGCTTCTTTGCCCGGTAGCGCGACGATGCGCGAGCCGTTAGATAACTCCATTCTTAACGCTGACTCTTCGGTTGTCTGTGGCAGCGACGGCGAGTCGAGTTCGTTATAAACGGTCTGGAGTTTTCTAAAGAGTTCCTGCGATTGCCGGAGCGACGGCGAAAGCAGAAGGACTAATGAGTTCGGGCAATAAATGGCTTCGTAAATCGCCAGGATTGAAGAGACGGTTGACTTGCCGCTTTGCCGTGAGCAGAGCAGTATCATCTGCCGTGCGTCGGACCGTAACAAGTCAGACTGCCACGCGTCCGGCACAATGCCAGCCCTTTGAGCCATTAGCACGGCGTCGCCCTTTTCGAGTTCGAGGCGTTCTTTAATTGCCGCTCGCATCGCCTGATTCCAGAGCGGATTCTGCGATAAGTGGCTGTAATTGTCTGATAATGTCGTGTGTTGATAGTCCATATTTTGCGGCTTCGTCGCGCCAGTCATTGACCTGAAGATTTAAGTCAACGCGGTCGCTAAATAATTTGAAATATTTGCCCAATAACTCTAAGGCTCTGATTTTGTCGCCTAACTTCAATGTCGCGTCAATAACATCGCCGTCTCTATCGCGGCGAATCTCGAGAAAGTTTTGCCAGTCGGCTTTAGCAATCGCGGAGAGTTCCGAAAGCACTTCGTTAGAACGCATTACCGCCTCTTCAACACGTACGCCGATCAGTTCGGCAATCTTCGGGTTACGCATCAATTCAAACGCTCTGGAAGACAAAGCATTGTCGTCGCCGGAGTAGCCCGCAGCTCGCGCCGCTTCCCTGCCGTTTCCGTTTGCCGGTCCGATGTATGCCTCAACAAAAAGGCGCTGTCTTTGAGTGAGTTTGTTTTCCATAAATTTATAATGGCATAGTGTTTTACGTTGATAACAGTACAACGTTATACCTTCATAAGATTAGCACAAAAAGCACGAAAAACAAACGAAAACACACGGAATAATTAGTGAGTTTTCGTGCTTTTTAGTAAGTTTTTAGTGCTTTTGCGTAATAACTTCAAACGCACGGTTTATCTCAATCATTCTTTCACTGCTGCCTCGTGCGTCCGGGTGATGAATCTTAGCCAGTGCCTTATACGCGGCTTTAACTACTTCCGGCGGCGCATTCGGTAGCAAGTAGAGAGTTTGAAACGGCGATGCGATGCTTTGCGGCGGCGGTTGTGAGGCTCGCTGTTCGTGTTTAGAATCACTATCCCCCACGGCGACATCATACGCGCCGCGCAGTTTGTCAATCCATTCGTCAAGACCATAGCCATCGGTAATTACCCAATTTTTATTCGCCGGGTCATAAGTCCGAAATGGTACGGGAATAATTTCTTTCAACTGGTCAATGGCAAAACTGAAAGCGTCGCGGTCCGCCGCGCTAACCTTTACGCCGTAGCCAACTGCACCGAGGGAGGTAAGTATAATTTTAATTGACGAAGTAGTGTGCATACTCTTTTACAGATTCATCACGCTTATTTCATTTTCCGGGCTTCGCCGCAGCCAAAACTCACGGATAAGCCACGATTGAATTTGATTGCAGGTGACATCCTCCACGCGCTCGCCGCTCGTTTTGAGCCTTAATAGGAACAGAGGGACATCTTCACCTGTCCAGGGCATTGAAACGCTGTTGACGTGCAAATGCGCTTCAACAAACTGCTCTGTAAGCATCTTTAATGCCGCATCTGTTAATTTGCCCTTTGAATGTTTACTAACGCCGGTGGCTAGTGAGCATTCTGTTTCGTGAGCGTAAACGGTCGGCATACTTAAAAGAAAAGCGTCGCCATATTTTGCGGCGGCGATAAAAAGATAATCAATCACCCGTTGCCCTGATTCGTTTTTACAGTCGAAGACATCTTCAATAATCACGGGTTCGGCGGTGGCGGCGGGCTGGCTTAATGCTTGGTAGTCAGGAAACGCTTCGGCTGTTTTTTCTTCGACAAAACGCCGCAGATCATCTGCGCCCGCCTTCATTAAAATATCGTTCCAATCCTTTCCGCCTTCGGGTCTGAGGCGAACCGCCCGCGCTCCGTGCGCTCTCAATTCGTTTATATGTTTTTCGGCAGATGTATCGCCGGTTTCGTCGGCGTCCATTGCCACGAAAACCTTTCTAAATGCCAAACGGTTCGGCAGCCAGCTCGGGATTGATGTCGCAACGGACGCAACCGCCGCAAATCCGCACTCGTGCAAAGCCATCGCGTCCGCCGGACCCTCACAAAGAAAAATAATGTCGGCGTCAAAATCGTTCGCGGATTGAAACAGAGCCTCTTTTCGGCTGCCTTTGGTTTTCTTCGGCGTGTCAAGAAATTCCGCGTCAATCGCTCGCCCGTGAATGGCGAGAACATTGCCTTCGGGGTCGCTAATCGGAAATACGACGCGCCTGTCTGTTCCGGTCAATTGCCAATGCCCTTCTTTTTCCGTCCAGTGCTTCCATTCGGCGGCATAACCGCAGCCGAACGCTTTCGCCGTTTCCGCAGTTATGCCGCGTCGCTGTAAATATTCTTGCGCCGGTGATGACTCAAATGTTTGTTGGCAAGCCTTCATTTCCTTTTGAAGTCGTTGTAGTTTGGCTTTTTCTTTACTTAGGTCGTTCTCTGAGACGTTTTCCTGTTCTGGGGTAGGTGTTAGTGTAGGCTTGCCACTAAAAACGCGGTCAAGAGCGGCGGCGACGCGAGCTTTGCGTGATTTATAAGGCGACTTCTTAAAATCTGACGGAAAACCGTTGTCGGCAAAATACTGTTTCGGCGTGTAATGATGACTGCAATTATTTGTGCGGTTGCATTTTCCTACTCGGTCGTCTAAATATGCATTGCCGTTCTCGGTGTCAATGTATCTGGAAAATTCGTGCGCCGCTCCGCAGTTCGAGCAAGTACCCCGGCTACGCTGTCCGGTGTAAGGCTCAAGAATAAATCTGTGCGTGGTAGTTTTAATCATAATTCACGAAAAGATTGCAACGCGCCGTTAAAACCCAATTTAACGAAAACGCCCGCCGCGCCGTTGCGGTTTTTCTCAAGTTTTGCCGTAATTTCGGTTTCGCCGTTAGCGTTATCCACTTCTTTGTTTTTGTTCAAATCAAGTACAGATTCGGCTTCGTATTCGATTCCGCCGCTGCCTTTCGCGGCGTGGAGTCCGCCATCTGATTTGTTGCCAGCCCGGTTGCGATGGGCAACGGTAATAACCGGACATTTGAGACTGGAAGCGATTACGGCGGCACCTTTCAGCGCGTGATTGATAAGCGAGTATTCGTCAGCTTCGATAAGGTCTTTTTCTAAGTTGCGTAACGAACGCGCCCAGACGTGAAGGCTATCTAAAACAATTAAGACATTATCGGACTGAATTTTTTCGCGCAAATTTCTAGCATTTTCAATAATGAGAGAAGGCGATGCGGGAAGGCGTGTTGCGTCCACTATTCTGAGATGTTTTAGGTTTTGAGCGGTTTGCACGGCGAGATTCTTGGCTTGCTGTCCGCTTATTTCACCGCTTTTAAGGCGTCCTAGAAACGTATTTGTTTGACGTGCGACAAGTCTGCGGAAAAGTTCCAGAGCGCCCATTTCGGCGGAAACAAACAGCGCCGGACAACGGCAATCACTTGCCGCTTGTAGCGCCATCGCCGTTTTGCCCGCGCCCGGTCCGCCTTGTAAAACGTGAATGCCCGGCGATAAATAATTGCCAAAGTGGCGGTCAAGCTGGGTGAGTCCCGTAATCGCGCCGCGCGGTCGGTTTTCGGCGGCGGCGGCGGCGGCGGCGTCCGTGTCAGCGACAAAGACGTTGACTAGGTCCTCTAAATCAATGGTTGGCGGCAGATTGTTCGTTTCTTTCATACTCAATGTGTGCGTGTAAACTTACGCTACATTTACGAGTATATAGACGGCGAAATGTTCCCGTAAGGGGACATTTTCCGCCACGTTCTTATTCTTTATTCTTATTAGGAGGATTTGGTGTTGACAATAAAGGAGTTACGGGACAACTCCCGAAGTTTTAAGGTGAACTCCCGAAGTTTTAAGGTGAACTCCCGAAGTTTTGAGGTGAACTCCCGAAGTTTTTAAGTGAACTTTTTAGCTAGTTTTCGCGGCTTTACTTTTCCGTTTAACCCAGGTGCGGCGTTTTGTTTTTGCAGACTTTGAAATTTCGACTGCCTCATTACGAGCGGCGCCTGTTGGTCTTATGTCAAATTTATGCTGGTTTAACCAAATATCCTGCCATCCTTGCCTTGGCAATGGAATGCCGGTCAATTCTTTGTAATGGCTGATTTGTTTTTTGTTTTCTTGTGTTTGATTTTTAGTTTCCTGTAACAACTTAATTGCACTATCCCAATACTTTATTGCACGCGCGGGGTCGCTACTATTGAGAATGTCATTAACTCTG
>MWWI01000158.1_pt1 | contig 15129 bp, 17 predicted proteins | sample 1047321 | NCBI WGS metagenome assembly MWWI01 (sample SAMN06349966, study PRJNA376086) | soil metagenome | isolation source: FI-1 sample Antarctic (ecotone) soil | place: Antarctica | reverse complement strand
AACAGCGCCGGACGCTGTAGCACACCCACAAAGATGAATTCCCCGATGGTGGAACATCGGAGAACTCTAGGTATTTACCTCTGTAAACGACTAAAGACAGAGTAGTACCTAGCGTCATCGCCGTCAACCCAATTCTGACAAACGGAGATGCACATGGTTTTACTCGGGACTGTAGATAATGCCGCAGGTGTTGCAACGCTAATAGCTGGCAAGTTGCCAGAATCATTGTCCCCCGCCGCGAAAACTTTATTTACCGCGCTTGTGGCTACTGCCGTCGAGACCGCCAAAGGTAGAGGCTACGGCCCCGGCGTGACGCACGTCAGCCTGCACATGCCGCTGGTAATCCTAGCCGACGTGTGCGGAATGCACCGCGTTACAGCATGGCGAAACTTACCGGCGCTGCGTGAGTTGGGCGTCCTTGATTACACAAGCCATAAGGGAACTCTCAGAGGTGAGACTAGGAACACAGGAACACTTTTCGAGGTGAGGCTGAACCCAAGTGCAGGGACACGTGCAAAACTCAGCTATCACGAAAAAAAGCACAAATGGCGCGACCTAGACAAAGATGTGCGGCGCAAGAGAACAGCGTTCAGGATGCTAAAAGCAAGGGATGCAACCGTAAGTAAACCCTCTACTGATAAGTTAGAGATATCAAGACTTTTAGCGTGGACGTTAAAACCCGATACTAGCCAAACCCCGTTAGTACCTTACGGTTGCAAGCCAAATAACCCCGTGCTAGAGGCGCTTTTGGACGTTGCAGGTGCTAAGCGTGGTCGAGACACCGTGCAACGTGTGGATACAGCAGCCCAGGCGCTTGCTACAGCCCTAGCAGATGCTAGCAGCGTGAATTTCTACAGGCGCTTGGTTTGGGGGGCGCTGAGGGCTTCTCAGCAGGGCAGGGACAATTTTCAGATGCTTTTTCAGATGGCAGTTAGGGCGCGGGTAGACGTGCAAGAGAACTTCAGTCGGCGCGGCGGTGCGGTTTTTGTATCTAGGCTTAAAGAGACAACCTTTTGGGATGAGATTATGAAAACTTAAAATCCCCGCCGAAAAAAATAAAAATCGCCAGGGGAGGTAAGACTTTTTAGCAGCTAAAAGACCCAGGGCAGGGGTAGTTGCATCAGAAATCTAGCTACCAAACAATCCTTTTGCTGTGAATCGGGCAAATCGCGGAAGGGGCGGGACGTATGGGGTGGTCTATTTCGGATGCTGATTTCCTTGAACGATTTTTTAATTTCTGATTATTTTACTCCCAGCCGAAAAGCCTGTCTCCCAGCCGAAACACGATTAGAGATAGCAATGTGGATTGAGTAGCAATGTGGCTATCAGGCAAAAAAGTTTAGTTTAGCTAATAAGTTTGTTTGCTATCTATTCCCTTTAACCTTCGCGGCAAACTTTTTTTTGCGGCTGGAAAAAACGCCTTCTAGTAATCAAACAAATACACGGAGGCTAGTAATCAAGTACGCAGCCTCCGCGTCCGCGTCCACTCACTTCGTTCGTTCCCGTCTCCCGTCTCCGGTCTGCGCTTCTCATCGGGAAAAGTCCTTAAAAAACAAAACCAACCCCCAACCCCAAAACCAAGGCCATTAAACGAAGTAAACACGGAGGTTATTGAGATTGCCAAAACAAGGCAATTTACAAAGTAAGCACTTAGGGGAATGGCTAGGGTCAAAGGTGCTGTCTTACGTAGGCTTCAATGCGGGCATGAGAGAAGAGAAATCTACAATCTTTGCCTTTACCCTCATGTACATACTGTTCACAGCGCCGCCGGTCTCGTGGCGTCCAGTTCTTATATTGAATTATCCATAATGGGTACTCAGCTATCAGGTCGTGGTACTCAGGCTTGAAGCGGTCGAATATGCGTGCTATCTGATACTGGTCGGTATCGTACACATAGTCTAAGTTATCCTCGTGGTAGGCGACTTTAACGAAGTTGCGGGTATACCGTTCAATAGGACTCATTTTTTAACCTGCGATTTTTTAATTCCAAGCTGACCGCTTAGATTTGGGAGTGCTTTAGTCTGTTTAGTAGCCTTGGCTTGTAGGTAGATTCCGTAGTTTTGGGCTGTGAACGCCGCGACCGGCTTAGACAGGTAAGCCAGCAGCCGCACCTCTGTACCGGGCTGGATGGCCTGTACGCGCTTACTCTGAGGATGTGCCAAGTGTGCCAGCGCCGGGGCGTGTGGCCCGATGACATGAACATGTACCGCGCCGTCGATACCAACTTCAATCTTCCAATAGTAAGGCTGTGGTATGTGCTTAGCAATGGCTGCCTTAATCTCAGCTATAACGACCGAGTAGTACATAAAGTGCGGGTCGGCATAGTCGATGGGTAAGCCCAGATTAGCCACAGCCAGCGTATAAAAGTAGGCCGGGCGCTGGGGATAGCCCAATTGGTTAAACAGCTTGGTAGCCCAACCTGTTGGCTTTAGTGCTTTGTTTGCAGATGCAAGCCGTTGTCGAGTGCTGGTATAAAAGCGGTCGGGCGGATAGTTCGGATACTTGGCAAAATATCTGTGGGCGGTTTCAGTAGGTGTTTCGGTAGCTAAAGCAAGTTGATAGTCTCTGGCAGCTTTCCAATCTTTTTCAGACTCTGCGGCAAAATTATTTTCGGGCGGGTAAGTTGGTAGATATATTGTGGTAGACGGCAAAATATGGTATGCTGAGACTTGCATATAAAATTCCTTTCGTCGAAGCGCCAGGTGGTACTGGCGTTATTTTTTTGAGAGGTTAGACCCTATGTATCTGACTAGTACGGGTAATCAAACGCCCGAACGCAGAATTCTCAATTTTCTAATAGCTTGCAAGGTGCCATGTTCTAGCTAGGATTGCTTTGTCTCTACCACCAGATGAATGTTCTCTGTTTCAATAGGGTGCGCGTATAAGTGCATAGCCCCGAAGGGCTAATTTTCAGGGAGTAAATAAGCGCCTAAGAAATTTTCGTTTTCGTCCTCAACGTTTACAGGCAAACCGCCCTCACTCGCATCTTTAGTGAAACGCTTTAACGCTTCCTCGATTGTCATATCCTCATACTCAAGTGTCAGTGAGATTGTAAAGGTCATTTAATTATTCCTTTCCTAGCGCGAGAATTATTTATTTCGGGGCGTGTATAGACGAATAGCTAGGGGCCGCGCCCCCTCACGATAATCTCACAAACTATCTGGCGCATAGAATCCGTTAGTGCTGTATGTGAAAGTAAGTCAATGGCTAGATTTTCGATATTTTTTAGCTGCCCTTCCATTACTTCTATTTCTTCACGGAGTTCGTCAAGTTCGTTCAGTTCGTTGTTCATTATTTTTGTCCTTTCCTAGCGCGAGAATTATTTTTTCGGGGCGAGTGTTCCCAGTAAATCATAATCTGCAAGTATGCCTTTTTTCTCTTGAATCAAGCGTTCCGGTAGCCGGTCAATCTCGTTTGGGTCGATACGCCAGTGTGTACCGATTTTCAGCGCACGAATCTGACGTGCCTCTAGCATGGCGTAGATTTTCGGCAACGAAATAGACAGGCCGGACAACTCAGATAGCGCACGGCGGAATACGATAGGACTTAAGTAAGACTCTCTTTTGTATGACATAATTTAACCCCTTTATAAAAATCTGTTACTAACTAAGTCTATCATCTAACACTCATAATAGCAAGTTTTGTGAGAACTCAAGGGATGGAAAAGCTGTGAGATTTATTAAGTTAGCCTTAATTTTTGTTTAGATAATAATTAGTTATCGTGACTATTGGGTAGTTAGACCTGTAGATTTAAACGATTACAGCGATTGCACAATTGCACCGGTTGCTTTAGATTTGGGGATATGGATACTAACAGCGAGATTATGTTATCGACCGCTGACGTTTCCAAGCGTCTAAAGGTCGGCAGTGCAATGGTCAGAAAATGGGCTATCGCCTATGAAAAGATTACAGGCGATAAGGTCAAGCTGCGAAGTAAACGAGATGGTAGAGAATTCAGTGCTTCTCAAGTAGCTGTTATTTCTGCCGCCAAAAAATATGTTGACGATGAAGGTGTAAAGGTCGATACTGCGCTAAAAATTGTGCTAGGGCAGACTGAGTTAGTCCCCACGGCCTTAGACGCCAGTGCTGAGAGTTCGGATAGCTTAGAGGTCTTGAAAGAGTATTTGGCGCAAAATGATAAAACTAGCCAGTTGTTATTAGAAGAGATTAGAGGATTACGTCAAGATTTATCACAACCCGCCGAAATTAAAAATAGTTCGGCACCGGTCGAACAGTTATCACCGGCACCGGATAAACAGCACGGTCTACTCGTGCGGCTGGCTATGAGGCTTGAATCTCTTTTGAGACGGTAGCAGATTCTTGAATCCCGCCGCCAAAAATTTGTTTGGCAACGGATTTGGTAGACCTACGCTGTGCTACCTTTAGGAATGGCACAGATAGAGAAAAAGCTGAGTCGTCACCTTGCTATAGCAGTTGCACTAGCAGGTTTGACATTCTCAATACCCGCTGTTCTAACGGAAAGTTGGCTGGCAGTGCTTGGTATCGTCCTGACAGTCCCTTACGTCTCAATTGGGCTATGGCTTAGACAGAGAACACAGCTTGATTAAGTAAGGATACCCGTCCTTTGCGCCGAAATTTTTTTCTGTTAGAGTGACAGCACTTGTATGAACCTCAAACAGCGCCGGACGCTGTAGTACACCCACAAAGATGAAACCCTTGAATGTTTCAGCATTCAAGGGAATCTAGGTACTTACCTCTGTAAACGACTAAAGACAGAGTAGTACCTAGCGTCTTACCCGTCAAGTCTTTTCGACCACAAACGGAGATGCACATGGTTTTACTCGAGAGTACAGATAATGCTTTACAAGCTGCCCATGCAATAGCCCTCAGAACGGCTGAAACGGTCACAGCGGGGCCGCGTCGCCTTTACACGGCGTTAGTCGCCACGGGCCTAGAGGTGGCACGAGAGAAGCAATACAGCTATAAAATTACAGAGGTTACGTTCTTTGCCCCTGCGGAATCCGTTGCGCTTTCAATCGGCTGTCATGTGAGTTCGCTTTACCGGTGGCTACCGACGTTGACAGCACTAAATTTAGTCGCTGCAAAAGGGCATTTCTGCACGCACAACGGACAGACCAAACAAGACGGGACAGTTTGGACGGTCAAGTTTCGACAGAGTGATAAACGTGTGCGGGTCGGGTTCGACTGGCTTAAGAAAAGCTACAGATGTTTAGGTGCAGATATAGACGCCGGACGTACCGCATGGCAGCAAATAAGAGAGTCAAAGTCTACTACAGAAAAAGCTACTATCAATCTTCATTACTGTCTACGTTGGGCGTTATCTACCCCTAGTGAAAAGCACGTTACTGATGACCCTCGTTTTTCTAAGCGTTTCGACCTAGCAAGTATTTTTGATGTTCCGGCAGTACCCAAACAATCCCGCGCCGAAAAGATTTTCGAGGCAGCAAAAGCAATGAGTACCGTGCTAAACGATAATGGTAGCCATAGGTTCTATATGGCTGTCCTATGGGGTTTAACCAAATTGCGTGACCGTGGGGGCGGTGATTACTTTGGGACGCTGCATTTGATGGTTAGCAGATGTTCGGCAGATGTTACGGAGGGCTTTGCAAGAGATGGCAACGGAGGTAAGCTTTTAGTCTCGAGACTAAGACAGAGTAAGTTATACGATGAGATTTTACAGACCTAGCCCTTTTGCCACCGAAAAAAATAATTTGGGCTGATATGGAACCACCTTTTTAAGCAGGGGGGGCTATCTGATATTGGTGATGTTGCTGTTTTGGCTAGGTTTTGGTCGATAGGCAGCCGGGGCTGTGCAGCTTGTTAGCTGGCTAGACCAAAGGATTGTTACCTCACGTCAGATTGACAAGTAGCAAGGGGGTACACCCTACCGGGGGTCTATTTCGGATGCTGTTTGCTTTGAACGATTTTTTAAGTTCTGATTATTTTACTCCCAGTCGAAAAGCCTGTCTCCCAGCCGAAACACGGTTAGAGATACGTACATGTGGAATTTATTTTTTGCGGCGTGAAACTGAAAAAATGTAATCTAGCCATTAGAGTAATTATTCACTTACTCGGGTGTTTATGCACGTCATTCTCCGCCGCCGAAAAATATTTTGCCGCTGGAAAAAGCGCCCTTTTAGTAATCAAAAAACTACACAAAGGGCAGTAATCAAGAACAAAGAAAAACCAAACCCAGAGACTACAAACCAAAGAAACGAAGGGCAGTAATCAAACGAAACACAAAGGGCAGTAATCAAGGGCGTCCTCCGCCTCCGCCTCCGCCTCCGCTACGGTCTACGGTCTACGGTCTCCGGTACGCGGTTTTACTACTAAAGCCTTTACCCCAAAAGCAAAAGCAAGGTCAAAAGCAAGGCCATTAAACGAAGTAAACACGGAGGTCATTGAGATTGCCAAAGGTGCTGTCTTACGTAGGCTTCAATACGGGCATGGCTAAACAGAAAAATAGGCCAACCACCTTCACGAAAGCATTGTGCAACTCTTCTTTTATCACGGGGCGTCCAGTTAGCCTCATTAGCTATCCAAGAGGGGTAGTCAGCTATTAGGTCGTGGTACTCCGCCTTGAATCTGTTAAAGATACGGCTAATCTGATAATGGTCGTCATCGCCTAAACAGTCTAAGTTATCCTTGAGGTAGACAGCGTGGGCAAAGTTGCGGGCGTAACGTTCGCTAGGACTCATGCTGTCCCCCGCCGCGATTTTTTAATTCCAAGCTGACCCGATAGATTGGGTAGTGCCTTAGTCTGTTTAGTAGCCTTGGCTTGTAGGTAGATACCGTAGTTTTGGGCTGTGAACGCCGCGACCGGCTTAGACAGGTAAGCCAGCAGCCGCACCTCTGTACCGGGCTGGATGGCCTGTACGCGCTTACTCTGAGGATGTGCCAAGTGTGCCAGCGCCGGGGCGTGTGGCCCGATGACATGAACATGTACCGCGCCGTCGATACCAACTTCAATCTTCCAATAGTAAGGCTGTGGTATGTGCTTAGCAATGGCTGCCTTAATCTCAGCTATAACGACCGAGTAGTACATAAAGTGCGGGTCGGCATAGTCGATGGGTAAGCCCAGATTAGCCACAGCCAGCGTATAAAAGTAGGCCGGGCGCTGGGGATAGCCCAATTGGTTAAACAGCTTGGTAGCCCAACCTGTTGGCTTTAGTGCTTTGTTTGCAGATGCAAGCCGTTGTCGAGTGCTGGTATAAAAGCGGTCGGGCGGATAGTTCGGATACTTGGCAAAATATCTGTGGGCGGTTTCAGTAGGTGTTTCGGTAGCTAAAGCAAGTTGATAGTCTCTGGCAGCTTTCCAATCTTTTTCAGACTCTGCGGCAAAATTATTTTCGGGCGGGTAAGTTGGTAGATATATTGTGGTAGACGGCAAAATATGGTATGCTGAGACTTGCATATAAAATTCCTTTCGTCGAAGCGCCAGGTGGTACTGGCGTTATTTTTTTGAGAGGTTAGACCCTATGTATCTGACTAGTACGGGTAATCAAACGCCCGAACGCAGAATTCTCAATTTTCTAATAGCTTGCAAGGTGCCATGTTCTAGCTAGGATTGCTTTGTCTCTACCACCAGATGAATGTTCTCTGTTTCAATAGGGTGCGCGTATAAGTGCATAGCCCCGAAGGGCTAATTTTCAGGGAGTAAATAAGCGCCTAAGAAATTTTCGTTTTCGTCCTCAACGTTTACAGGCAAACCGCCCTCACTCGCATCTTTAGTGAAACGCTTTAACGCTTCCTCGATTGTCATATCCTCATACTCAAGTGTCAGTGAGATTGTAAAGGTCATTTAATTATTCCTTTCCTAGCGCGAGAATTATTTATTTCGGGGCGTGTATAGACGAATAGCTAGGGGCCGCGCCCCCTCACGATAATCTCACAAACTATCTGGCGCATAGAATCCGTTAGTGCTGTATGTGAAAGTAAGTCAATGGCTAGATTTTCGATATTTTTTAGCTGCCCTTCCATTACTTCTATTTCTTCACGGAGTTCGTCAAGTTCGTTCAGTTCGTTGTTCATTATTTTTGTCCTTTCCTAGCGCGAGAATTATTTTTTCGGGGCGAGTGTTCCCAGTAAATCATAATCTGCAAGTATGCCTTTTTTCTCTTGAATCAAGCGTTCCGGTAGCCGGTCAATCTCGTTTGGGTCGATACGCCAGTGTGTACCGATTTTCAGCGCACGAATCTGACGTGCCTCTAGCATGGCGTAGATTTTCGGCAGCGAAATGGAAAGGCCGGACAGTTCGGAAAGTGCACGTCGGAATACGGTAGGACTTAGATAGCGTTCTCTGTGGTATGACATAACTTCACCCCTTTACAAATAAATATTACTAACTAAGTCTATCATGAATCTCACATAAAAGGCAAGTTTTATGAGAACGACTGGGGCAAATGTTCGTGTTGAGAATTGAGAGAAAAAGCCCTATCAAAAAAGGGGTACCTTTTCTCGTCTCAAAATGCCCGTCCAGAACGCACTCATTTTAGGACTAGCGAGGGTATCAAAATACGGTCGTTTTTTGATAGGGTTAAGCATCGTCCTTATTCACCGTAACGCCGCGATTTTTGATTTTCGGACGAAACCTTATTTGTCCACTTATAAGCACATATAGCGTTTTAACTAGCGTCAGGTGTATGTGTCGTGTGTTGTGTAACGTCATACATGCTGCTACAGTAAACGCCATGAGTAACGCTGACATAGTTTATGACCCAGCACGGGCCGCTGACCTTTTGGGCGTCAGTGCTTCCGGCCTGCGTCGATTAGCGCCAATTTATGAATCGGTATTTGGAGAGTTAAAACGGGTCGGCAAAGGTGATGAGGAAAAGCGGTCGAGAGAATGGCCTAATGAGGCTGTAGGGCGATTACAGGCAGCGCGGCAGGTGACAGGTCGCGGGCGACCATACCGAACAATAGAGGCCGCGCTAGAGGCCATTCGTGAGGGTGTCGAGGTCGAGGGAGTCGAGATTGACTTTGGAGGCCGTCAGGCGGGCGCTGACGTGGCGACAAGCCAAGCGTTACAGGTGTTGATAGGTGAGATACAGGCTTTACGGTTAGAAGTTCAAGAGTTAAAGCAAGGTCGAGAATTGCTACAAGCCGATAAACCCGCGCCCGAAATTAAAAATCCGGGCAAAGTTGAGGATTCGGCAGCGGTCGAGAACCGGCACCACGGGCCGCTGGTTAAGTTCTCTATATGGCTTGAATCCCTTTTGAGACGGTAGGAACTCTTTTTCTTTCCGCGCCGAAATTTTTCGGCTAATCGTTTGTTGACCGACACACTAAAGATTTGCCGCGCCAGCTGCATCTACTGCCAAAGCTTTGCCCACCATAGTTGCATTGCAGCGAAGAACCATTAGCGTCTGAACTTGACACGCAACCGCTACTCAGTTCGCCTAAACCTTGAGAACTTCCAAACCGTGTTTGACCGTCAATCATAGTCGCGTAGTAACCGACCATCGTTGAATTGGTCATGCGCTGCGCTTCATTTGTGGCAGTTGCGGAATAAGCAGTTTCGGGGTCCAAGCCAAGCATGACTACTGCGCCACCAATAGCAACATTTGACCGATGCACATTCAAGATTTGGATAACCGACTCCTCTCCGCTTTTCGGCAGTGTTTCGACGTAGAAGACGTTTTGCGGTCCGTTTTGAAGGTAGGTAACTGGCTGCTGTAGGGCGTCTGATAACGCTACTATGGCGGTTGCTACCCATTCCGGCAGCTGCGGGGGCTGTTCCTCGGGGGTGGTGAAGGCGTAGAACAAGACGCTGGCGCACAACGTGAAAGGCAGCATTCGTTTCATCTTCGGATAGTACTCCTGAGAGTTCTTTATCTTTGCGCCAAAATTTTTTTTGCGGTAAGGTTATCGACAATAAAAGAGGCGGTATGAACAGACCCCAAAGCAGCGCCGGACGCTGACCTACACCCACCAAGATGAAACCCCGGATGTTAGAAGCATCCGAGGTGTCTAGGTCAAACTCTGTCAAACGCTAAAAACAGAGTAGTACCTAGCGTCTTACCCGTCAAGTCTTTTCGACCACAAACGGAGACGTGAATGCTATTACCCGAAACTGTAGATAATGCCGCAGGTGTTGCGAACGCACTAGCTGAGAGATTACCCAAAACCCTGTCAGGAACAGCACAGCGGGTTTATCAAGCCTTACTGATTCCAGCGATAGAGAATGCTAAAGAACGTGGGTACGTTAATCCTAGTCGAGTCACGTACCATTGCCCTGCCGAAATTATTTCTACGGCGCTGGGGATTAGTAGGATGAGTTTGTGGCGTGCTGTGCAGGTATTACAGGCTGAGGGCTTAGTCGATGCCCGCGCACAAAAGGCTACGTTAAGCTGCCGGGGCGGGGCAGTAAGGAATACCGGGTCGGTGTGGGCCGTTCGGCTGTTCGGTAACAAACGGTGCAAGCTGACAAGAGAAGAACTTAAACACTCTTGGCGGCCTAACTTCAATGATGAGGTTCGGCGCGGCGCTGGTAGCCACGCGGCAGTAAAAGCCGCACGGGGGCGGCGTGTTACATACAAAAGCAATTCCCAAGAGATAGATTTAGACTTACTGCTTAAACATTCCGTTGATTCTAAGAAAAACTCCCCTAGCGTTGATTCTCTTGTATGTAACACAGCGTCAGGGACAGTAAACCCAGTACTTGAAATGTTGTTAGATGTTACGGCAGCTAGGCCGGGTAGGGATACCGTGCAACATGTCGATATGGCAGCCCTTGCGCTTGTTTCAGCCCTTGGGGATAGCAGGTCGGTGAATTTCTACAGGCGTTTGGTCTGGGGGGCGCTACGGGCTTCTCAGCGCGGTACAGACCACTTTCAGACTATTTATCAAATGGCGATAAGGGCTAGAGTCGATTATCAGGAATCGTGGTCTAAAAAAGGTGGTGCGGTGTTCTGTAGTAGGTTGAAAGATACAGAGTTCTGGGATGAGGTTATGAAGACCTAGCCCTTTTCCCGCCGCGAAAAAAAATAAAAATTGCAGGGGAGGTAAGACTGTTTAGCAGGTCGGCTAGATTTTGCTGCCAAAAGACCCCAGCCGGGGGGTAGCTACATGAAACATCTAGCCACCAAAGGATTGTTATGGCTTGAATCAGTCAAATGTAGCAAGGGGGGGTACCCTACCGGGGGTCTATTTCGGAGGCTGTTTGCTTTGTAGGCTAAACAAAGTATGCTTTTCAGGTTAGAAGTTAGAAACTGTGTGAGGGACACGAATCAGTGGTAAAAATAGCAATGTGGAATTTATTTTTTGCGGCGTGAAAAGGTAAAAATGTAATCTACCTATTAGTGTAATTATTCACTAACTTGAATGTTTATACCCCTGCCGAAATTATTTTTGCGGCGGGGTGAAAAGTAAAAAGGTTCCCCCCAGACCCCCCTCCAAAAAGCTAGTTTCTTTAGTATTACAGTCCCAAAACCTAAAACCCTAAAACCCCAAAACCAACCCCAGCAAAAGCTATGAAACCCGAAGGCACTAGGATGTATGAATCAGCGTAGTTTTTTACCTTTGGCTTCTCACCTTTGGCTATGTAAAACAAGAAACAATTTACAAAGTGCGGGGCAAACAGGTAAGTTCCGGGCGTTGAAATATCACTCTTGAATCCGGGGTTAGCAAGGTGTGACCGTATAGCGGGCCAGTTGTCTTCTAACCACGCGGGGTACTGCACTAGCAGGTCGGTATGGTCGGGCAAACTTGTAAATAAGCATTTTACGATGGTTCTATCTTTATGGGTCAGTGCGTTAGATTTGGCGTCAGGGCCGTATATCAGACGGGCGTAGTCCTTTATGAACCGCTGCTTAGGGCTAGGGCTACGCTTCATGCTTTTCTTTTCAGTCCGGGCTGACCTGCTAACCGGGGTACGTTACGCGGTGCTGTCGCTGCCTTTGCAGCGAGGTAAGTTTCATAGTTGAGTGCTGACCACGGCGCTACTGGCTTGGCTAGGTACTCGAAAAGACCCTGTTCCCGACCTAACCATAAAGGCTTTACGACTTCGCTACCGTCGAATATCAGGTAATCAAGTGAGGGCGCTGCCGCTGCTATCAGATGCACGTGTACCCCAGACAGTTTGCCGCACTCAATCTTGAAATAGTAGGGACGTGGTACGCGGTCGGCTATCGCGGCCTTGATACCATCGGCTACAAACTCAAAATACATGTGTTCGGGGTCGGCATAAATGTTCGGGTCTAGCCCCAGATGCCCCAGATGCAAGCTGTACAGGTAGGCCGGGGTGTTGGGGTAGTCGAGTTGCTTGAGAAGGCGTGAGGCCCATCCTGAAGGTTTGAGGGCAGCTTTAGCAGCGGCGCGGCGCTTGTTACCTGTTGTGTAGAATTTATCAGTAGGAAAGTCGGGATAGAGATTGAAATATCTGTGGGCAGCGTCACGAGGTTCATAGCTTTTGCGGCAGAATTTATTATAGGCGTTGGCCTTAGACCATTCTGCTTTTCTATCTTTAGATATGTGTTCATCTAAAGATTCGTCAAATCCCGCCGCGAACAAATTATTTTCGGGCGGGGAAGTTGGTAGATATAGTGCTGTAGGCGAGATTATTGGTTTCTACGCGTGCCGAGTAGTAAGCGAGTCTTAAAGTCTCTTAGTTCGCTATAAGGCACCTTGAATCGGTTGCCGGACTTGAAACTTCTCAAGGTTCCGTTGTGAAGACACTCATACAGAAAATGCTTCGGTAAAGGTGGGGACCACATCATCCTAAATTCTTCGGGTGCTAGCGTAATGTTGTTTTCGTCCAACGCCTGAAAGTTGGTTTTTGAAATACCTACGTTTAGTTTTGTCATATCGTCCTCTCTCATCAATAGGGTGTTTTTCTAACACTTCTCATCTTATCACGTCTCCTCATCTTAGTCAAACAAAACTCTCATACAAGGCAAGCTATATGAGAGGAGGAGTTTGTTGCGAAGGGCATAAGTACTTAGGTCGGGTAAGCTACGTTGATGAGTTCAAGCGAAGAATTTAAGACTTCAAGAACCGTACACAACACAACCTTTAACAAGGATGATTTTCTAAGCCTAGAAAGATTGTTAGTTGAACCAAGTGAGATTGAAGCGCAACGCCTCAGCATACTTGGTATCGAAGTTCACTATCCGAGTTCTACTCTCAAAACTCGTAGCTTTGTCAACTTCTTTAAGGATGGTGATTTTGAAGCAAAAGGCAATCCTTCATCTGTCGGAGTAACAGCAGTGTCCGAAGAAGAACACCGTTTAGGAGATTGGGCTAAGTATGTCAGCGTAGAAATTACAAGTTCGTCTGCGCGTTATCACATAACCGGAACGAGTCAGACGTGGGTGTTAGGAAAGGAGGGTGAATTACTCCGATTCTTTCAGGGTAAGCAGTCGAAGGTTTTTACTATTCCACCTATTGTCAATTCCCTCGCGCAATATATTGCCATTATCACTGCGTACCTTGGGATGGACGGTTTGCTTCAGCAAAGATATTTAATAGGCGCAGCCGTGCTAATCGTTTCCGCTATAAGCTACTTATCCATAGATTCCATCCAGCAGAGATTGCAGTCTGCTATTCCGTCGGGCATCTTCTTTTTAGAACGTCCTGTTCGCAAAGCTAATTACCCTTTACTACAGCTTTACGTCTCACTTTTAGGTCTTTTAGTTGCACTGATTATTGGCATCTTGAATCTAAGTAAAGCAACCCCATAACCTTCAAACATAGCTGTGAATTATTCTACATACATCCTTACATAAAACCTATAATGATATAGTATAAAAAATATAGTGCTTACATATAGCGTTTTAACTAGCGTTAGGTGTATGTGTCGTATGTTGTGTAACGTCATGAGTGCTGCTACAGTAAACGCCATGAATGACGCTGACATAGTTTATGACCCAGCACGGGCCGCTGACCTTTTGGGCGTCTCGGCTTCAGGATTGAGGCGACTTGCGCCCATTTATGAATCTGTGTTCGGGGACTTGAAAAGGGTAGGGCGCGGCGATGAGTCTAAACGGTCGAGAGAATGGCCTAATGAGGCTGTAGGGCGATTACAGGCAGCGCGGCAGGTAACAGGGCGTGGGCGACCATACCGCACAATTGAGGCCGCGCTAGGGGCTATTCGTGATGGTGTCGAGGTCGAGGGAGTCGAGATTGACTTTGCAAGCCGGGGGGTTGGCGCTGACGTTGCGATAGGCGAGACGTTACAGGTGTTGCTAAGTGAGATACAGGCTTTACGTGGTGAGGTCTTAGAACTTAAAGAGAATCAATCACTCCCACAACCCGCCGCCGAAATAAAAAATTCGGCACAGGTCACGAATCCGGCACCGGTCGAGGCTAGTAAGCGGCAGTATGGGGTACTTGTGAGGTTTTCTTTATGGCTTGAATCTCTTTTGAGACGATAGGAACTCTTTTTCTTTCCGCGCCGAAATTTTTCGGCTAATCGTTTGTTGACCGACACACTAAAGATTTGCCGCGCCAGCTGCATCTACTGCCAAAGCTTTGCCCACCATAGTTGCATTGCAGCGAAGAACCATTAGCGTCTGAACTTGACACGCAACCGCTACTCAGTTCGCCTAAACCTTGAGAACTTCCAAACCGTGTTTGACCGTCAATCATAGTCGCGTAGTAACCGACCATCGTTGAATTGGTCATGCGCTGCGCTTCATTTGTGGCAGTTGCGGAATAAGCAGTTTCGGGGTCCAAGCCAAGCATGACTACTGCGCCACCAATAGCAACATTTGACCGATGCACATTCAAGATTTGGATAACCGACTCCTCTCCGCTTTTCGGCAGTGTTTCGACGTAGAAGACGTTTTGCGGTCCGTTTTGAAGGTAGGTAACTGGCTGCTGTAGGGCGTCTGATAACGCTACGATGGCGGTTGCTACCCATCCCGGCAGCTGCGGGGGCTGTTCCTCGGGGGTGGCGAAGGCGTAGAACAAGACGCTGGCGCACAACGTGAAAGGCAGCATTCGTTTCATCTTCGGATAGTACTCCTGAGAGTGCTTTATCTTTGCGCCGAATTTTAAGTTTGGGAGAGGCAAAAAAAATCGCGCCGTTCTCGGGCGCTTTGATTCTTTTAGTGTACCGCCGTATACGCTATTCGTCAAGGCGATACGGGCAACTCGACATAGCAAACTCTAGCCTTCTGAGAAATAGTCCGAATCGGTGCGTTTTAC
>MWWI01000157.1_pt1 | contig 15177 bp, 8 predicted proteins | sample 1047321 | NCBI WGS metagenome assembly MWWI01 (sample SAMN06349966, study PRJNA376086) | soil metagenome | isolation source: FI-1 sample Antarctic (ecotone) soil | place: Antarctica | reverse complement strand
AACCGCTTCTGTGGCGGCTGAAACTAAAGCCGGTGAAATCTCAGTCCCGTAAATCTCTTGCAGATGTCCTTGAATCTCGCGTGTCGTCATTCCCCTGGCATATAAAGAAACGATCTTCTCGTCAAAGCCGTCAAAGCGCGTTTGATTCTTCTTGATGAGCTGCGGCTCGAAGGTCGAATTGCGGTCACGCGGAACTTCGATTTCAGTCTGTCCGCGCTTACTCTTGATAGTCTTCGGCGATGTCCCGTTTCTCGAATTGCCGGTCAGATCACCGCTCGCGTCGTGCTTTTTGTAACCGAGATGATGTGTGAGTTCGCCATCCAGAGCGCGTTCAACTAAGGCTTTCGTTAATTGCTGTAAAATCCCCTGATCGCCGAGTAAATCTTCCGGCTTTTCATATTCGTTCAGTAATTGGTCAAGTAGTTCTTTGGTAATTGGCATAATCATTTTCCTCCATTAATAAAAATGTTCATTATTGCCATTTACACAGATTTTTTTATACCCTCTTAAAATTCAAAAACCCTGAGAAAAATCTATAAGTCTATCTTCAACAGGTTAAAATATTTGAATTAGTAAGGTGTCAAAAAAGACTGCTTTTTTGACGAATGAAAAGATAATTTAATTTTAGATTGTGGCTACGTATCGGCAAAATATATCTCACTTAATTACAAACGAAAAATATATAGGTGATGAATCTAAATTTCAACGTGTCGTATTTCGCTGGCTGTAATCTCTGTTTTGTTTTGAACGAGCAATCCACAAACAACTTCAAAAATTGTCTGTACTCCTTTTCTGCTCCAAGCTGATTCTCAATCAAGTTCTCAAAAATTATCATATTTTCAATCACAGAACATCTGTCAATCTAACATTCATTACTCTGCTAAACTATCCGTTTAAGTCAAGATACGAGTCAAGCTGGTCTTAAATAAAATCATTTAAAATACACAATAAAGTAGTAATCAGACATATTTTCCAGAAAACTACAAAATAATCTTGACATCACTCAAAACTCCGACCTATAATCTCCCCACCTAATCAACTATTTTTGCAGAGAATTCTCAGTTTGAATCCTTTCTTAATAATCTTTAACTCAAAGATTAGAGATTTTAAGCCTGACGTGAAAATATTCTAGCGGTTAGCCAAAAACTTTCAACCAATTCTTACTTGCAGGTTTCCACACCTTCATATTGTGTGAATTTGTTTAGTTGCTTTTTCTAAAGACCTAAATTTATACCTTCTCTGGAGATTTGAAAAATGAAAAATCCTTCGCGTAAATTAATTGTGTTCTTCATGTTTCTGTTCATTTTAATCGGCTCAAATACAGGCAATGCTAAAAATGGCAAACCATCTAAGAAAGAGAATGCTTTTACAAACATAAAGGGCAACAAAAAGAGTGGTGATACAAACAAACCCACTATTTCTAAATCAATTCCGCAAATTAGCAATCCGCCGATTTCTTTTGAGGAAAACAAAGGACAAACAGATAAAAGCGTTAAATTTCTGTCGCGCGGAAAAGGGTTCGACTTATTTTTAAGCGCAAATGAAACTGTTTATACTATGCCGGATGCTAAGTGCAATCAACGCCATAAAGACAGCAAAAAACAAAATTCCATACCCTGCCGAATGCTTTCACTGAAAATGAAAATGATAAATGCGAATGGTGATTCGCTGATTCAAGGCATTGATGAAACTGTTACGAAAACCGGTTATTACCTTGGTAATGATTCAAGTAAATGGCTTGACGGTATAAACAATTATCGAGCCGTTCGCTACGAAAAAATTTATCAAGGCATCGACGCTGTTTTTCGCGGCGCGGCGCAAAATCTGGAATACGATTTTCATATCGCGCCCGAAGCCGACCCGCATTTGATTCAGCTCGAATTTAGCGGAGCTAAGAAAATTAAATTTGATTCAAACGGTAATCTGATCTTCAAGTTCAAGGGCGTTGAGCTTCGACACAACAAACCGGTTGCCTACCAAATAATTAACGGAGAACGCCGAGAAGTTTCAGCTAAATTTATTTCTTTGGGAAAAAATAAAATCGGCTTTGCCGTCGGTGAGTATGATAAAACGAATGAATTAATAATTGACCCACTTGTCTATGCCACTTATCTTAGCGATTTGGGGGCAAGAAGCACCGAGGGCATTGCAATTGATTCCGCCGGTTATATATACACGGTTTCTTACGGGGGAGCTTCTGAATCGAATATTATTTTAACCAAATTGGATCCTGGAGGAACAGAGAAAATTCGTAACTTGGTTATCGGCGGCTCCGACGATGATATTGGTTGGGCAATAGATATTGACGGTTCTGGAAATGTTTATATCGGCGGGCAAACTTCTTCATTGGATTTTCCGATGGTCAATGCGCGGCAGACCGTTAGCAGCGTGCGTGCGGGTGAATACGGTAACAGCGGCGTCGAAGGTTTCATTTTGAAGCTGAATCCTTCATTGAATACTTTTTTATACAGCACATATCACGGAGCTACGTCGGCAAGAAACGGATACGACGAAGATTGGGTGTATTCAATTGACGTTGATTCGAGCGGTAATCTGTATGCGGTCGGAGCTACGGGCGGAACAGACTTTCCTTTGGTAAACGGTTACCGAATGACGAGGAATACGACGGATTTTGATGCCTATTTATCCAAGTTCAGCCCGACGGGTGAATTGCTTTACTCGACGCTCTTCGGCAGCGTGCAAGCCTATACCTGGGCATTCGGAAACGATGTTGCCGTCGATAATAACGGATTTGCATATTTGTCTGGCGAAATTTCGGCGACATCCCAAATGCCCGTTACGCCGGGAGCGTATAAAAGCGGCGGGACCAAAGGATATGTTGCGAAGTTTAATACCAATAACTCAGGAAGTTCATCTCTGGTTTATGCAACGTATACCGAATCGACCGGTCAAGCGATTGAAATTGACCAATACGGCAACGCTATATCAATCGGGAGCGGCAACCAATACACCGCCGGTTATGGAGTAAAGCTCAATAGCGCCGGGACAGCAGCTATATTCAAGATCAATATCCAAGGCGGAGTCGCTGATATAGCAATTAACAACGCGGGCAATATTTATTTTGCGCAGGCTATTAACGTCGTCGAGAATAACCAATCAAGCTCTGACGTTAAAGTTGTCGGTTACAGTCCAACAGGCAGCTTGTTGGATGAAACCGTTATCAAAGGCGAACGTTTAGATAGCCCAAAAGGAATAGCTCTTGATTCCAATAACAAAATTTGTGTAGTCGGATACACTACTTCTAAAAACTTTCCAACTACTGAAGGATCGCTCCAACGAAACAGTCACCTTGATGTGTATGGGAATGCTCCTTATCAGGGTTTTTTAGTTAAAGTTAGCTTTGACTCCTTGCCGCCGCTGGGAAATCCACTAATTTTTATTCCCGGAACGATGGGAAGTGAATTATACCGTAAGGAAACAAACGAAAAATATTGGGCAAAATGGGGAAGCAGTTTTTTCTATAATTCGTACCTGACGCTTAACAGTCAATCTCCTTATTTTTTAGGAAACGATGCTTTTGAAGCAAGAGATGTTTGGCGTAAAGTTCGTTATGATGGACAAGTTCTGATAAATTTCGGAAACGGTTCAGCCTCAACTATTCCAGTTGGTTACGAACCAACAACTGTCTATGATGATTTAATTAAAAAGTTAATAGCTACCGACGATAATGGCGGTCACTATATCGAATATAACATTAAGCAAAATCCAATTTTACGCAATACTAATGGAACTTGTGATTTATCGCAAATAAATAATCCAGAAGGAAAACCAAATCTTTTTGTGTTTCCATACGATTTTAGAAAGAGCAATGCTGAAAGTGCTGTCAAATTGAAGCAGTTTATCGAGTGTGTTCAAGCGTTTTATCCTGATAACAAAGTTGATATTCTAGGTCACAGTCAAGGCGGAATTGTTGCCCGTCGTTATATTTTGGATAGCGTTGCAGCAGGTCAAGACTCAAAAGTTGACAAACTTATTACAATTGCTTCTCCTTGGCTTGGAGCGCCCGAAGCCATCTACAAAATGGAAACAGGCGGAGACTATTTGCCTGATGGTTTTAATTCTGTTCTAGGTGTGCGTGACCAATTAGGATTTACCCTTTTGACAATTACGCCCCCGACACTAAAAACGCTTGCCGAATTTTTCCCAAGCGTTCACCAATTATTACCAACCAGAGCTTACCAAAATTTATCAGGTGCGAGTCTAAAAGAGTTAGGAGATGTGAATGGTAATAGCATTCATGACGAGTCTTATTCTTACGAGCAGACGAAAAATTTTCTTAATAATGATTTCCCACGTACTTTACCTGGTAGTAACAATGAGGCTTTTCATGATTTTCCGGGTCAGGATAATTGGAGTAGTGACCAAAGCGGCGTGAAATATTATCACATTGTCGCAACTAAAGCCGGAGAAACAACGACAACTTCGGTAACCGTTAAAATTGATGAAGTGTGCACTTCTCCAGATGAGACGGGAGACAGGATTTGCGGAAACATTAGAAATTTTTCTCCGACAAAAGGCTTGGGTGATGGAACCGTTCCAAGATTAAGTGCAGACAGAGGTTATATTAGCGAAGCGAATCGCGGACTGAATGCCCCTAATGCAACAATAGTTCATCTTGATTCGCCTTCACAAAGTGAAAATGCAAAATATGAACATAATGGTGTCACAAAAAATCCATTCGCACATGCTTACATTTTATTTTGGTTAGGGCGTCAGTCTAATCTTACAACTAATGGTTTAGCTATTGATTCAGCGTCAAAAGAAAGTTTACTACCGAAATCTTCACCGATTTCACAATCTAATAATGCTGTCTCTGTCGAAGAAAGTTACTATTTAAAGATTTTAGGAATTCCTAACGTCCAAATAAGCGACGAAAGCGGAGTTCACATTGTTAGAGACAATGAATATACAGTCAATCCGGTCGACGGACTGTTGGAATATAAAGTAATTGGTGAAAATGCCTTGTTTCTTACATTTGAGCCGACAAAAACATACTACGTTGATTTTCAAGTCGGCAATAGTCCTATGACGCTTGAAGCACTCAAAGGCATCAACAATCAAATACCTGCACTAGCAGTTCGTTTTAAGGATATTTCTTTACCGACAGGTGTTAAAGCGCGACTGACTTTAACGGCACAAAATGTGGAAAGCCTGCGATATGATTCTGACAACAACGGAAGTTTTGATACCGTCGTCAATCCGAGTGTTGTTTTGAATGGCACAAATGCAAATGACACCAAACCGCCGACGGCTGAGATTGATCTTACACAAGAAGGAACAGATGTAACGCTTGCAATCACCGGACAAGATGCGGTATCGGGAGTCGGTCAAATTCGGTATTCATTAGACGGGATTCATTTTACTCAATATACTTCGCCTGTAATACTGAATTCAACATCAAATTTAATAAAGGTTTTTGCATTTGTGGATGATAATGCAGGAAATCGCTCAGGGCTTTACACTAAAGAATTTTTTAGGTTTTCAGATATTACGATAACAAACGTGGCATTGGCGGCAAACGGCGGTGTCGCGTCCGCTTCCTCTGAACTCTCAGGTGCTTTTGTCACCATTGACGGTGTTCGTAATTGGGCAACTACCGGCGCTTGGAAGGATGCCACTGCTGATGTTTACCCAGATTGGCTGCAAGTAGATTTCAGCGGCAGTAAAACAATCGGTGAGATTGATGTTTATGCCGTCAAGGATGATTTCGGCAACGCGACCGATCCGACTGAATCGGAAACTTTCAGCGTTTACGGCATAACAAACTTTGATGTTCAGTACTGGAATGGAGTAGACTGGGTAACAGTTCCGAACGGGAATGTTGTTAACAACAACAAAGTAATAACAAAACTTGTATTTCCGGGAATCACAACGACCAAGATTAGAGTAGTGGTCAATAATGCACAATCCAGTTACAGCCGCATTGTTGAACTTCAGGCATGGGGTTACAGTAGTACTCCTCCGACACCAACCCCGACTGTCACACCGACACCGATTGCAAATACGACGCCTACACCAACACCTGTAACGACACCAACGCCGACGCCAACATTTACTCCGACGCCAATTGCCAGCCCGACGCCGAGTTCAAACAGAATCAATGTCGCTTTATCAAACAATGGCGGTGTCGCTTCAGCTTCTTCATCTCTGTCGGGCGCTTTCGTTGCCATTGACGGTGTTCGTAATTGGGCAACTACCGGTGCCTGGAAGGATGCCACTGCTGATGTTTACCCAGATTGGCTGCAAGTAGATTTCAGCGGCAGTAAAACAATCGGTGAGATTGATGTTTATGCTGTTAAGGATGATTTTGGCAATGCGACTGATCCGACCGAGTTTGAAACTTTCAGTGTTTATGGGATAACAAACTTTGAAGTGCAATACTGGACGGGTTCAACATGGGCGACAGTACCTGGTGGATACATTGGCAACACGAATCGTGTGATTACAAAAGTGGTATTCTCGCCAATAACAACGACGAGAATCAGAGTCGTAGTCAATAATGCGCAAGCCTCCTACAGTCGCATTGTTGAACTCGAAGCCTGGGGCAATTAGTAATTAATTCTGACTGATATATTTTGTATTGATCACAATAGTCTATCTCAGTTTATCTCAAATGGAGAACAAATAAAGTCGTAGGCGTAAAGCTTACGACTTTACAAGGATGTTGGAGCTACTATTGAAATCAGTATCACATTTACCTTAATGGTTATTGACTAATAGTTAAAACGAGCGAAGGAATAATGAGTTTCAAAGTAGAATGTTTGACAAAGCCCTTATAACTTGATTTAGGGTAATCAACTAGTAGTTCTGAGAGTAAAGATCAAATTACTGCTATCTGTAGCAGTTGCATAATTAGCCATAAACCATTAATTTTAGAGAAAGAAAAGATTAATCTTTTCTTTCCTTTTTGATTGGAGTGAAAGTATGGGAACCTTTGGAAGGATATTGAATGGTGCTATCATTGGCGGACTTTGCAATGCCGTTGGATGGTATTGCTGGACTGTATTATTTGCTTTTATTATAACTTCTAAGATTGAGTCTGGTGGTGAATGGGGAGGAAATTTTGCGATTGCTCTAATTGGTGGAATCATTGGAGTATTCACTGGCGGTATTGCTGGACTCACTCAATCTACAACGACAAAAGCGGTTTTAGTCAGTGGAGCCATTGCTTTGCTCTGCTTTGTTTTAATCATTAAAGCTTTTCTTTCTAACGAATATGCAAAATCTTATTCGCAAGAAGGAAACTACGGAGAGGTTTGGCTGCAAATTTTTGGTTTCGCAGGCTATTTTATTATCTTGGTTCTTGTAGTCTGGCTTGTTGCCAAAATAGTTTTATCTTTTCGCAAAAATTATTAAATTTTGCCCGTCCAACTCATATCTCAGAGACAAACCTTAACTAAACAATTCAACAATATCTCCAATATTCTGTTCTTGTCTGACAAAGCCGTGCTTTAAAGCTTGCTTCGATAACAAATATTGAAAAGAATCGTCTCGGCTAGCTTGAGAAATACATATCTACTTTAGAGGTGTCAAAAAACCCTTTAAAAGCTATTGCTAAAAAGCATTAGTTTTATTGCATTTCTGACAGTAGTTTTGCGGTGTCAGAAAACAGTAGTTTTTTGACACCTTAAGATTTGTTCCAAAAGAGATTTTGCTGTTTCGCGTTTGCGTCAAATGACTTATTCAGCTTCGTTTCATTGAAATGGTATTTTGCCTCGTTTACCGAAGCACGCAAACATAAATCAAAATATAATAGGCTGCAATTATTAAAGTAACCAAGATACCTCGTCCCCATTTGTTCTTTATCTGCTCCATTATCCATTTTCTGCCCGGAAAGTCTTCCAGAAACATAAAGAGTAATATAAGACCTATACATACCAAGGATATTAACCCGATAGATGCTTTCAGAAAATTTACAAGAATTTCAACAGCGGGAATATACTCTAGTTGTATATTACTGACATCCTTGAGCGTTGATTCTATAAACCGGGCTTGTCCTATTCCTAGTATAGACAGAACGATAATCTGAACACCTAAAACAAAAGGGAGGAACAAAGAAAATTTTAGATAAGATTTCTCCTCATTCCTATTAGACAGGTAGTATGACACAACTGCTCCTGTTAGAGTGTAGAACCAAATATTAGCTGTCAACGCAGTATCGAGGTAACCTTTGAATACCTCTAAAAAGATTTTGTAATTTTCTATATTTGGATTCATCAATACAAACTTGCACTAAATTGTTTATTCCTAAAAGTTTAGTTTTTTGACATCCTGATTTGTTTCAAAAAGAGATTTTTGAAACACTTTATTCTCATCAGCTCCAACAATGGAGTTGACGTGGTGCGAAACTCAATACCGCCATCGTGAAATTTAACAGACAACATTTTACAAGATGACTGCTTCCTCCTTGCGCCTAATGACTTGTTCATCGGCTTCTTCCGGCACATATAATTTGGATTAACCGCCTTGTAATAATAATTTTCTCACTTCTGATGTGGTGAAAAAGTGTGTTGGTTTTCCGTCCGTTTCCACAATCGCCAAGTACACTTGCTTACCTTCCATCAACTCATTCGCCGCGCCAACGGTTGCGTCCATCGTAACCGGCACATAAATTTGCCTAAACCTATTTAGCTCTGGTTTAGAATCAATGTAAGTAAGTAGCTTCTCGACTGTATCTCCCGCTACTGGGGGATCCTCCGTGTTAAGCAAAAAACGCCAAATCGCTTCTTCGTTAATCACCGTTTCCAATGTGCCGTCAGCCTTGACAATAGGAATAAACCAGCGAGCAGGTTCGGTCATCAATTTGGCTTTGACATCATCGACCGGCGTGGTTATCGGCACTGTCCAATCTATTGGCGTTGGCGGAATTTGTTTGATTGAAGTTCGGCGCAGCCGTTCTTTCGGAGATACTTCACGCATCGCTAATAAACCGTCGGCGGCAACACGCAAATTTTCTCGCCCGAAGAAATAAGCCGCTCCCGCTCCGACCCAGGCGCCAAACGCCGTGATGATAATAGCCAAGATGTCCTTACGGTTCTCAAGCAACATATTATTGTAGGCGAGCAAATGTTCAAATGTTACATTTAGTTCTTGGGTTTCTCCTGTGGGCGTTACTACCGAAATATCAGGCTTCGGCATAGGGGGCAACAAGATTGCCATGATTAGCAAAAGTAAGGCTGTCAACATGCCGATAACTAACCAAAACTCCCAGGGGTATCGTCCCTGATTAGTCACACTTTGGTGGTTGGTTTCTGCCATAAGTTTCCTCTCCTTTCGGACTTTGTTGATTATAAACCTAAGCGTTATTACAACTAGAATAGCTAATCCAAGCAGCAGAAATAATGTTGTACAATTCATTATGTTTCTCCTAACTTAACCCTGCATCATTAAAGCTGCCGAACTTTGTATTCTACTGAAATAAATCAGTGCTATAGCGGGTTTTTACAACATATTTTAACTGTCAATGGTTTATCAATTTTAACCGCGCCGCGGACAACCGTCGTGCTGCCTGCGTCCCTGCCGCGCCGCCACTCCGATGATACGGTTCGAGACTCTGATGCGCTGGGCATCAAGGCATTCGAGCGAGACGTGAAATACTTCCGAATTGCGCGACGCGATGGTCGTATCCACAGTTCCGTCAGGCACCACCGGAACTGGTGTCGCGGATTGATTTTCAAACCACACCGGGGATGTCCACACCCGGTCTTCGTCGCCGCTTTCGTTGCGCTGTATAACTTTGAAAAAGAAGAACTGCGGCTCACCGCTAAAGGCGACATCTTCAATCGTGCCGCTCCCGCCGTCAACGCGCACCGAGCTGACCATCCGCGCGAGCTGTCCGCCGACGGCATCGCGCCATACCTGAACTTCATACTCTGCATCTAGCTCGTCCGTGTCGGTGATTTTATAACTGATCGAAAGCTCGCCCGCTGGGGGCAGTACCGTGATGACATCGCCGGTCAACCGGTTGTTAATCTTAAAAATGACGCTCAGGTTCGGGTCTTCGGTCGCATAGACATGACGGCTCCTGAGAGCGTTGATAAGGTTGGCTTTCGTCAACGTCCTCATAATTGCGGCGGTTCTGGCGGTCGTCGCATTCCCCCAGTTTTTCAGGTGGTTATCCTGGTCGGCAGTCGGCGCGAGCTTATAGCCGAGATTGAGAAACTTCATGTATGCCTCTTCCTTAGGCTGGGCGGAGTTGGCATTAATCGCACTGCTCATTCCCGGTCCATTGATAATCTGGATCAATCGGGCGTGAGTTCCTATACCCGTCACCCAGCGGCTGGTGTCACCGCCAAAGTCATCCAGCCCGTATTCTCTTGAATCGAGCGAGACTGAATCCTTCGGGTGGTTGAGCATAATCAGCGCGGGCTGACCGCTCGAATCGCGGTTCGTCCGCAAAAAATCGAGCAGCAAATCGAAGCGTCCCTTCTGGACGTTGATGACCTCGCCGATGTCGAAGACATTGACGTGATTACCCGAACTGATGGTCGAAAACTCCTGCCCGTAGAGTGCGATAAACCGCCCGTCCTGGCTGAGACTCCCGGCAACCGGGATCAAGGACTCGGCACCGGGTCCTTTATAGAGTGCCGGGTTGGTGGCAATCCCGATACGGTCGTCGCCAACGGCTTCAGCGTGGTTATGCTCGGTCAGGGCGAGAAAGTGAATTTTAGCCGTGTCGCGGGCATAGATAAAGGCTTCGCGCGGTGTGCCTGATCCATCGCTGTAGGAAGTGTGACTGTGGAGATTACCGAAGAACACGGTTTCCTGTGCAAAAGCAAACTGCATTCCGAGGAAATTAAACAATACTGAAAAAGCGATAAAACGATAGAAACATCTGTTCATGTGAAAAAGCCCTCCGTTCCGACTGCTAAATTGACCGAGATTGATTTTGTGACCATGCCGGTAAACTGAATTCAAAACTTTTTATGCTTCACTTTATTAATGAGTTTTTATTACAAAACGTTACAAAAATATTTTAATTTGTAGTGGCTGTCATCGAAAACAGATTGCGGCAGATGTAAAATTGGTGTCAAAAAAAACCTATGATATTGGTTTTTTGACACCTTTTCGCTTGTTCGTTATCCTGCATTTATGAGAGTTGGAATATATGCCCGCGTTTCGACGCACGACCAGCAAACCTTGCCGATGCAGCTTGAACGGATGAAGGAATACATAAATAATCGCGGCTGGACTTTAACAGCGGAAGTTGAAGAAGTCGGCTCAGGCGCGAAAATGCGACCAAAACGCGAAGAACTTCTCCGAATGGCAAAACGTCGTGAGATTGACGCGATACTGGTTTGGAAACTCGACCGCTTCGGCAGAAGTCTGGCTGATTTGGTAATGACGTTGAATGAGCTTCGAGAAATCGGGGTTGTGTTTGTGTCTTTAACCGAATTACTCGACTTCTCTACCCCGTCGGGTAGAGCAATGGCGGGAATGCTTTCGACTTTTGCCGAGTTCGAGCGCGACATTATCCGTGAGAGAGTCAAAGCCGGAATCGCCAGCGCGAGAGAAAAAGGCAAACGGCACGGACGACCGCAGACTGCATCACTAAAAAAAGATGAAGCAAAGAAACTTTATAAAAAAGGTAAAGGTTTGAACAAGTCCGAGATTGCGCGGAAACTGAAAATCAGCCGGGCATCGGTAATCAATTTTTTGAAGTAACTTAACTATATTTTTGATCTTGCGTCGAAGATAAACTTAACCGGGATGTTGTAAGTTCAATCGGGTGTGGTTAATTATAAAATTAATCAAGATTGAAATAGAGAAGTTTCTAATGCTTTGAAAGCTAAAAAACACTGTTTCCATAGGTGCGACGGATAAACTTGCCCCTTTTTCATTTCCTATAGGAATTTGCCTATTCCCTAGCTAAAATATAATCTACTAACTCACCTTACGCAGTCAATTTTGGAGATTTTGAAAATCTTGTTAATCATTGATATTAAAGGGCTTTTAGAAACTACCTATTTTTAAGCTCTTTTAATATCAAGCATTTATGAAACATGATTTTGCTGTAAAACCACAATATTTTGTGGTCTTGAAAATCTCAAAACAGATTTTCAAAATTTTTTGCGTAAGGTGAGCTACTAAATTTACACTAAGGAAATTGCCAATAGTTTTTAGCGTGATTACTTGTATATGGATCAAAAATTAAAACCTTTCTCCTTGCTTAGAGATATTTATCAAGTACTTCTGACACGAGGTAGAACATATGCAGCTTTTACAAAGCGTGATCAAGAAATAATAGAGGGCGAATTTAGTAAAACGGATCAAATATTGGATCCAATGTCAGGTTTTGGTTCAATCACAAAATTTTGTTCTCAGCTTGGACTAAAAAGTTATACTCTTGAATATAATTTACCTCAATACTATTGGCAAATTTTGAATCACCCACGATATGCTAAAGAATTTATTGCTACAATATCACGGCTTTTATTATTAATTTCAGAATTTCCTGATACAAAACTGCGTGCCATTGCTTCAGACGACTGGTTTCCAGAAGAATCAAAAATTTTAATATTTAAACTACTTGACTTAGCACATCAATGTGTCGAGATGGAATTCAAAAAAAGTGACGAAAATCGTTCATATTCTTTATCATTACTACTACCTTTTTTAGGAAGACTTTCTTGCTCTGTACCCAGCGACGTTGTAACCCGGGTGAAAAAGGGAGGAATATGTGTATACAGAAACTGGCAAGTTGACTTTGTTACATATCTAAATGTATTAAAAAATTACTTGGAAAATCAAAGACCAAACATTAAATCAAACTTGCACCAAGTTTTACACGGAGATGCTCGCAATTTCGATTTTCCATTGAGAAAATTTAGAGGTATGTATACCTCACCGCCATACCCAAATCGTATGGATTTTAGCTCAATGTTCAAGCCCGAACATGCTTTTTTGGAAATACTGGCTAGAAATAAAAGTTTTGACATCAATCAAAGTGTTATTGGTTCTGTATTTGTTCGGGGCAAAGACATTAAACTGCCAAAAAGTCTAACAGCGCGAGAATTCTTGGGAAGAGTAAATCAACTCAAAAATAGAAAGCCTTTTCAAATTAAGCACGATGATGTTTATTATTTACCTTACTTCAAAAAATATTTCACTGATCTTGAAGTTGCGTATAAAAACGTAGAAAAGTCATTAAATAAAGACTTTAAAGGATTTATAGTAGTAGTTAATAATACCCATCGAGGGTTGGTTATACCTGTTGCTGAAGTGATAATTGAAATTTGGAAATCTCTTGGATATTTTGTTGAGGTTTATGAATCAAGAGAATTGAGTCATGTTGGAGCTAAAAATCCTCGCTCAAAAGGAGTTAGAGCATTGCATACTGAATACGTTATCAAAATATGGACATAGAAAGATTGCAAAATGTAATAAGAACTTCATCCGGCTTATACATTCGTAATGATTATAATATTGGTTTACTAACGTACTCACCCTATACTGGATTAACTTATGCAGTTCATGATAGTAATCTGGAAACAATATATAAATGGTTAAATAAAGAAAAAAGAAAAAGTCCCTCAATTACATATGAAACTTCGCTTGGCGCAGGTTGGGCAACACATATTGAAAATTTTTCAACAATCGGGCAAAGGTTATTACCCAGCCCTAGTTTATGGAAGACTCTACCTGCTACCGACTACCCGATTCTTATAAATTGGTTTCTTACTGGTAACTGTCCGTTGAATTGTGTCTATTGTTATGCAGAAGACTTAATGCGGCATAGAGTTGCGGAGCCAAACGAGGATGACATTGTAAGCTATGCTGAAGAAATTCTAAAACTAAAACCCTTAGTAGTTGTATTGACAGGTGGAGATCCGTTATCCAGTCCTTATTTAGAAAAGGCAATTGAAATATTAAGTGGAAAAGTGGGGTTGGTCTTAGATACAAGTGCATATAGTTTTTCAGAGAAAAAATTAAAACTTTTTAAAGAGCATAATGTTAATGTGAGAATTTCACTTGATTCAGAAATCCCTGAATTAAACCAAAGACAGCGCCCATTACTAATCAATAATAAAAATTCAAAATTGACTGCGATACCTGCGATAGATGCAATTTGCCGATGTTTAGACGAAAAAATCTCTCTAACTGTTCAAACAGTAGCTACAAAGAAAAATTCAAATGATTTATTAAGTTTGGGAGATAAACTTTATCGAATGGGAGTTCGGTCGTGGCGGGTTTTTAAGGTTGCACCCTCTGAAATTAAAATTAATGGTTATAAAAAAATTGTTGGGGAATCTAAGGATTCAGGAGAAAAATACCACGGAAAAAAGGCACGCGGTCCTTACGCCTACAATTTTGAGTTGTTAACAAAGGCTAGTTCTTATCGGTGGAATAATGAAATGGAAATTCAGGTCACTTTTAACGAAAGAGTAAATGCAGTTATTTTGGTAGGTCCGGACGGTAAATTTTATACAGAGTCCAATGTTAGACTTGGAAAGGCTCTTATTGACGAGGAAAATCCACAATCACCGTCACTTGAATCCATTAAACACAAAGTTGATATGATAGGACATGCAGAAAGATACCTCAACGCAACTTACAAAAAGTCTCTAGTTTAATAGAATGTCGAAAGAAACCGAGAAAAAGATTCAGCTTAACTCAAGCGAAGTTGAAGGCGTTATAAAAAAATGTGAACTACTATTTGATACTAAAATTGAGCCTTACTTACAATGCGATGAGTATTTTGACAGATCAGACGGATTGCTCCAGAAGGAAGATTACACAGTTCGTTTTAGGACTGACAATCTTCCTTTAGGAAATCTTTTCAAAATTGCAGTTAAGGGACCAAGAATTATCTTGGGAGAAGAAGGATATTCGAGAATAGACATTGAGTTTTCAGCTTTAAGCTCTGAAGAGTTTTATGCAGAAGTAGATAGAAAAGGATTAACTTGCGTAGTAAAGCTAGAAAAGCAGAGGTGGAAATATAAGAAGGATGGAATAAAATTAACAATTGATAAATATCCGTTTATTGGATTCTATCTCGAAGTTGAAACTCTCGACATAAAACAAATAAAACAGTTTATAGACCTTTTAGATTTGTCTTCAAAACAATCTGTAACGAAAAACTCGACCGAACTGCTGGAAGAAAAACTACAAGAAATTGGTTTGCCAATTAGACCGAACCTTATTGCAACCTTTGAA
>MWWI01000156.1_pt1 | contig 15244 bp, 21 predicted proteins | sample 1047321 | NCBI WGS metagenome assembly MWWI01 (sample SAMN06349966, study PRJNA376086) | soil metagenome | isolation source: FI-1 sample Antarctic (ecotone) soil | place: Antarctica | reverse complement strand
AAAGCACTGGGAAAAGGTAAACTACAGTTGGCGCCAGTATTTCTATGTCCCTAAAACGAAAGAGGCCAGGGAAGCAATCCAGATTGTAGAAAAAACCCTATGGCTGATCAAGAAGCTAAATCCAGATTACTTCGTTATCGAAAACCCCAGGGGAGCACTCCGCCACTTGCCCCAGGTCAGATCGATTCCTTTCCGCCACACAGTTTCTTACTCAGACTATGGTTTCGACTACTACAAGCCAACAGACATCTTTACCAATTTCCCTGGATTAGAATTGGTGAAGATGATCCCGAAAGAAATCATTGATTGCGCCGGCTCAGTAAATGGCCTTTCTTCTGCCTATAAAAGATCCCTCGTGCCAGAAAAGCTAGTCGAAAGTATTTTAAGCCAGATCATCGGGAAGGAGTTTGGAAATGGATAGCGTAACTATTATGCGAAGCCGCATTGTATTCAACCCTGGCGGGCTTATCTTTATAGTCCAGCAGGATTCATTCCGCTTCGATCCTTTCAAGAAGATTGCTCTTTACGACGAGGACAACAATTATCACGGAACATACAGGGTAGTTGATCGAACCAAATTCAAGCTAAAGAACTTATCTCGAATGATGTCCCTCTTGCTTTTCAGCTGCCACGAAGGGGAAGGAGTCAAGATTCTCCGCAACCTGAAAATAGTTGGCAAGAAATCGGATGAAGTAATGCTATGCCTTGTATGCTTACAATATTTTGACTTTAACCCAAACCATGTAATTCCGAAAAATGACACAGAACCCAAACCCAGCACAACAGTTTCACTACCTGAGCCCGCGGAAAAGTGAAATCCTACTCAATTCAATTACCAATACCAAGCACAAGCTGATCACACTGCTTATGCTTGATGCTGGTTTGCGGGTTTCTGAGGTATGCACATTGCAGTACAGCAATTTCGACCTAAAGGCAAAGTCGGTAGTTGTCGCCAGCTTAAAGAAAAGAGGAAAAACATTGTACCGCCACATCCCGATGTCAACCAGGCTGTACGATTCCTTGGCGGTGCACATAAAGGAAACCGGCAGCTTGACCAGGGAAGCTTACGTTTTTCCTGCAAACTACCCGACCAACAAATCTGCCCACATGCAGCGTAAAGCCGTAAACATGCTGCTCCAGCGCCTCAATGAAAAGAACCCCGAATTGGGCCACATCCACCCGCACCAATTGCGCCACACATTTGCAACAGACTTGCGAAGAAATGGTGAGGAACTGGAAACGATTAAAGATTTGCTTGGCCACAAGAAGTACGACACAACTCTAATCTATGCCCACATTTCTCCAGAGAATTCACGCAGGGTGATTGACAAGCTAAGAGAAGAAAAATTAACCCTGAAGCAGAGAATCATAAATCTGGTGAAGCCGCGCAAAGCATCGGAGTTCATCCACATTTCGAGCGAAGCCCATTCCTTCACTATTGGCAGGGGAAAAGAATACCTACAGCTGGGAAACAATATTGAGAAAGGCATCAATACAATTTTGATTGGTCCTGTAGGAATAGGCAAAAGCCATTTACTTTCAAACCTTCACTTGCCAGACCAGAAGATAATTCGTTTCGACGATCTAAGCGACATCAAGAAATCTCTGATGGGAACCGTGCTCTTTTTGGTCAAGGGAGACAAGGAAGAATTCTCGCGCATTCTTTTTGGCCAGGACCTGGAAAAGATCGATGTGAAGCTTACGAAAATGTCAGTTACCAGCTTGACGGATGCAATAATTTCCCTGACGCAAAAAGGCGAATACACGCTGATTATAGACAGCATTGACAACCTGACTCCGAAGGCGAGCAAAGTAGTCGAGGATCTCAAACTTCACATGACCATAATTGCAGGCGCCCGGGAAGTTGCGATGAAGCAGGGTAGCTTCTTATGGAACTTTGAAAAGGTCAGTGTAGCTCCGCTATCCAGAGGTGAAAGTCTGGAGCTGATTTACAAGCTGAGCCATTCAGTGGAAGTTGAGAACTGGGAACTATACCGGAACCACATCTACGACCAGTCAGGCGGCAATCCGCGCGTAATAAAAGAACTGATCGACAGGTACGGAAAGGAAGCAATTGTTTCGGAGGAAGTAGTAAGAAAGGTAAGGCACTTCGGAAGCATGAAAGAATTCGACATGACTTTTATTGTCTTAATCGGGATTGCAGGCCTGGCGCTTATGCGATACATGAGCGGAGAGCTGGGAGAAAGTAAATACAGGTTTATAGGCGGCGCTGCCATGATTTTACTTATGGTGTCGCGGTTTATATTTAGAGGTGGAAGATCAAAAGCAAGAGTACTAAAATGACAGGCATCAATCACAAAATAGGCGGACTGGCCGTGACCGGCATCTTCTGCAGCTTCTGGAATGTAAATATTTTCGAGAAGCCAATGTACCTGGTGGCAACGCTGTTTTTCGCGTTGCTGCCAGATATCGACCACACAAAATCACTTATGGGTAAAATGTTTTATCCACTTGCGAAATGGCTGGATCGCAATTATGGTCACCGCACTATTACGCATTCATTGGCGGCAATGGGAACCGGGATCCTCATAACAACGATTTTGGCAAAGACTGTTATTCATGAAAACTACGTGATGATTTTTGGTTTCGCTTATGGAAGTCATCTACTCTTCGACATGATGACAAAACAAGGCGTCCCGCTACTCTACCCATGGAAGAAAAATCCTTGTGTGATTCCTGGTGATGCAAATTTGCGCTTCGAGAGCGACAACATGAAAACCGAATCGATCATCTTTTTGGCTTTCGGCCTATTGATTTTTACCACTTACCCATTGATGGCAAATGGCTTCTGGACCACTTACAACAGAAGCTTTGGAACATTGAAGCATTTGGCAAGGGAGTTTAAAGAATCCAAGGACATTCTCCAGGTAGACTATTCATATTTTTCAGGCACGAAAACAGTTTCAGGTTCTGGCATTGTGATAAAAAGTGATGACAGCAAAGCAGTGATTTTCGAAGATGGAAGATTCGTCGAAATCGACAACAAAGTTTCCTATTCAGCATTGAAGCCAAACCATACAGGAAAACCCTACGAGGTCGCAGAGATTTACTTTTTCCAAATTGAGCAGGATAGTTTGGCAAGACTTCTTCGTGACAAGATTTTGCTGATCGCACATTTGCAATCGGACAGCAAGATGAAGTTTCAGAAAGGCCATTTCTCCGAAACGAACGAAGTCCTAAAATTTGAGAATCAGTTCAACCCTGAGATCACTTGCTTGCAAGATTCCCTGAACAAAACAGTAGTGCAGCGAATCGAAATCAAGCAGATTGAACGGCAGGAAGAAGGCAAGAAGCTATCGCAGGAGCGGACAGAATTCGCCAAGTTAACAAAAGACCTGGCGGCACTTGAAAAAGCTTATCAAGCTGGAGACTTCGAGGTAAAGGAAAGCCTATTCGATGAAGTGAGAAAGTTACGATCAAAAAGAGAAAACTGGAAATTCACAGAAAGATCGGAGGCCAAAGCTTTAAAGGAAATCGAGTATCTTAAACAAGAATTGTCTGTAAGAAAATTCTCAAAGGTAACAGGTTACATTCAATGGCTGGTCGTACAAAATTAATGTGTCGCGGATGCTACAGCTAAGAAAAAAATAAAGCGAAATTAAAGAAGTTTCGTATATTAGAGCTCCAGAAGCAAAAGAGCCGGCCACCAGAAATGGGGCCGGTTTTTTTTTTGCTTATCCGTAAGACAAAAGAAAAAGCCCCATGAAAAATATCCTAAAGATGTTAGTATTACCAATATTCATTTACGCCACAGCACCTATAGCTCAGGCTCAAAAATTAACATTCAATCTAGATTCTTCAATGCCAGGTTCTTTTGGCAAAGACAGCAGGATTTTACTCAGGGTATTTGACAAGGAAGGAAAGCTGCTCAGTGAATTTATTGACTTCGATGCAACGCAAAGTTTTACTGTAGACTTCGGCCAGGCAGAATATTTCACCTTGACAGAACACAGAACAGGAATTGAAAGCAGAGTGAGTTTAAAAAGAAATCCGAACGGCCCGCCAGAAATTTTCCTTTCACAGGAGCGGAAAGGGTTTGATCCTGCAACAATTCAAAGAAGCTTCGAGAGAAAACCATAAGCGCGGATCAGTGCAGTCATCCCAGTCGCTGCTGGCGGCCAGGCACTTCCGCTACGCTCCAGCACCTGGCCGCCAGCAGCTCCTTACCGTCAGTGCTTTTCGCAACCGGATCAGTCACGGCAGGCCCGCCCCTGAAGGGCGAACGTTAGCAATGCACCTGGTCAGGCCGTCACCCAAGAACCGCCATCATTTTCCCCAGCCATCAGACCGTCTTCGTCGCCTGCTCCACCAGCTGCCATGCACCAAGGCCGGAAAGCGCCCGGGCAATTGCGGCCGGTCAGTCGCGGCTTGTGGTGCAAGGCATCAGGTTACTTTCAGCCAGCAAAGTTTGAGCATGTGGTTTATAGTCGCTGGGTGAAACGTCACTGTGTCTTCCCAAGCTGGCTGCTTTGCAGCACAGCAAGGTCGAGCAGCTGTCCTGGCAGCCCGAAACGTCAAGTTGGTCGTGGGGGCTATCCAGGAGCGTCCCAGCGGCTTCCCAAGCGGGCACTCCGTGCACCGCAAGGTCGCATAAACGTTTTGGCTGGGAGCAAGCGAATCGGCCTCCGGCAGGTAGGAAGCAGCTAAGTAACATAATTGGCAATTATGCAGCCGTGCCTGCCGCAGGCGCAACACAGGCACGGCTGCATAATTCCATTTATGCTAAATAGCTGCCAATATTGTGGGCTACTCCCTCCGGTCGAACAAGGCCCCGGCCCCAGGCGGAAGGTGCCTTCCAGGCGGGTTTAATGCTTTGGCCAGGAAGGGCAGAAGCCGCAAATTTATGCGCCAAGCTGAAAAAAGCTTGTCACAAAATTTGCTGCTTCTGCCCCACCTGGCCAAAGTCGCCTTGATCAACGCTGCCTGAGCCGGTTCCACGTCAAGCAAAAAACGCCAGGCAGAAAAAGCCTGGCGTTTTTACTATGCCGTTCCACCAGCTCATTCAGCTGGCGTCCCGGCACACGGAAGCGACAGAAGCTCCCGCGACACCGGCACCCGCTCCCCAACCCCGCAACAGCAGGCAGTGCGCCAGAAAAAGGCGCACCGCCTGCTGCTGCTCCAGGTCCCGAACTGTACCCAGCGATAATCCCGCACCGTGAGGAAGTTCGCCAGAAAAAGGCGAACAGCCTCCCGCTGCTGACGTCACGCGACACCGCCACAGCCAGAGCCAACGCGACACCGAAAGCCGCCAAGAGACATTTTAGGAAAAGGAAGCAGGGGGGAAAATAGGGAGCAAGGCCGCAGGCTGCCAGCGCAGAAGGCGCGGCGGCGGGCGGACGGTATTGGTGCTGGCTCCTTGCACCCTATTTTCCCCCCTGCAAAGTTGATCCTAAAATGTCTCTTGGCGCCATAGTGCCTAAAGAAGCGGCCGCCTCCGGCAGTTGTTTATTGCTCTCCTTTCAGTCGATCCGCAAGAGCCGCAGGCGCAGGAGCCCTCCGGGCAGGATAATAAAAAAAAATCAAAAAAAAAAAATTGAAAGGGGAGTTTGAAGGGAGGTTCTGGACCGGTCTGGACGGAAACCCCGCTGCCAGCTGCCACAGCCATTTATGACGAGGCAAGCAGCTTCAGCCATCATCATTTATGACGGTGCCGGTTCCATGGCCAGCACCGCCACAAATGATGTAAACTAAATCGCAGTATAGAAAGCAGGGTAATAGCCAGTTTCATAAGAGCAGTTATAAAAGCGAAAGGCATTTACCACCGCATCCCATTGATCCGGTTCACGATTGTCAGAGATCTCGAAACCGAATACCGTTTCGGGATCCATTTTGCAGGCAGCCACCACAAGTAAGCCACCATCTACCCAAATTTTTTGCGCGGCGGATTTTGTCACCCGCTTATATTTTCCTGTCTGTACCTGATTCATAATTTTTAGCTAAAAGTTCCTGTAAAATTTTCCTAACCTCTTCATTTTTTTGGCGGAGCAGTTCAAGCCTATTCGCCGTGAGCGCCCGAGTATAGGCACGATTTACCGCAACAATTTGATCATGTGTCATAATGGTACCGATTCCTAAGAACATATTGGACTATTGCATATTGACTATTTTTGCAGCCAACGGAGCCGCCTAATTTCCGAGCTATGCCCTGAATTGTTGTGGCTTTAATCACAAGGCCATGACCAGCCAAATCCGACAAAATCTTTTTCATAATAGCAGAAGTAAAAGCCCCAAACCGTTTCAGGACCCAACACAATGTACGACATTTGTCCGACAATTCCTAATAGTATTTCAGTTGTTTTGCCATATATATTAAGGATCATATATTACTCCATTGGTGTAGTGGACAAGCTTTTAAGGACCACCAAGAGCAATGAAGCACGACCGCCATTAATGGCGATATTGCCGGCAGCATCACCAAATTTGACGTTCCTGCAGGTGCAGGAGTACTACCCCGACACAAATGGCGATACTTGCGCGCGGCCGGCCGCTGACGGCCTTATATTAGCAATGCTCCTGGTCAGGCCATCACCCAAGAACCGCCACCGCCTGCCCGGGCCATCGAATTGTAAAACATGCCGAACAAAAAAAGCCCAGGCCTAACGGCCCGGGCTCTTTCTTCCTACAGATCATTCAGCAGCCTAAGCTAGAAATCAGCATCATTAAAAAAGCCACCGAGAAAATCATAAACCGCAACCAGGTCAGCGTATTGACTTGGCCGATCAACAGTATCAAACTTTCGGGAAATTTCCAAAAGCAAGCGGGCCTCAGAATCCATCTCCAGAAAAATAATGTTGCCATAGGCGCCATGCTTTTGGAAAAAAGCATTCAGCTGAGGACCGTAGATATCATCCTCAGAAAGAGCGACCATAGGATAGAGTTCAAGTTCAAGAAAACCAGAAACCCAAGCGTAATTTTCATTTAACCGCTGCTCCAATCCATTCAACAATAATTCTGTAATTAATACATCTTCAGGCAGAATAGATTCAGTCGATTTCTCTTCCTGATCATCCAGCATTATGGCCCGCTTGATTTCTTCCATATCAGTCTCGCCAGCCACGAAATCGCAGATACTATCAAGGACCTCGAAGAGATGATGGTTATGCGCCATGGTTACCTCCTTCCAGGACAATAATCCCCCTATCATTTAAAGCGAAGAAACACCGAGAGCAGGCCAAGACATCTACCAGCGAATTGTGAGCGCCATCAAAATTTTCAAGGAAAAGAACCTGGTGTAGCTCCTGCAATTTCGGCCATTTGAAACCAGAGCCACGGCCTTTCTTGTGAGGCAGCTTGCAGAACTGAGCACTCTTTTTCATAGTGCAAATTTTCACCAGCCGCTCCACCCCAGGCCAGAAACCCAAGTCGCGTATAAATTCAGCCTCAACAACCTTCAGATCAAAATCAATATTATGAGCGACCAGATATTTACAGTAATAAAGATCCTCCAGAAATACCGCAAGGACAGTGCTGATAGCTTCGCCATCCTTCTCCGCCTGCTCCTGGGTAATGCCGTGAATCCTGGTGGCCTCTGCCGGTATAACCCATCCGGCCGGTTTAATGATGAAATCTTTCTGCCGGATGAATCGGCGCTTGTCATCAAACACCGCCCAAGAAAGGGAAACAGCCCGCGGCCAGTTATCGGTAAAGCGGGCAGGCAAAGAATAATTTGCAGGCAAGCCGCAAGTTTCAGTATCAAAAAAAATGTACATGACTTTTCAATTAAAAGGTGAATTAAATGGTACCACTTACACGAAGTAAAATCACAAGCCATCTTCCGGCCCGGACTCCTTTTCAGAATCTTCACTTCCAAACATTTCACTCTGTCCATCTCCTAAGAAAGGAACTTCGCATACCATGCACAAAATGCCGAGGCCATCTTTACCCCAAACATTTGTGCTGCAACCTGTACAGGTATATTTCACCTTATTCGCCTTGGCTTTCTTCTCCTTTTCATCTTCTGGAATTTCTCCCCTATGCAAGAAAGGCAAGAGATAACTTTCAGGCATAGCCATAAAATGAAGCTCAAAGGCACCACCATCAATTATGTAATGTTGCATTTTTTGCCCCGTGCTTTTCCCCCCAAGCGAGCCGGTATCCGAAGGCATCAAACCAACCTCAATCATTTTCTCGGACCATTCACGATCATGGTAAGACTTCCGCCCAGGATTGCCTAAAGCATGTTGCCAAAGGTGACACATCTCATGAACCAAGGTGGAGAGCACCTGCTTAGGCTCAAGCGCCAGAATTTCAGGGTTAAGGGAAATTTCGTGCAAGCCCTCGCCGGCCGAACTCCACCACTTCCCAGGCGCAAAAAAGCCCATGGCATTTTTCATCCTGCTTAAATTCAGGAGCGGTTGCGGCAGCTCTGAATTAAATAAATGACGATTGTAGTAATCGAACATTTTTTGATAGGCCTCAAATTGGGCCATCGTTGGTTTTATTTCGCTCATTGTCAATCTGATTTTTTGGTTAAACAATTACTTTCCTTTTCCGAAATCTCGCAGGTAGGCATCCGAGAAATTAGGAAGCGATCTAAGCTTAAGAGCTACACCAGTGACAAGCTGCAGCATATCTCCCAGGTCTGCTCTCTTTTCGATAGAAACTTCTTTCCTCAGCATTTCCTGCAAGGTTTCCACCTGCTCAAACACGCGATAAAATTCCCGGTGCGGGTCCAGATGCCGGCCAGTATAATCAGCCAGCGCCTCGTTCAATAAGTCCGAGAGGCTACTAAGCCCCCGGCGTTCCGCCAACTCAGTAAGCTGTTCTTTGCTTACCGAAGGCCGAAATGAAATCTTCTCAATTCTTCCCATCCTATTTTCTGTTAAACCTTGCTTAGTTACAAGGTAAGACAATGTACGACAATTGTACGACAAAGGCAAAAGATAAAGCAGTTTTGTTTCTGGAGTTTCCTACAAAAAAAGCCACGGTGGCCTGGGCCGGATCAGTTCATCCAGGCTGAGTTGGTGGCAGGCGGCCGGCACCATCAGGACCGGCGATGCCGCATAACTCTGAGCCGTACACGTAAAGCGAAATAAAGCCCTTTGCTCCTGGAGTTCGCTTCAAAATTCCGACCTCGAAGAAAAAACCGAGCCGCGACACCGCAGACCTTCGCCGAAATTGCCGCAGAAAAAATCCCGCGACACAGCCAAAGCCGGCGCGACACCTCGACAGCAGGACCTCGCGCGACACCGCTAATAACCCTTACCAGAAACCCCAAAGGTCGTTCCGCGACACCGGGCTCCCCGGATGCCGGCCCAGGCCGCCCATACATTCGCATATTCGCTTAAGCAAATATGCGGGCACAAAGGCCTATATGCCTGACCCCACGGAATCGCTATTTTGTCCACCCCCCACACCCCCCGCTCCAAAAATATTTTCACCAAAATTAAGCCCCAAAGCTTGTAACAATTGTAACATTTGTTACTTTTGTGAGTATGAGGTATGACTAACCAATTTAATTCAATCACCACTACAATGGAAAAGAAGGAAAACAAAATCAAGGGCCGCTACGAGCTAAGCGAAAAACAGCACTCAGACCTCAACCAGATCAAAATATGGCTATCTGAAAAAAGGGATGAAGCAAAATACCCGAGGCCTCTGACGCTGACGGATACCCTGGTGGAAATGATAAACCACTTCCGCAACCAAATGAAAGAAGAGAGTAATTGAATCGTACGTTACAAATAGCCTGCCCCGGCAGGTGTCGCGGAGTGACATAGAATATTTCTTCTGAGATGTGTCGCGCTGTGAAAAGAATTAAAATCAGAGAGAATCAAAAGCAGGCAGCAGAATAGATCCACAGAACAAAATTATTATAAACTGGAAAACTGAAAGGCATAGTCAGTGGAACTGTAATATTCAATTGAGCAGGATTGCGGATAAAAGTTTAGGGAAAGTTCTGAGGCTGTTTGCGGAGCTGGAGTTATCGAAAGGGGAAATAATAATCATGAAGGATGGCAGCACAAAATACCTATTCAACCTGGAAGAAGAGAAAGCGAAAATCTTAAAGGAAGCTATTATCAAGGTGGCATTTTTACAAAACTTCTCAGATTCATAATCAGGACTATAACACCACCAGATGTAAAGTACGATACAAAAGTGCAAAAAATAGGAGATTCATATAATAACTATTTCGCCAGAAGCTTTGAACATAATAAAGAAGTTTTAGGGTATCTGCAAAAAACCGCCTTTCTATTTAGGCTTAAGTGAAACGAAATGAAGTATCTTTTAATCACCTTTTTATTGATACCGAATTTAACAATGTGCCAGGAAGGATTCAACCTGAGCGATTGGGTGCCAGAAAGGGACAGCCTGCAAAGATCTCTGATTAATTTTTACGACCAGAAATTGGAGGCAGATTTAGAGGAGTTCAGATTCTCGGAAAAATACCGGGCCCTGAAATATGTTCCGACCTTTGGATTTGACGTGGCTTTACTAAGGCCGATCGTTGGGTTTAATTCCAACCTGATTTACCAGGTGGCGAATGACAGCCAGATCCGGGCAGCCAAGGTAAGGTCGATCCAGAAAGCAAACCAGTTAGAAAGAGCACAGGCCGCAAACCAGCTGGATCTACTGTTTTTGGATATGGAGAATCGATTGTTGCATTACCGCCTCTTCGTTCAGGGAGGTCCGACCAGGGAACAGCTTCGGCACCTGGTGCGGGCCAGATACAAGAAAGGAGAGATTACACCAAGCGATTATTTGAGGCAAGAACTTTCGTGGCAGGAGGAAGAGCGACGAGAGGCAGACTTCAGGTATTCGATCACCAGAGCCCAGATACAAATTCTGGAAGTCGCTAAAACAAGGCCGCAAACCAAGTAGCAACTTCCAGAACCCAGATTGATTAATAAGCAAAAGTAAAGGTAAGATGAAAATTCAAGCAAAGTCAATTTTGCTAGTCAAATTCGCACCCACCCCGAACACTACGGCGTTCGTAGAATACAGGGTGTCAAGAGGTCGAAACCTTAATCTTATCTTAACACATTTCCGAGCCATCCATAATTTCCGATTCGGGATAATTTATTTGCGCGATCAGTCTGGAGGAAGAGGGCCCCAAACCCATTTCTTCACAAGGCAAAAGCTGACCGCAAATGGGCACGAATTCCACACATAGTCAGCACCCTAAAATTGGACTGTCGGGAGGGCCTCTTGATACATTAGAAATAACTTCGGAATTTGGGTCCCAAACGTTGAACGATTCCAAGAATGATGGAATTAATCCTTTGGCCAATATCGAACGCCGAAGGAGGTTCAAACACATGGCCGCCAGCCTCTCGCTGAAGCTGGTAGATACCGCATCCCCACTGAAAGAAAAATACTGGGATACCTTTCACTGCAGCTCAGTGCTGCAGGTATCCGACAAAGCCCGGGCAAAGTTCTGCAAGAAGCGATGGTGTATAGTTTGCAACCGCATCCGGACGGCAGAGCTAATCGAAAAATACTGCCCCACCTTAAACACCTGGCAAGGAAAACAATTCATCACCCTAACCGTCAAGAACCCAGGCGCCGAAAAGCTTGGTGAGGTCTTAAGTAAAATGTATGCTGACTTTTGCGAGATAAAAGATTCTGAGCGAAAGGCCGGCCGGAAGCTGGTAGGGATTCGGAAGCTGGAAATTACCTACAACAGATTCGAAAATACCTACCACCCACATTTCCACCTTATCACCGACACAGCCCAATCGAACGAATTCATCGTCGACAGGTGGCTTAAGAAAAATCCCTCCGCAACCAACAGAGCACAACACACAAAGCCAGCTGATCAAAACTCCGTGATGGAGCTATTCAAATACTTCACGAAGCTGACGAGCAATTCCAATAAGGACAAAGTTGTAACACCCCAAGCTTTAGACACGATTTTCCAGGCCATAACTGGCAGGCGAGCTTTTCAGCCATTTGGCTTTGTGGCCCACAGAGAACAGAAAGCCTACGAGAAGCCCGACATAATTCCAGAAGACCTACTAGCCGAAATGGATTACTGCTGGCTGAAAGAGTTTTCGGATTGGGTCAACCATTCGACAGGGGAAATGCTGGTAGGCAGTGAAATAGACCAGGGAGCCAAAAGCTACACGAACAGAATCGAAGGCAAAGAAGCAAAGGAAGACCAGGAGCCACTACCCCAAGAAGACAGAAACTGGGAAATCCGATTTCCTGAATCCGCTACGAGAAAAGCTAGAGAAGAATTTGAAACGACACCCGACAGCGAAGGGCCGGCCCAATCTGGAGCAGGTGTCTTCGGACCCGTTTTGCCTGATGACCAAATACCATTCTAATCAAATTTGTAAAGTACGAAACAAATGAAAATCACAATTGAAAGCACAACCAAATTAGTCCATGTAAACGGCATTCCGGCCAGGATCTGGAAGGGCGAAACAGAAGGTGGCCAGAAAGTCCATTGCTTCATAACCAGAATAGCGACCCCAGTAGATTCCGACCAGGATGCATTTATGGCAGAGCTGACCCAAACAGCTGTACCAGCCCCCGAACTCAATTCCTACCCGATAAGATTATTAATCTGAAAATTTAAAACCGATGATAATAGAGCCCGAATCTTTTTTGGCATACCTGGCGGCGGAACGCAAAGCCATTGCCAAGCACCTTTCTAACCACTGGCTGGACCACACGCCCAGGAACAGGGTTGCAGTGGAAAATTTTCTAATGGCCTTTGACCAGGCCAAACAGGAACTACAAATACAAATCCGAGTGCTGGAATTATTAGAAGCAGGCGGCCATGTAACAAGTGAAAAAATTGCTGAGGCTTTCGACATAGCCAGATCCGTGAAATGATGAAATGTAAAGTACGATACAAAAATGAGCGAAATAGATTATTACTCCGGGCGAGATGCCTACGCCTTGAAAACAAAAGAAGGCATGTTTGTAAGCTACGACCCATCAGCTGGCGGTTACGAGGCTTATTCGATAGTGGACAAAGTTTCAGAGCTCAGGTTTTGGGATATTTTCACAGAGAGTTTTGCTAAAAGGGCCAGGTACATTCAGGACTATGCGAAAGCTGGATGGAAAGTCAAAAAGCTGGATTGCGAAGAAAGGCAACAGGCAGCTGAAATTGCTGCTTGGGTTTGCTTCGGATGCACTGATTGTAAAAGAAAGGAGGTGGAAAGTGCAGAAGCTTAAGGGAATTGAAAAGGAATATTTCGGAGGGAAAGGCAGCCCGGGCACGATCCAGAAAATTGTAAACCTGATCCGGCCACACGATACGCTGATTGAATGCTTTTTAGGAAATGGCCAGTTGATCCGGAACATAACACCAGCCACCCAAACAATCGCCGTCGACATTGACCCAAAAGTCATAAAAAAATGGCGGGCCATAAATTACAATTGGCTGCAGCTCCACAGGGAAGATGCCATCAGCTTTTTGAAAAACTTCGATTTTGAGAATTCAGGCCGGACGGTTATTTACATGGACCCGCCTTATCCTTTAGAAAGCAGAAAAAGCCCGAAGAAGGTATACGCCTACGAAATGACACATCAGCAACACATTGACCTATTGAATGTCGCCGAGGACCTGCCAGCCGATGTGCTCATTTCCAGCTATCCTAACGAGTTCTACGAGGAGCACCTTTGTGGATGGAGGCGGATAAGCTTCCAAGCCCACACGCGGCACGGAATGGCGGAAGAATGGCTATTCACGAACTACGAGCCTGGCCACCTTCAGCATGATTACCGATTTGCCGGCGCAAACTACCGGGAGCGGGATCGCATAAAAAAGAAAGTAAGGCGATGGATTGCAGGATTGCAGCGGTTGCCAGGCCAAGAGAAACGTGCAATCTTCTTAGCCCTGGCTGATCTGGATGAAATGCGAGAAACCCTCGAGGCGGTAACACCACAAACGACGATGGACCCGGGCAAGGAGCCACATCAAGCAACGCCAGAAATGAAGGCGCACGATCGGGAAGAACGATTTATTTGTGAAGCCTGCAATCATGAGTTACCAATAAGCTATTCAATCAAAACCAAAAATTACTGCTATATGTGTGATCCTAATATAACAATGGAGGAACTTCTATATGAAAAAGCCTAAGTGTCGCGGAGAGCAAACCTATAAATTATTCGAGCCCCTGGTCAGAGCAGAATGTGTCGCGGAAGGCAAAGCTGTAAAAACTCAGAACATCCCGGCCAAGCTCCCACGGCTGATAAGTAATTCAGGCGGCGCGACGAGCGGATTAATGACCTACATGGAAATTGAGAAGGGCCTCAGCTCAGAGGATTTCATTTGCTTCGCCAACACAGGCAAGGAGCGAGAAGAAACCCTCATCTTCCTTCACGAACAGCAAAAGGAGTGGGGTGTAAAAATCTGGTGGCTCGAGTACTGTAGGTTTAATGGCTGGAAGGAAGTCAATTTCGAAACAGCTGCCAGGAAGGGAGAGCCATTCCATGAAATGTTTCCCAGGAAAAATTTCCTACCCAACATCAGAACAAGATGGTGCACCCAAGAACTGAAAATAAGAGTGCTCAACAAATTTATGCGAAGCCAGGGTATTGGAGAATGGGAAAATCTGGTAGGCCTACGCTACGACGAGCCCAGGCGGGTTTCTAACAACAAAGCAGGGAAGGGACGGCAAAGATGGTGGACGAGTTACCCTTTATATGACAGCCAGATCACGGTCGCCGACGTGGCAGAATTTTGGAAAAGCCAGCCATTCAAATTACAGCTACAGAGCCACGAGGGGAATTGCGATTTATGTTTCATGAAAGGCAGAAGCAAGCTATTGTCGATTTTGGCCAAAGATCCGGACAGAGCGATTTGGTGGATAGAAATGGAAGAAGCAGCAAGGGCGACATTTTCTAAGAGAAACAAGATGGAAGATTTAAGAGAGAGAGCAGTTAGCCAAGGCAGCCTGTACGATTTCGACCCAAACGACAGCGAAGAGATGGATTGCTCTTGCACCGATTAACCATGCGCCAACGCCAGAAATGAAGTTGCCGGCCGCAACCGGGATATCACCACGACAGAAATGAAGTTACGGTACCACAAAAAGAAAAAACCAGATGGAAGATTACAAGCAAAAATATTTGTTGCTGCTGCTGAAGGTAAAATCAGCCAGGCAGGCACAGAAAAACTATTACGCAGAGAAAAACCCGGACAGGAAAAAACACTACCTGGTACAGTCGAAGCACTTTGAGAAGCAGCTAGACGAAGAAATCAAGGGGCACGAACAACCACAGCTCCGACTATCATGATCATAAACCTTCAGCCGGCCGGAGCCAA
>MWWI01000155.1_pt1 | contig 15294 bp, 11 predicted proteins | sample 1047321 | NCBI WGS metagenome assembly MWWI01 (sample SAMN06349966, study PRJNA376086) | soil metagenome | isolation source: FI-1 sample Antarctic (ecotone) soil | place: Antarctica | reverse complement strand
TCCCCCAGTTTTAGGCTATCACCATCGAAAAATCCAGCCAAACCATTATTCACCGCAATACTCGCTGGGGTACCAGTAGTTGTTAACTCGGCCGCAATACTAGAAAATGATAGATTTATAGCAATAATTGAAGCAAAGGCAGTTAGTGCTTTAAATTTAGGCATAATGGAAATACTCGAATTAATTAGATGAAGTCAATTAATGATAGTAGAAGTAAGTTACTATTTACATCAAATATTCATTAACGCCTCAATAGATTATTTATAGAGTAATATTTCTATCAACAAGACTTACAGATACTGTAGAAATAGACTATAATTTAGATTGAATAAGTTTTATATTGATATGAATTCATTACAAAATAAAGCATCAAACCCTAAAATCTCAACTTGGGTATCTGCTTCTGCGGGAACTGGAAAAACAAAAATACTTACCGATCGGGTACTACGTTTATTATTAAAAGGTGAGGGGTTTGATAAAATACTATGCCTTACCTTCACAAATGCAGCAGCTGGAGAGATGAAACAGCGTATTACTACTGCTCTTGACACCTGGTCAAAACTTGATAAACATATATTAGCCAAAGAATTAAATAAAATCATTGGCAGGGAAGCTACTACTCAAGAAATAAGCCTTGCTCGATCTTTATATGATTCATATTTGAAAGCAGAAGATAGTATTAATATTCAAACTATTCACTCTTTCTGTCAAAAGCTACTCAAGAAATTTCCTCTTGAAGCCTCTGTTTCGCCAAGTTTTAAAATTATTGATGAAATAAAGGTGGACTATATATTAAGTCAGATTAAAAAACATCTAATGTACCAAGATGATTTAGAACCAATAACCGAGTATTTATCGATTAATTTTCATGAACTAATTATTGACGAAATCCTTAGCGAAATTATTCAACACAAAGCTCAATTTCTTAAATCAAGGGCTTCATTAGACTATTTTAAAAATGAATCTATCAAACTAATTTTGGAACTTCAAAACTCGAATGATAGCTATTATGATTTAATTAAGCAAAGTCCAGTCATACAAAACATTGTAGCGTTTAAGGCAACAACAAAAGAACTGAAAGAGTTTTTTTTAACTCAACAAAGCCAAAAGAAAAAAAGAATAGTTACTCAAAAGATAGCTAAAGCTGGGTCAAATTTATACTCCGACTTAGAAACAATACAAGATCAAATATATACTCTTGATCAAAAAGAAAAAACTGAAAAGCTAAAAAATCACTCAAAACTGCTTTTTCTTCTTGGTTCAAAAATAATTGAAAAATATGAGAATTATAAATCTACAAAAGCATTACTAGATTACGATGATCTGATTATCTATGCCTGTAGACTTTTAAATGATAGTGCCGCAAAAGAGTGGGTCCTATATAAATTGGATGGAGGAATTGATCACTTACTTGTCGATGAAGCACAAGATACAAGCAATGATCAGTGGAGCATCATCAAAGCCCTTATTGACGAATTTTACTCCGGCCATGAGGCAGAAAAAAATAACCGTACAGTTTTTGTTGTGGGAGATGAAAAGCAATCAATTTTTAGCTTTCAAGGTGCTGATATTGATTCTTTTTCTCATATGAATAAATTTCTAAAGAAGAAAATGTCTGGTGCCAGAAGACATTTTGAAAATGTAAACCTTGAAATATCATATCGTTCAACAAAAGAGATATTAGATGTAGTATATCATGTTTTCAATAGGGTAAGAGAACAAATGCCTGGTACGTTTTCATCAACTTTAAATCAACTGCAGGCCTTTCGTAGTGATCACACCGGAAGCGTAGAATTATGGCCGATTTGTAGTACTAAAAATCTTACTAATGAGTTTTGGCCAATAATTAAATCAGAAGTGGATACCACCTCTTCAAAGGTACAACTTGCACAAAAAATAAGTTCTTATATAAAACACAAACTTGACTCTGGTAAAATACTTGCTGCGACGAATAAAGCTATAGCGCCTAACGATTTTATGATTTTATTCAGAAAACGAGATGAATTTACTAAGGAAGTAATTAGCGCTCTACAAAATGATGGTGTGCCCGTAGCAGGTCTTGATCGAATCACCTTGAGAGAAAATTTAGCTGTACAAGATTTGCTATCAATTGGAAAATTTGTTCTAAATTCCCAAGATAACCTTAACCTTGCTACTCTTCTTAAATCACCTATTATCGGGATTAATGAGGCATTTTTATACGATATTTCTATTAAGCGAGGGGAGCACTCGATCTGGGATTATATTAACCTAACTCAACATTCTTTAGAGAAACATCGAATTTTATTTGAACAACTTAGTATATTTCTTGAAATTTATCAAAAGACTAATGTTGAGACTTTTTTCCAATATATAGTAGACATACTGGGCTTCAGAGAAACATTAAATATATCCTGCGGCCCAGATAGTAATGACGCTATAGACGAACTTTTATACGCTTGCCAAGATTATGCTTCTGAAAACAACAACTCTTTGCAAAGCTTTATATTTTGGATCCAAAGCAGCAACTCTTCCATAAAGAGGGATTCCAGTAGTTCTGACAAAGTAAAAATAATGACATTGCATGGATCAAAAGGATTACAATCTCCCATTGTACTTCTTTGTGACACTACAAGCTTACCGACTAACAACAATCATTTTATTTGGGATAAATACGGCAATTGTTTATCAGTTCGGAATGCAACCGATGCACCTGATTACTACCGTGAGCTCAACCAACTGGAGCAAGAAAAAATTTATGCTGAATACTTAAGACTCCTTTACGTTGGCATGACAAGGGCAGAAGATCATCTTGTAGTATGCGGTTATACAGGAAGTAACTCAATAGCTGAAAATTGTTGGTTCGAGTTAGTTAATAAAGCCATGAAAGAAATTGCAATAGAAGTTGATGATGGCAGGTTAATTTACGGCACAAATAGTGATCATTTAAATTTCATAATTAATAAATCTCCTGAGATTCAAAGAATAGAATATTTCTATCCTAGAAATAAAATCTTAAAAAAAAACGTTACCAAGGAGCCTCACGTACAATATATCTCAACCTCATTATGGCAAATCACTCCAGCCCAATATGGAGTTGTATTTCATAAAATTCTTGAAGATTCTGTTGCAGCAAAAGAAATCTCCTCTATGCATACTCATCCACTTATTGGCACTCTGGATAAGAAGTCTCAAAAACGTATCAAGAAAAGTATTAAGCTAATTGCTGCAAATATAGAATTTAATCGCTTGATTGAGCACCATACTCTAACAGAATTATCGATTGGTACTTGGCACGATGAGAAAGTTAAACTCGGAAGAATCGATTTGATGGTTCATTTAAATAAAGAAATAATAATCATCGATTATAAATCAGACCTCAATCCTGCAATTAATCTAGATAATATCCCAAAAAATTACATTAACCAGATTCTTTCTTACAAAGAAATAGTAGAGAAAATTTATCCAGACCATAAAATTTATACTAAAATTTTATGGTTAGAAAGCGGAAATTTAATGGAAGTTCCAACAATTATGGCCGATTAAGAATAGTACGTTTAATTTTTGACTTAGTAGAGTTCTTTCCAAACTTGCTAATGAAGAGCAAGTGCTAAGATCTACGGGAGGCGCAAGACCGCAGCGTACATAAGGTACGTGAAGATCTTAGCCCCGGAATGACAACGCAATTGCTTCAGTAGTAGAGTTTGGAAAGAACTCTACTATCAACATTCAAAATCAAAATCCTTACCCATGGAAATATAGTCTCTGATTCTTTGCATTAGATTTTGAAAATATTGAATATTATGCCAAGTCATTAACATTGATCCAATCATTTCTCCCACTTTAACTGTATGGTGCAGATAAGCTCTTGAGTAATTCAAACATGCTGGACAAGAACAGTCCACTTCTAAAGGAGATGGATCATCTGCATATTTACTATTTCTGATATTAACTGCGCCATACTTGGTAAATGCTTGACCGTTTCTGCCGGACCGGGTAGGAATAACACAGTCAAACATATCTACCCCACGCATCACCGCACCAATAATATCATCCGGCTTACCAACCCCCATAAGATATCTCGGTTTATCCTCAGGCAATAACGATGGTGCATAATCAAGGACGGAAAACATTTCCTTCTGCCCCTCTCCAACGGCTAGGCCACCGATGGCATAACCTTCAAAATCTAGGCTGATCAGATCTTTTGCAGACATTGCACGCAGTTCTTCATATACTCCCCCTTGAATTATACCAAATTGGGCATATCCATCCCGTAATACAAATGAATCGCGTGATCGCTGGGCCCAACGAGACGTGCGCTCTTGTGATAACTTGGCTTCTTCAAATGTTGCGGGAAAAGGCGTGCATTCATCAAAAGCCATGGTAATAGTGCTATCTAATTTATGCTGAATTTCTGTTGAATACTCAGGTGTAAGCATATGCTTACTGCCATCAATATGCGAACTAAACTGCACTCCCTTTTCAGAGATTTTGCGTAAATCAGATAATGACATTACCTGAAAACCACCGGAATCAGTAAGCACTGGTCCAGACCAATTCATGAATTTCCTAAGCCCACCAAGTTTCTCGACTCGATCAGCACCAGGCTTTAGCATCAGGTGATAAGTATTACCTAACACAATGTCACTACCAGTTTGACGAACTGATTCCGGAAACATGCCTTTTACTGTTCCTCTTGTACCAACTGGCATAAAGGCGGGAGTTCGGATGTCACCATGAGCACTATTAATCACTCCTGTTCTTGCCTTTTTATGAGTAGCAGTAATTTGTAGTTTAAACTTCATTTTTTATTTCTCTTAATTCTTAGCCCATTCATAACATTCAAGCTTACCAACCAGCTTAAATCCCAATTTGTCATATATTCTATATCCTGGTTTGCTAGAAGTAGACAAACTAACTTGTCTGATACCTCTTTGTTGACAATAATTAATTAAATATTTCATCATATGGCTGGCAACACCTTGCCCTCGATACTCTTCTAATACTAGTATATCATAAATCCCTGCCTTATTATTATCGCTAAAATGCAAGGATCCAGTACCTACAGCTTTTTGGTTAACATAAGCAACAAAAAATAAAGTTTTTGCTACAAACTCTGATTTGATGATTTTTTTATTATGATAAATTTTAGACGTTCGATTATCATACTGTTCAATAATTGAGGAAAATTCCTTTAAGTCCTCTAAGTTCTTTACATTCTTTACCTTAATAGCATAAGACACTTCAAACAAAAATGGTGTATTAAGTTGTAAAACCATGCAATATTCTTGAGATTCTTTATGGAATCCATTCTCAAGCAATGCACTAGCCATATTATTTGTCCAAGAATGGGAGACAAATAACCAAGCAAAAGTCTGACCATGATAGAAATCTATTACTTCTTTAATAGGTAACGAGACTATAGCTTTCTGATATACTACATTAAACATCGAACTATTTAGATTCGAGTCAATGATTAAACAATCCGATCGCTCTACAATCTTAAATTTCATTTTCTGGCATAAATAAGAAATTCTTGATAACAAATTTTGTTCTAAATCCAGTAGGGCAGGATTAGATTGAATCAATGTTAGATCATTTTTAATTAATTCTTGAAAATCCTTGCTCATCATAGACCAAGCAAGTATATCAACGGTAAAAGGTAAATTTGATTCTTTTAAATCAGACTGTAAATTAAATATATCTAATTTTTTGTAGGTATCATCAAAGATGCATAAATCAAGATCTGAGAATTTTTTATGATTGGGCTTAGTTCTCGAGCCATACGCATAGATTGTCAGGGGATATTTCTTTAAAATGCCTTTAAGTATATCATAATCTTCCGCATCAACAGAAATCATTTTAGTTTCTCAAAATTCCTTAGCAATTCTTTTACTGATACCGAAAAACGCTCAAATATATCAACCGCTTGGTAGGCCATATCTTCATTATACGTATGTACCGTCATATTTCTAACCTCAAGATACTCAAACCAAATTTTAGGATCACCAATTAAACCAAATTTTGCACCTTCGCGAAAAGAATCTTTAGGGATAGACACTTCCCTTACCCCCTCTGCTTCTAAAAGCTTTTTTATTATTTTCCAGCACATTTCATAAGTATATTCAAAAGATTGAATTGCCCCAGCTCTTTCTTGAGGCTTCGATATATTACGCCTATATTCTTCAAATTGAGATTGAGCCTTAATTAAATTATCAATGTTAATGCCTCTAATCATGTTGATGAATTTTGTACCTCTTCATTTCTTTTCAATCATCATTGCATCACCATAGCTGAAAAAACGCATTTTATTATCTATAGCATATTTGTAAATATTTTTCATCTCTTCATAGCCAGCAAATGCACAAACTAACATAAATAAAGTTGATTTTGGTAAATGAAAATTGGTAATAAGTACATCTGCTATCTGAAATTTATAACCAGGCGTTATAAATATGCTAGTTTCTTTTGATCCAGCAAAGACAATATTGTTTTTTGAGAAAGACTCTAATGTACGCATTGCCGTTGTACCAACAACGATCACTCTTCTACCATCCTTTTTGGCACTGTTAATTTTATCAGCTGTTTCTTTTGACACCTCACACCATTCTGAGTGCATTTTATGATCAGCAATATTTTCTGTCTTAACAGGTAAAAAAGTTCCAGCACCAACATGAAGCGTGACAAAAGCCATATCAATATTTTTAGCAGATATTTTCTCTATCAGATCATGACTAAAATGCAGACCTGCTGTAGCTGCTGCAACCGACCCCTTTGGCTGGCTATAAACATTTTGGTACCGCTGCATATCTTCTTCTTCCTTTGATTTAACTCTTTTTATGTATTGAGGCAAAGGAACTTGGCCATACTGATCAAGAAAATCAAATAAATCAATTTCATTAAGACAGAATTCTATCTCAATTTCACCAAATTCGAGCTTCTTCTTTATTTTTAATTTATGCGTACCAAAATTAAACTCATCTCCTTCGCCCAGCCTTCTGGAAGGACGGGCAAAACCAAGCCATCTGTTATCTCCGATAGGCCTATTCAAATTAATATTAATCTCTTTATCTTTTTTGTAGACGACTAATTTAGCATTAATGACTTTGCTATTATTAAAAACCAGCAAATCTCCCGCTACAAGGTAATCTGGCAAATTATAAAACCCTACTATCTCCAGGTTAGCAGCTGCTATAAGTAAATTAGATTGCTCCCGAATACTGGTTGGTTCCTGAGCAATCAACGTTTCTGGTAGATCAAAATCAAAATCGGAAAGTTGCATAGTTATTTTTACCAAAAGAAAAACCCGCCGCTCAAATTAAAAACGACGAGTTATAAATTAATTCGCAATATGTATTAAATTCAGTTAATTACAACTTAATCGAATTGATTAGTTCTTTCACGCTGTTTACTGATTTTTTGAAGTCAGCTTTTTCTGAATCGTTAAGCTTAATTTCAACAATTTTCTCAACACCATTCTTACCAATAACAACTGGCACACCAACATAGATGTCCTTCTCACCATACTCACCATTTAAGTACGCAGCACACGGCATAATTTTTCGTTTATCAAACAGATAGCTTTTTGCCATCTCAATCGCGGAAACCGCAGGCGCATAGAATGCAGAACCAGTTTCTAAAAGCGCTACAATCTCTCCACCCCCGTTGCGCGTACGCTCCACAATAGCATCAATTTTGCTTTGTGTACTCCAGCCCATTTTAATCATATCAGGCACTGGAATACCGCTGATTGTTGAATAACGAATCAATGGTACCATTGTGTCGCCATGACCGCCTAGTACAAAACTATTCACGTTTTCAACGGAAACTTTAAACTCTTCAGCTAAAAAACAATTAAACCGAGCGGAATCAAGGACTCCCGCCATACCAACAACCCTTTCAGTAGGTAAACCACTTTCTTTTTGCATTACATATACCATTGCATCTAGAGGATTAGTGATTACAATTACAAAGGCTTTAGGAGCATATTGTTTAATACCTTGTGCTACCGTCTTGATAACCCCAGTGTTTATAGCAACCAAATCATCACGGCTCATTCCAGGTTTTCTTGCAACACCAGCTGTAACAATCACAACATCTGCACCAGCAATGTCTTTGTAGTCATCCGTGCCTATAATTGAGCAATCTGAATTATCAATGGTTGCAGATTGAGCGATATCAAGAGCTTTACCTTTAGCCTTGCCTCCAGATAGATCAAATAATACAACATCCCCAAGAGCTTCCCTCGAAGCAATATGAGCTAATGTTCCCCCAATATTACCACCCCCAACTAATGCAATTTTTGTCCGTTTTATCATAATATATTCCTCAAAAAAATTTTGTTTTTTTATGAATTCATTGTGTTAAAAAAATCAGTATTAGTTTTTGTCTCTTTAAATTTTCCAAGCAAGAATTCCATGGCATCGACTGTACCCATTGGGTTAATAATACGTCTCAGCACCCACATTTTCGACAATACCGAACGATCAACCAGCAATTCCTCTTTTCTAGTTCCTGATTTCGTAATATCAATAGCAGGATACACTCTTTTATCTGCAATTTTACGATCAAGTACAATTTCAGAGTTACCAGTTCCTTTAAACTCTTCAAAAATAACTTCATCCATTCTTGAACCAGTTTCAATTAATGCAGTTGCAACAATTGTCAATGAACCTCCATTCTCAATATTACGAGCCGCTCCAAAAAATCTTTTCGGTCTTTGAAGAGCATTTGCATCTACGCCGCCGGTAAGTACTTTTCCTGACGATGGTACAACAGTATTATATGCTCTGGCAAGTCTAGTTATCGAGTCTAATAGTATCACAACATCCCTCTTATGTTCAACCAGACGTTTTGCCTTTTCTATTACCATTTCAGCGAGTTGAACGTGCCTTGCTGCCGGTTCATCAAAGGTAGAACTAACTACTTCTCCCTTTACAGAGCGTTGCATATCTGTTACCTCTTCTGGCCTCTCGTCAATTAGTAAAACTATGAGATACACTTCCGGATTATTCGTTGTAATTGCATGGGCAATATTTTGCAGTAAAACCGTCTTACCTGTTCTTGGTGGAGCAACTATTAAAGCTCTTTGTCCCTTGCCCATTGGAGCAACCATTTCAATTGTTCTTGTGCTGTAATCCTTGTTTTCATTCTCCACTTCCAGCATTAGTTTTTGATCTGGATAGAGAGGGGTTAAATTGTCAAAATGTACTCTATGATACGCCTTCTCGTTATCCTCAAAATTAACTTTATTAACTTTCAAAAGAGCAAAATATCGTTCACCCGATTTAGGTGCTCGGATCTGTCCTTCAACAGTATCTCCCTTCTTTAAACCAAAACGACGAATTTGACTAGGTGAGACATAAATATCATCAGGACCAGCTAAATAGTTTGCATCTGGCGATCTTAGAAAGCCAAAACCATCTGGCAAAATCTCAAGCACCCCTTCACCAGAAATCTGCCCTCCTTGTTCAACAATTTTCTTTAAAACTGAAAAAACTAATTCTTGCTTTAGCAGCGAACTTACATTCTCAATTCCGAGCGATTCCGCTTCAGACTGAAGCTCTTCTGGCGACTTTTTCTTAAGTTGCTTTAAAGTAACTTTAATACCATTACTTTCCTTAGTTTCATTGGATAATTCATCCTGATATAGCTCATCATTGTCAATTATCTCAGATTGCTTCGTTTTTTGAGAGGGTCTATCAGATTTCTTTTGGATTTCTTTTCTTTGTTTAGTCATTAAATTATACTTTAAAAATTAAAATTAGGATTATTTATTGAAGAATGTTCGAGCAAACATACAAAACAAGCTGGAGTTAACAAGATGAAGCTGACTATAAACATTTTAGGGAAATAGGCAAAACGTCGAAACCGCTATGCCCAAGCTTGATGCACAGAGTATCAGTGATCAGCCATCTTGTCAAGTCATAAGTACTTGTCCTGTAGGTAATCAATGAATATGCCCGGTTGCACTGAATCGTAATCCGTAGACGCTTTCAGTAAATCAGCCGAAGATTTGCTACTCCCATATTGCCTTAAATTATCATTCAAATATTTATTCAGGCTCTGGAAATTTCCTTTACCCAACTCAGAGCTTATTTCTGAATATTCATCTTTTGCTGAACGCATAAGCATACTAGCTATTATAGCACCATTAGTATAAGAAGGAAAATATCCAAGCCAGCCAGATGGCCAGTGGATATCTTGCATACATCCCTCACTATTTGCGTTGGGAATAATTCCTAAATATTGCTGCATTTTACTATTCCACAGTACTGGCAAATCTTGTGCTTTCAAATTATCTTCTAGGATAGCTTTTTCAATTTCGAATCTTAAGATAATGTGCATCGGGTACGTAACCTCATCGGCATCAACTCTAATAAAGCTAGGTTTTACCCTAGTTACTAATTTATATAAATTTTCCTCGGAATATTCTGGTCCAGAAAATGTAAAATGATCTCTTAGTAATTTGGCCAAAAATTGAGTGAACTCCCTCGAAGTTCCAGCCTGCATCTCCATAATCAAAGACTGGCTTTCGTGGAATGCCATACCAAGAGGTCCTCCAACAGGTTGATTGCGGTACTGGGCTGGCAAGTTTTGCTGATAAAGCCCATGCCCTGTCTCATGAATGACTCCAAACAAACTTGAGATAAAGTTATTTTCATCGTATCTTGTCGTTAGCCTAACATCATCGTTTGAACCAATACAAAACGGGTGTACTGACTTGTCCAGCCGACCTCGATCCATGTTAAACCCCATTACCTCCATTATTTTTAAACCAATAAGCTTCTGAGTCGCCTCATCTATAGGTTTTGAAAGAGCTATTATTTTTTCTCCCTTTTGCTTTTGGATTATTTTTTCAGTTAACTCTGGCAGTTGTGCTTTTAAAACATTAAAAATATCGCTAATTTCCAAGCTGGTCCTTCCGGGGTCAAAAGAGTCAATTAACACATCCATAGAGGATTTTTTTAGTTTTTGAGACTGAAGATCAGCAATTTTTCGAACAACATTGAATACTCTATCCAGATAAGGGGTTAGTGATTTAAAATCATTGCTAGCCCTTGCTTGACGCCAAGCAAACTCACTGGCACTTGATGCTATACTGAATTCATGCTGGATATCTGAGCTAATGGCTGTTTCTTTATCATAGGATTTTTTAGTAAGTGCTAGATTCGATTTTTGCCATTCATCTAAATAATCAACTTCGCCTTGAGAAGCTTCAATCAATTGACCAACTTTTTCGGAAGTACTCATCTCATGAACAACAGCTGAAAATGTTGCGATTTCTTCATTTCTGCTAGCTACTGATTCTTTTGGCAATCCAGTAGCTGCGTCCCAATGAGCAAGCATACCAATATTGCGAATATGTGTAATTCTTGATAGCTCTTGCTCTAGTCGCTGATAATTTTCTATTTTCGATGGCATAATTTTTATGTAATTTTATAGGTCAAAATATTTCACAAGATCTGCAGATGATAACCCATTACGCCCTGAACCATACATATCTCTGACAAGCTCACCATGATACATCATGATTGTCCGATCACCATATTCAAGAGCTTGAGTCATACTATGAGTAATCATCAAAGCTGTCAACTTGTGTTTTTTTACTATTTTATCCGTTAATTGCATAATGTTTTTGGCAATTTTGGGGTCAAGTGCAGCAGTGTGTTCATCTAGTAATAATATTTTTGAACCAAGCAGCGTTGCCATAATCAAGCTAAGTGCTTGCCTTTGACCACCAGAAAGAGAGGATACTTTATCCTTCAGCCTATCTTCAAGACCTATGTCAATACAAGATAACGTTTCTTTAAAATGATCTCTCAAAAATTTATTTAAACAAATAGATAAACCGCGTTTGACACCACGTTTATGAGCTATAGCCATATTTTCTTCAATTGTTAGGTCTGCAAACGTTCCTATCATCGGATCTTGAAATACACGAGATACCATCCCAGAACGATTTTCCACCGACATGCTTGTTACGTCTAGTTTATCAATAAAAACTTTACCACTAGTAGGCGTTATGTTTCCTGAGAGAACATTCATAAGTGTTGACTTACCAGCCCCATTACCACCTATAATAGTCACGAATTGTCCATCCATTACCTTAAGATTAATGGACTTCAGAACGTGGTTTTCTATTTTTGTTCCTTTATTAAACACCACATCTATCGCCTGCAGTTCTATCATATAACTCTCACACTTCTTTTCTTTTTTAGCTTACTAGCAATCATAGTGAGTGCAACTAGCAAAGCTGTAATCAGGTTTAAATCAGAAGCCTCCAATCCAATGTCGTGTGCATTAAGAGCAAAAGCTAGCCCTTGCTTGACGCCAAGCAAACTCACTGGCACTTGATGCTATACTGAATTCATGCTGGATATCTGAGCTAATGGCTGTTTCTTTATCATAGGATTTTTTAGTAAGTGCTAGATTCGATTTTTGCCATTCATCTAAATAATCAACTTCGCCTTGAGAAGCTTCAATCAATTGACCAACTTTTTCGGAAGTACTCATCTCATGAACAACAGCTGAAAATGTTGCGATTTCTTCATTTCTGCTAGCTACTGATTCTTTTGGCAATCCAGTAGCTGCGTCCCAATGAGCAAGCATACCAATATTGCGAATATGTGTAATTCTTGATAGCTCTTGCTCTAGTCGCTGATAATTTTCTATTTTCGATGGCATAATTTTTATGTAATTTTATAGGTCAAAATATTTCACAAGATCTGCAGATGATAACCCATTACGCCCTGAACCATACATATCTCTGACAAGCTCACCATGATACATCATGATTGTCCGATCACCATATTCAAGAGCTTGAGTCATACTATGAGTAATCATCAAAGCTGTCAACTTGTGTTTTTTTACTATTTTATCCGTTAATTGCATAATGTTTTTGGCAATTTTGGGGTCAAGTGCAGCAGTGTGTTCATCTAGTAATAATATTTTTGAACCAAGCAGCGTTGCCATAATCAAGCTAAGTGCTTGCCTTTGACCACCAGAAAGAGAGGATACTTTATCCTTCAGCCTATCTTCAAGACCTATGTCAATACAAGATAACGTTTCTTTAAAATGATCTCTCAAAAATTTATTTAAACAAATAGATAAACCGCGTTTGACACCACGTTTATGAGCTATAGCCATATTTTCTTCAATTGTTAGGTCTGCAAACGTTCCTATCATCGGATCTTGAAATACACGAGATACCATCCCAGAACGATTTTCCACCGACATGCTTGTTACGTCTAGTTTATCAATAAAAACTTTACCACTAGTAGGCGTTATGTTTCCTGAGAGAACATTCATAAGTGTTGACTTACCAGCCCCATTACCACCTATAATAGTCACGAATTGTCCATCCATTACCTTAAGATTAATGGACTTCAGAACGTGGTTTTCTATTTTTGTTCCTTTATTAAACACCACATCTATCGCCTGCAGTTCTATCATATAACTCTCACACTTCTTTTCTTTTTTAGCTTACTAGCAATCATAGTGAGTGCAACTAGCAAAGCTGTAATCAGGTTTAAATCAGAAGCCTCCAATCCAATGTCGTGTGCATTAAGAGCAAAAGCTATTACAATACGATATAATATTGACCCTACAGCACACGTAGCTAAGCCTACCCAAATCCTCTCTGGATGCAATAATGCATCTCCGATAATTACAGATGCCAATCCAACAATAATTGTTCCCATACCCATAGAAATATCAGCAAAACCCTGAGACTGAGCAAAAAGCGATCCAGCAAGCGCCACTATCGCATTACTAATACTAAGTGCCACAATTTTCATCAAACTAACTTTTATACCATAAGCAGTGCTAACTTTTGGGTTAATACCAATTGCTCTAACAGCCAAGCCAAACTCAGAAGCAAAAAACCTGGCGAGAATAATAACCATACCAATTGTTACAACCAATATTGTTATTATTATTGACCAATTTTTAAATACGGTAGAAGAATCGATAATAGCAATATTTGGCCGCCCCATAATCCTAAGATTAATTGAATATAAAGCCGTCATAGTCAGTATTCCTGCCAAAAGACCAAGTATTTCCCACCGGACATTTAAATAGCCCGTTATCATGCCCGATAAACCCCCTGCAAAAATGGCAGCAATTGTTGCAAGATATGGATCATATCCCGCAAAAATCATTGCTGAACTCACCGCTGCTCCAAGTGTAAAACTGCCATCAACAGTTAAATCAGGAAAGTCTATTACCTTAAAAGTGATGTAAACACCAATTGCCACAAGCGAATAAATAAGACCTATCTCAATTGCACCCAATAGCTGAAGTTGATTCATCAGTTCTCTCCCAATTTTATATTTTCCGGTATCACAATACCAAGTTGTTTAAGCACTGCATCATTGACTTTTAACTCCTTAATATTTGTATTTTGTATATTTTTTTCAAGTTTTTTACCATCGATTAGATCAGCAATCATATTACCCAGCTGCTCACCACTTCTGAAGTAATTGGTGCCAAAGGCCATCATTACCCCTTGTTCTACTAGAGTTGGGTCATTCGCAATAAGAGGAATTTTATTAGCCCGGCTCATACTTACCATACTTGCAAGCGCCGATACCACAGTGTTATCTTGCGGAATATAAATCAGATCTACTTTTCCAATAAGTTTATTAAACGCGTTCTTAATATCATTGGAATTGGTGATCGCTATTTTTTTAAGAGTAATGTTTCTATCTTTCAGTATCTTCTCAAGTCTCTCAACAGTTCTAACCGAGTTTATCTCACCATAATTAAATATAACTCCTATATTTTTTATAGCAGGAAAAATTTGCGTTATCTTCTCTATTAACTCTTCTATTGGAGGGTTATCAGCTACTCCAATTACATCGTCATGATTTGTTAAGTTTATGGCGTCAGGATCGCTAACAGCTAAGAAGGCCAATATTGAACTATCTGTCTTAGCCTTCATAATGACTTGAGCCGATGGAGTAGCAATTGCCACCATAAATTCTGGCTTAGCTGAAGCTTGATGCTTGGCAATCTGCGCACTGTTACCAATATTTCCCTGTGCATTAGCCATAATAATCTTTGCTTTATTTGGCAAAATACCTCTTTCTTCCAAACCTTTAACTAATCCATTATATGCAGCATCTAAGGCAACGTGCGATACAAATTGGTTCACTGTAATTGAAGTTTTATTTTCTGCAATACTAGAGTTTATTAGCCCTAGTATTGTTAAAAGCATTACAATAAAAAATCTTTTTTTCATTTTTTTCCTACTATTATATCCGTTTTAATACCAAGCAATTCATCTGGTACTACTATCCCCATAGAATCTGC
>MWWI01000154.1_pt1:10000-15345 | contig 15345 bp, 10 predicted proteins | sample 1047321 | NCBI WGS metagenome assembly MWWI01 (sample SAMN06349966, study PRJNA376086) | soil metagenome | isolation source: FI-1 sample Antarctic (ecotone) soil | place: Antarctica | reverse complement strand
TTTTTTTGCTGCAGCCAGCGGAAAGGGTACAACCCGGCCGACTAAGATGATCAGGATTTTATATGCAGGAGTGGTATTGCTTGCCGCAGCATTGCTTATATTGGGAATAGGTCTGCTGGTCTAATAGGACTGAACCCACATCAGATTTTAGGTCTGATTGCCGAAGTATCCATGTGGTTGTGGCAGCCTTATCATCAATATCCGCAGAGTCTGCATTCATCATGCCATACAATCTACTATATAACCCATGAAAATAAATTCTCCATTTGACCGGTACCTTATGATGTTTGGGCTGACATTGTTATTATCATTGAGAGATTGGGGGAATTCCTTTGGCTTGATCTTTATCATTTCATGGGCTTTTACCTTTGCATACTGGGAGGGAAATTATCAAATAGTTAGCTACATCAGGGTAAAATACCCAAAAATAGAGCAAACCACCCGGCGCATTCTTACACAGGTAAGTTTGTCATTGGTGTATACCATTGCTACCGGTTCCTTGATTGTTTTATTGATGCATCTTCTAGGATGGGCACCCTACGAAATGGAGTTCCATACGATGACAGTATGGTTAGGGATTTTTATTACTGCGATTATTTCCATCATTTATGAGACGGTGTTTTATTTCCAGCTTTGGAAGGCAAGCTTATTAGAAAGTGAAAGATTAAAGAAAACAGAGGCACGACTACAGTTCGAAAGCCTAAAAAACCAGGTAAACCCCCACTTTCTTTTCAACAGTCTTAATACCCTATCATCACTAATCCATGTGGACCCTGATAAAGCAGAAAAATTTGTGCAGGAGTTTGCCCGAATTTATCGCTATGTGCTGGAGGTGAAAGATAAAACCTTCGTACCATTGGAGGAGGAACTAGGCTTTGTACGCTCTTATGTGTATCTACAAAAAATCAGGTTTGATGATCAGTTGATCTTTATTAATAAGATTCCTAAAGAAGCGGAAGTATATTATATTCCCCCTTTAATTTTACAAAATCTGGTTGAAAACTGTATTAAACACAATATGATCAGTGAAAAACATCCCTTAACCGTGGAATTAAGTCTGGAAAATGGAGTACTGAAAGTAAAAAATAAGCTAAAAGAAAGGAAAGGCCACAAAGACGCAACTAAAACAGGCCTTAAAAATATTCAGCAACGGCTAAGGCTGGTTTGTAATCAAGAGGCCCTATTCTATGAAAAGGAGGGGTATTATTATGCGGAAGTACCATTAATTAGAGAAGAACCATGAGATCCATTATAGTAGAAGATGAGAAATTGGCAGCAGAAAGGCTCAAACGATTAATTCGGAAAGTAGCAACTGATATTGAAATAGCTGCCATCCTGCCCAGCATTGAAGAAACAGTCAGCTACTTAGAGCAAGAAAAACCGGAGCTGATTTTTATGGATATCCATTTAGCTGATGGATCCAGCTTCTCTATATTTGATCAGGTGAAGGTAGAGTCACCAATAATTTTCACTACGGCCTACGATGAATATGCCTTACAGGCCTTTAAGGTCAACAGCATTGACTACCTGCTGAAACCTATAGAGGAAGATGCATTGGCAAAGGCCATTCAAAAGCATAGGCAACTGCACAAGGAAAGCAGTGTGTCCCACAGAGATCTGGAGCGCATGTTATTGAGTTTCAAAGAAGAAAAAGTAAGCTATAAGCAGCGGTTTCTTTTAGCTTATGGCAGCAAAATCAAAACCATTAATACATGGAATGTTGCTTATTTTTTTGCGGAAAATAAAGCAGTGTTTCTGGTAGAAAAAACAGGAAACAAGTACGTAGTGGATGAAACTTTGGATCAATTACAGGCTTCATTGGATCCTGCTCTATTTTTCAGGATCAACAGGGGCTTTCTGGTAAGCATAGATTCGATAGGAAATATGTACAGTTATTCCCGAAGCCGAATCAGAATTGAATTAAGCCCAACCTGTCCCAAAGAGTGCATCGTGAGTACAGACAAAACCACAGATTTTAAGGGTTGGTTATCCAGGTGATAGGGCCTTATTGGAAGCCATGTCAGGTAAATAGTTTGGCTCCCTGATTTCATGCGGAAACAGGGTAAAACCAACAGAAGGTTGGATATAAAAGCCATAATTTTCTTTTTCAATATTGTACCTTGCCCCCAAAGAAAAAGTAGGCATTTCATAGTTGGTGGGACCCAGATAAGTAACTCCTCCACCGCCAATTCTATTAGGGTTTCGGACGGCCATGGAGCGGACAAAAAATTCTGCTTGCGTGGTGAGCTGCCAATGGTCTGATAAACGGGTTAGCGCACCAAGTCCAAGATGGTAACTCAATTGGTTATAGGGATCGTTTTGAGCTTGTGCATTGGCAACCAAATGGCCGAAAGCAGCAGCAGAATTGACCCCAATAAAAATCCCAAGGGCAATAAATGAACAGCCTGCACCGCCTCGGGGTGGAACCTTCCTACATGAATGCGGTTTCTACCAAACTGGAAACTTTGCCTCAAAAAAGAAATATAAGTATTTTTCCTGCGGTGAAAGACATAAGCCTCCTTTACCAATTCCAGTTTAAAGCCTGCTTTCTTTATCCTGATGCTTAGTTCAATATCTTCTGCCATATTCGGATCAATAAAACCTCCCACTTCCTGATACACTTTTCTGGAAAACCCCATGTTGTAACCCCTAGCCTGGTATTTAGCAGGATCCTTTAGCTTTCCTCTGATACCACCTGTGGTCCAGAAAGAAGTCATGCTGAAGTTCATTGCTTTTTGAAGGGGTGTAAAATCCTCTCCCGCATCATCCGGACCTCCATGGGCATCCAGTTTTCTTTCATTCAAAGCATGGTACAATAAAGCCAGATATTGCTTGGGAATGATGCAATCCGAATCAAAAAAAACAAAATAGTTTCCTTTTGCACAGCTCAAACCTAAATTTCTTGCAAAGCCCTGCCCTTTATTCTCTTGATAATAATAGGATATTTGCAGTTTTTCCTGATAGCGGGTGACGATCTGCTCCGAAGGGAATTTAGACCCATCCTCTATCACAATTACCTCAAAATCCTTATTGACCTGAAGGGTTAAGCTTTCAAGCAAGTCGCCGATTTCATTGGGACGGTTATAAACCGGAATAATGATAGAAAAAAACATCAGTCTTCCAGATTAACTTCCTCGGCAACATTGTAGTCAGACCTTCGCGAATTGTTGGAGGTCATCATTTCAGCCAAAAATCCGGTAAGAAACAACTGAACTCCCACTATTAAAGCCACCAATGCCAAAAAGAATAATGGTTGTTCGGTAATTTCCCTAGCCTGGGTACCTCTGTTTAATTCATGGATTTTTTCAACTATGAGATTTAATGTAATAATAAACCCTGTAAAAAAAGAGAGACTTCCAAGGGTGCCAAAAAAATGCATGGGATTCTTTTTATACCTATTAACAAATGAGACGGAAATAAGGTCCAGAAAACCGTTTACAAAACGTTCTATGCCAAATTTAGTTACTCCGTATTTCCTCGGTCGATGGGCCACTTCTTTTTCTCCTATTTTCCCAAAACCGTTCCATTTGGCGATTAATGGAATGTAGCGATGCATCTCACCGTATATGTGCATGTTTTTAATGACTTTCCTTTTGTAGGCTTTTAGGCCACAGTTAAAATCGTGCAAATCTATACCTGAAATAAATCTGGTAACACCATTGAAGAACCGGGAGGGTACAGTTTTTGTAACCGGATCAAACCTTCTTCTTTTCCACCCGGATACAATATCGAAACCTTCTTCTGTTATCATCCGGTAAAATTCAGGTATTTCTTCGGGATTATCCTGCAAATCGGCATCCATGGTTACCACTACTTCTCCTTTAGCTTTAGAAAATCCCATGTCCAAAGCTGCTGATTTACCGTAATTGCGAATAAACGCCACCGCTTTAATAAATGTTTTTTTTGCTGCCATATCCTTTAGAACCTGCCAGGAGGCATCTGTACTCCCATCATCTACAAAAATCAATTCATACGAGAACTTGTGCAAATCCATTACGTCCTGTATCCATTGGATCAACTCAGGAATGGACTCTTCTTCATTAAAAACGGGTATAATTATCGAAATTTGAAGCATGCAAAGTTAATAATTGGTCGATTTATCCTTTTTTTTGATGACTGCAGCAATAATTAAGGATAAAATAGCATATATGATTAACCCAAATCCAAAGGCTTTAAATTGTCCCTTTAGGGTATAAGACTCTACCATTTCCCCTCTCATTTCATCTAGCTGATCCGAGGAAATACTTTCTCCCGCACCGAATTTATCAAGCATATTTAAAACAGATTCCAGCTGTTGATCCGCCAACAGTGCCGGCAAATCGGGAGCAATTACCTGGTAAAGCAGGATATTTCCGATGGTGGATATCAAGCCACAGATTATCAAAGTTAAAATAGCAAATTGATAGGCAGGCCCAAATTCAATATAACCTCCTCTTTCATGCCTGTATCGAATACCAAAAAAAATAATTAAGGCAAAGAAAAAAACCATAACAAATAACCCATACCACATGGCTGTCAAAATGGTATAATCAACAAAATAAATCGCAAAATTTATTATCAACATTATAAATCCGATGATAAGGCCGGACCTGATGGCCGCTTGAAGTGGGGTGGTATTGGATTCCATAGATATCAATTTATTTGATTGTCCTTTTTAAAATTATGGAAATTATTATTGTAAAGAATAATCCCGGGAAGATTTTTCTTAAAAAATCATTGGAGGCCACATCAAATTTGGTCATACCGGTTATACTTTCATAGGTATCATCAAAGGACTCCTGACTAAGCTGTGCAATAAGAACTTCCTTCTTTTCATCCAATAATGCCAGGTTCATTGCTCTGAATGTTTCGAAGGTTTCCGGATTAAAATTTAAAAACAGGAAAATAAAAACAGCAGAAACCATTGCCATGATGGAATAAACAAAGAAACCAACGGTCATGCCCTGGCCAAAATACAAGTTTCCCTGATTATATACTTCTCTAAAATGTTTAATGCCAAGAAAGATAAAAAGTGGAGAAATTATATATCCAAAAATCAAGACCATGCTTACCGGCTCGTTTCCCATATAAAACATTAGCAAAAATGCCACTATACATAAAACCCCCGCAGCTAAACCAAAAAGGTACGCAGGCAGAAAATATTTAGCCATCTATTTTTTCAAATTTTCCCCGGTTAACCATGTATTTGATTTTTCCCGTCAATGAAGATTTAAACCAGGGAGAGTTACTTGCCAGGGAAACATTGCTCCGGTTGTCAAATTTCCATTCTTCCTTAGGATCAAAGACAGTCAGAGAATCCCATCCCCTATCTTTTTTACGAATTATTTTGCCGGGACCGTGTGTGA
>MWWI01000154.1_pt1:0-2500 | contig 15345 bp, 10 predicted proteins | sample 1047321 | NCBI WGS metagenome assembly MWWI01 (sample SAMN06349966, study PRJNA376086) | soil metagenome | isolation source: FI-1 sample Antarctic (ecotone) soil | place: Antarctica | reverse complement strand
TCTCTTCCCGGGGTTTCGACATGGAGGAAACCAACCGCTATGCCGGAAGCAGAAACGATCCTGCCCGGATGGCCCAGAATTTTGTAGGTGTAAGCGGAGCGAATGATTCTAGAAATGACATCATCATCCGGGGAAATTCACCCACCGGAGTACTTTGGAGGCTGGAAGGCATAGACATTCCCAACCCCAACCATTTTGGGGCACTGGGTACCGGTGGCCCGGTAAGTATTCTAAATAATAATCTACTGAGCAAAAGTGACTTTTTGACCGGAGCGTTTCCCGCGCAATATGGCAATGCCAGTTCCGGGGTCTTTGACCTGAATATGCGTAAAGGGAATGCCTTCAAAAAAGAACACCTGTTCCAGATGGGGTTTAACGGATTAGAAATAGGTACAGAAGGCCCAATAGGAGGAAAAAACGGGGCTTCTTACCTGTTGAATTACCGCTATTCAACTTTGGCGTTTATGCAAGGACTCGGCTTCTCGCCCGGAACAGGTAGTGCCATCCCCTATTATCAGGATCTTTCTGTTAAGGTGGATATCCCTACCAAAAAAGCAGGAAGGTTCACCTTATTTGCTATAGGTGGAATAAGCAACATAGATCTTATCGGGGCTGAAGTGGATAGCAGCAGCACTGACCTCTACTCGGATATTTCACAAAATATCTATAACTCCTCGAAGATGGGAATGGCAGGTCTTTCCCATACCAAATATTACAACGACCGAAGCTATGGCATCTTTTCGCTTTCAGCGGATTATACTTTTTCAGGCAATGTGGTGGACTCTTTAAGCTTTACAAACCGGGAGCATATCCCCTATTACCGCAACCACTATGGTCTGACCAAATATCGGGCACAATACCATTTTCACCACAAAATGAATAACAAAAATAACTTCAACGCAGGAATTAATTACGACATATTGGGTTTTAATCTTCAGGACAGTGTTTATCGGGCGACTACAGATCGATTTGTGGACTTGAGGAGGGCGACCGGGCATACAGGATTGGCCCAGGGATTCGTGCAATGGCAACACAGGTTTAGCAATGCCTGGAGTGGCACAGTGGGCCTACACCATCAGTATTTTGTACTTAACGGTTCCCAACAACTAGAACCCAGGATGGGGCTGAAATACCAATTTAATCCCCGTGGTTCTTTCAACTTTGGCTATGGGCTCCACAGCCAGCTACAGCCTATCCCTGTTTACTTTCTTGAGGCAGAAATTGCGCGGGGAGACTACCAGAGGACCAATGAAAATTTGGATTTTACTAAATCCCATCACCTGGTCACCGGCTATCAATATCAGATCACAACCGACATCCGCTTAAAAACAGAGGTATACTACCAGCACCTGTACCATGTGGCAGTAGAGCAAAATCCAAGCAGCTTTTCCATGCTCAATGCGGGGGCAGATTTTGGGATTCCAGATGCGGACAGTTTGGTTAATAATGGAACGGGCAGAAACTACGGGTTGGAAATTACACTGGAAAAAAGTTTCAGCCAATCCTCCTATTTTATGGTCACAGCCTCTCTCTTCGATTCAAAATATAAGAGCAGTGATGGAGAATGGCGAAATACAGCTTTTAACAGCCAATATGTTTTCAATGGCCTCTTTGGCAAAGAGTGGAGGCTGGGTTCCAAAAACAATATCCTGGCACTGGACATGAAAACCACTTATGCCGGGGGACAATTTATCACCCCCATTGACTTACATGCCAGTATTCAGGAAAACAGCACTGTTCTCCAGCAGGATAATGCCTTCTCTATTAAAAACCCAGCTTATTTCAGGACGGACCTTAAAATCAATTACCGTGTAAACAAAAGAAATCTGACTCATGAATGGGCAATGGATATTCAAAATGTTTTCAACACTCAAAACATCTTTCGCCAGGCTTTCAATCCACTAACCCAACAAATTGTCAATAGTTATCAATTAGGTATCGACTCACCTTTTAAGAAGGTGGTGGAAAATACGGGAGGATTAAGTTTAATTAATTTTCCAAGTTGAACCATTTCACGTAGTCATCCAAGCCATCAGGTAAAATTTAAATAAGGTATTTTAATCATCCTATCAACATAACAATTAAAGAACATGTCAGATACTACTAAACTTCTCACCGGCATTATTTTATGACCTTGCCATCTGTACAGTTTGGCGGATATTTTCTGCTTGGTGTGCTTTCTGGGAAGCACGATCGTATGAAGCTAACCCCTTTCCAGCAATCCATGTTTCGTGCAGGGCATGCACATGCAGGGGTACTGGTAATATTAGCAATTATAAGCCAATTATTGGCAGACATCGCTTCCCTTCCTGAGGTGCTGGAATGGACGGTCAGGTTGGGTTTTCCCCTATCCGCCTTGTTGATTAGCGGAGGTTTTTTTGCTGCAGCCAGCGGAAAGGGTACAACCCGGCCGACTAAGATGATCAGGATTTTATATGCAGGAGTGGTATTGCTTGCCGCAGCATTGCTTATATTGGGAATAGGTCTGCTGGTCTAATAG
>MWWI01000153.1_pt1 | contig 15403 bp, 14 predicted proteins | sample 1047321 | NCBI WGS metagenome assembly MWWI01 (sample SAMN06349966, study PRJNA376086) | soil metagenome | isolation source: FI-1 sample Antarctic (ecotone) soil | place: Antarctica | reverse complement strand
TCAGTTCCATTGAATTGGATGGGTTTTTCATATCATTAGTTCAATTTCAGGAAAATGACGCCACCGTTTATTTTGATATCAATTATTCCGTTACCATCGAAGGCACCACTGAAACGAAAAAATTTTCTGGCAAAGGAAAATTTGGGCTTATTAAGGAACATGATTATTGGTCTGTCAACCAGATCAACATTCCAGGTATAAATTGATTATCACTGAACATTTATGACCATCCGCTGAACTGTGGAAAATATCCAAAAAGCCAATCGAAATGATTTTACCCACTTAATTTTATTGGAAATGCAAAGTCAGCACGAAAGTTTGTTAGAAGTTGTGTCGTCATTGTTGTTAGTGGTTAAGTGTAACAAGTTTGATTTTTCTTTCGCTGTCCCGATTGTTACAATGCTGCCCGAATTAAAATTCAGAAAGTCTGTTTCAATTCCGTCTGAAAATGTTACTCCGTTGGTCGGCAAGAAAGATTCTAAAACGAGTTTGTTCTGTCCTGCGATAATTCCTGTTGTCAAACCTATTTGAGTTTTCTTGCTTTGAAATGGTTCACGAACCACAAACATTAATTGATTGTCTTTGAGCTTAACATTCTTTTTCTTGGTATCGTCTTTCTCAATGAACTTGTGCATATATTGTGGAATAAATTTCACATTCCTTTTGACAGGCAAAAGCATTTTCTGGTATAAACATCATGTTTAGATTTGGTACAAATTTATCTGTACCATCAAAAAAATGTAAAGATGAAAAAGAAAATAATTTTTCCCTTAATCTTCCTATATGCATTGACTTTTAATATAAAAGCGCAGGAAGTAAAGTGGAGCAAAAGAGCAGGTTTATGGGGTTATGATTATGGCTATGGAATTTGTGCCGATGATTTGGGCAATGTATATGTTGCCGGTAAATATGAAATGGATGCTGTGTTTGATGAAATTACCATAAGCATTGAAGGCAACCATGACATTTTTTTAGCTAAATATGGTCCTGAAGGAAATGTAATTTGGATAAGAAATGCAGGAGGGCTTTATGGGGATTATGCCCATGCCGTTACCTGTGATGGTGAAGGAAATACTTATATGACTGGCGAAATTGAAAACAGTGTTGTTTTTAATGGCAGCGAAATCAAGCTTGAAGCATGGGGAAGGAATGATATTTTTGTTGCAAAATACAGCCCGGAGGGCATGCCACTTTGGGCACACAGGGGAGGCGGAAGTATGAGCGATAAAGGGCAATCAATCGCAATTTCAAAGGATGCTGTTTATGTTACAGGATACTTCAGGGATACCGCCCTTTTCAACAACAATGGGGACTTTCGTGTAATAAGTGCAGGCATGAAAGATGCATTTATTGCAAAATATGACCTGATGGGCAATCTAAAGTGGCTAAAAAGAGGTGGAGGCTTAAATGACGATGAAGGTTCAGGTATAACTGTTGACGCTGATGGTTTTGTTTACGTTGTCGGTCAAATAAACGGTGATGTGAATTTTGATGGGGTTTCAGTAAATTCCAGAGGGGGGACGGACGCCTATCTTGCCAAATTCGACCCTTCGGGAAAGCTGCTCTGGATAAAAAACGAAGGTGGTTCAGGCAGGGATAACGGAATGGCAGTTAAAGCTGCAAAAGATGGCAGGATATATATGACCGGGGGCTTTAGCGGCAAAGCTGATTTTGGCAATACCAGGGTCAGTTCGAATGGCAGCAATGATATTTTTATAACTTGTTTTACAAGTGACGGTGAGGTTATTTGGACAAAAAGTGCAGGAGGGGAATACTCTGATAAGGGCATGGGGATATCTACCGATGAGGATTCAAATGTTTACATCACAGGTTTTTATGGTTATTCAGCCGATTTCAATGGCCAAACTATTACAGCAACCGACAGTACCGAGATATTTATTGCTAAATATGATTCTAATGGTGAATTTAAATGGGTATTAAACTCAGAGGGAAGAAAAGATGATAAATTTGAAGGCGAGCATGAAGAATCAGGACGTGCAATTTGGGTGGATTCCCGAAAATTTGTGCTTGTAACCGGATCATTTCGTACCGATGTCGCATTTGGGCCATATGCACATCAGGGTTGGGCCAATACAGATATTTTTATAGTGAAAATTAAACAGAAAGAATCTGATGAAACCCCTTATGCCGGGATAGAAGGGGATACTTTTGAACGCAATTTCCAGATTTTCCCAATTCCTACCAGCAGGGAAATAAATATTTCTTACACAGGAAACGAGACTTTAAAAATAAACATCAGGCTGGAATCCCTGGAAGGGAAAATACTCCTGGAGAAACAATATACAACTTCTGGCAGTGGAAATGAATTAATTATGTTAAATGGAATTGCAAAGGGCATCTATTATATGCAAATCAATACCGGGAATGAACATTTTGTTAAGAAAATAATAATAAATTAAAAATAGGAAAATATTAAACAAATTGGCCCAATGCTTATCAGGCTAGGAAGAAGGTGTCAAATGTCACCTTCTTTATTTTTTTCTTGGTTCTACTGCTCTGTTTCAATTGCCAACCATACCTCAAATAATATATGTTTTCCAATGTATATTAAAAGTCATGTTGAAGATTGAACTTAAGTTATTTGGTTACTGGGTTATTTGGTTATTGGGCCTGCCTACCGATAGGTAGGTTATTAGGTATCAGCCCCTTTATTTTTGAAATGCTCCAACAGCATACCAACCTGTCGAACCTGCTTGAGTTGAAACAATTATTCCTGATGATGATTGTTCTTCTGTCTTGCTGTTGCATGAAATTTTGTATCGAGCTTAAATGTGAGAAGCCGCTCCAATAAACAAATCATTGAAAGCTAAAATCCGTTGTCCGTCATTCGACTTTGCTTCTGCAAGTGCTGCTGTTTTTGAATGGTAGTTGTTCGTGATTACTTTTTCAACACCTACTGCCCGGATTGCTTGCGTTCTCCGGGCTTTTTTGCGGGGCTTTTTCGACTATTCGGCTAAATGTTAGCACTCGTTTTTCTATCTGTCGCTGCAAAATTGTCTTGTCATTAAGGTCGTATATTCTCTGTCAATATAAACAATAAGGATATTCAAACTCTTTTTTTTCTAAATTTTTCTGTTTGATTATTGTTACTTTCATTTGTCCTTTTTTCTTTTCTATTTTGTCGCCAATAGTTGTGAAGTTCCAAAAATCCTTTGTTAGACCACAGGTACAAACTGTCAAGTCCATCGAATTGCCATCTTGTTTTATACTCATTTTCGAGAAGCAGGGCTGTGTCTCGGTTAATGCTATAATTGTTCCAAAGCATTCTTTTTCTCTTATTTCATCTTTTACTTCACCGGGAATTGTCACCACAAAAGCATAAAATAGATAAAGAAATCTTGCAATGTAAACGAGTCCACAGAGTCCAAGCGTTATAATTGTCCATTTAAATACTGTATTTGTTTTCATGTCCACTTTGTCGAGCTTTTTAATTGATTAATTATTTGTCTGAACGAAAAACTGTCTATGAAAAACTGCATTTCTAAAATGAGTGCTAACGGTTTGCAGCTACAAGAAGTTGGCGATTTCGGAGACGAAAACTTTCTGCCACCACAAAACTTGATACGAAGCACAATCCCGATAGCTCATATCTTTGTTTTGTTTAATATTATCATTTTTATATTTTAGAAAAAAATTAGAACTAAAGTTGGCAATCTGACAAGTCTACTAAACACGTTTTATAACGATGTTGTAATCGAGAAATATCCAACTTTAGTCTCTTCTTCCAAAGTTTGAACAGTACTTAAAGATATCAGCAGAGTTCTGATAATCTTGTATAATAAATGAGTAAAAACAGTTGAAGAGGTTTCTTTTTTTTATAAAACATAAACATTAAAACATTAAAACATGTCAGAACTTATTAAGTATGGAGTCGGTATTGATGTTTCAAAAGACAAGTTTGATGCTTGTTTCTGCGAAATGGAAAGTAATCAACTGGTTAAAGTTAAATCGTCTCATCGTTTTTCTAACAATCTCAAAGGTTTTAAGGACCTTGAGCTATGGCTTAAAAAACATCAAAAACAGAAGCTGCTTTTGAATTTAGTAATGGAAGCAACAGGAGTTTATTATGAAAAACTGGCTGTTTATCTTCATCAGAATAAAATACCTGTGTCAATAGTTCTTCCCAACAAAGCCAAAAAGTATATGCAAGCTTTGGGTTTAAAATCAAAGAATGACAAGATAGATTCTGCTGGACTTGGACGAATGGCCGCTGAACAAAACCTTACTCTATGGGAGCCTATGGGCGATTATTTTTATAAGCTAAGGCAATTAACCAGGCATTATGAGCAATTACAGGAATCGAAAACACATTTTAATAATCAACTGCATGCGCTTAACCATAGCGCATTTGAAGTGAAGGAGGTTTTGAAACAACAGAAAAAAATGATTTGCCTAATAGAGAAACAAATCAAAGACACGTACAAAATTATTGAAAACCACATTAATAGTACAGAAGAAATCCGACAAAAAGTAGAAAATATTTGTAAAATAAAAGGCGTTGGATTGCTCACAGTAGCAACTATTATTGCAGAAACAAATGGATTTGTTTTATTTAAAAACATTAGACAATTGGTAAGTTATGCAGGATATGATGTTGTAGAAAATCAATCGGGAAGTCATGTTGGAAAATCTAAAATTTCTAAAAAAGGCAATAGCCACATTAGACGAATATTGCATATGTCATCCTTTAGTGTAGTAAGGTATGATCAAAGGCCTTTTGTGGATCTGTATAATAGAGTCTATGAAAAAACAAAAATAAAAATGAAAGGATATGTTGCTGTCCATAAAAAACTCTTGATCTACATTTATACACTATGGAATAAAAATGAAGCATATCGTCCGGCAGTAAATGAAATTTCCAGTAATGAAGAGCCGAAGCCTCTCTTTCTGCTTGGCTCTGAAAGAGCCATCATGACTGATGATGCAAAAGAAATAGCCCCGATAAATACCAGGGCTATACAAGATGAACTTCCATGCAACGAATCGCCTGAAGCTCTCTTTCTGCTATTACAAAAATAACAAAAAATGCTTGTTTATTAAGACAGTACCTCGATTATGCCTTCGTTGTTCTTTTCGGTCGTCTGGTTGTCTGTCCCCGTGCGGTTGGGCAGGCATACTCTTTTGCAAGCTTTGGTCTGTGCGTTGGCTTGTGCGGCTTGCAAATGTGTATGACTGCGAAGCGTTGGCTGTATGTCGGCTGTATCCTGTCATTACGCTGCTTTCTGTTTGTATAAATGTTGTTGAAATTCTATAAACAGTCTGCTGATGTTAGCAACATCACCCAAAATTTCTTTTGCATCTTCTAACGATTGATATTTGTTTGTCAGCAAGATGGGTAATTTCTCTTGGTCAAGTTCTTCAACGCCTGTTTCAATGTATTTGCTCAATACAAATTCTATAAACTCTTTTTGTTTGTTGTCAAGCAAGGCGAAAATTGTAGCTTGTGCTGCAGCAACTCTTTCAACTCTTGTAATGGTTTTATTACTTGCATAAAACACATATTCAAGTACATCAAAAAGATCGCTTTTTTCCATTTCAACCAACTGCTGTAAAATCAATAAATCACTTTTCGGAAAACCTGCAGCATCTAATTTCTCTAGTAATTCTTTTCGTGTTTTTGGATTGCTCCAAAGCGTCCGCAATTCATCTTCGCTTTTAAAAAGGTTGGGCAACTCTCCAAACATATTGTTCATAAATTCTTCTGACGAAACAGGCTTACCGTCTGCACTCCAAAACGAAGTTGAAATCATTGATTGAATTTCTCGTTCTTTTCCGTCTTTCAATTTTATTTTAATTTTTTGTCGCTTGTTGCAATTACAAGACAATTCACCACAAATTTCACAAGGTTCTTTTGGTTTCTTTTCGCAAATACAAGGCAATTGTCCGCAAACTTTACAAGGTTGTGGCGGTGGCTTTGGTTGACTCTGACATTCACATACCAACTGACCACAAACATCACAAGGTTCTGCATCTCCATCCCATTCAGGGTCTGCAAAATGATGGTAAGCATCTACAAAATCATAGATGGTAAAAAAGTCTTTGCCATCAAATAAACGTGTGCCTCGACCAACAATTTGTTTAAACTCTATCATTGAGTTTACTGGTCGCATTAAAACTATGTTGCGAATATTTCTTGCATCTACACCAGTTGAAAGTTTTTGCGATGTAGTTAAAATGGTTGGAATTGTTTTTTCGTTGTCTTGAAACTCTCGTAAAAACTGTTCGCCTATTTCTCCATCATTGGCTGTCACACGAACACAATAATTTGGATCGGTGTTTTTTTTGTATTGGTTTACCAAATCACGAACTGCGGCAGCGTGGTCTTGTGTGGCACAAAAAATAATTGCCTTTTCTTTTTGGTTGGCATCGTCCATATAAATCTGAACACGCTTTGCCTCTCTTGCTTTTATCTCAATTATTTTATTAAAGTCGGCTTCTACATATTGCTTGCCTTCTTCAATTTCTCCTTCTATTATTTGGTCATCGCTTGTGTAGATGTAATCATCAAGCGTTGTCTTGATCCGTTTTACTTTGAATGGCGTTAAGAAACCATCATTGATACCTTCTTTGAGTGAATAGACATAAACAGGTTCGCCAAAATACTTGTAAGTATCAACATTGTCTTTGCGTTTTGGTGTGGCTGTTAAACCCAACTGAACGGCTGGCGAAAAATATTCTAAAATTCCTCTCCAATTTCCTTCATCATTTGCTCCGCCTCTGTGACACTCGTCAATAATGATAAAATCAAAATAGTCTTTCGGATATTGTCCAAAATTGTATTGTTCATTTCCATATTCAACAATAGGCTCGGCTGCTAAAGAAAGTGGTTCGGCTGTTTCTATTTTCTTAACCACTTTAGCATTGGTCATAAAGGTTTGAAAGATGGTAAAGAAGATGCTGCCGTTTGTTGGCACACTTCCCTTTTTACTTATTTCTTTCGGATTAATTCTTACCAAAGCATCTTCGGCAAAGGCTGAAAAAGCATTGAATGCTTGGTCGGCTAAAATGTTTCTGTCTGCTAAAAATAAAATCCTTGGTCTGCGGCTTCCGTCACGTTTTAAGTTCCAACGGGTTTGAAATAATTTCCACGCAATTTGAAAAGCGATAAATGTTTTTCCTGTGCCTGTGGCAAGGGTTAGTAAAATGCGTTGGGCATTATTGGCAACGGCTTCTAACGTGTTGTTTACTGCAATTTCCTGATAATATCTTGCTCCTTTTGTTCCGCCAATATCTTCAAACGGAATGGCCGAAAATTTTTCTCTCCATTCGTTTTGAACTGCATAAGTTTTGTTCCAAAGTTCTTCGGGTGTTAAATAATTTGCAACCAAACCTTCCGCACCAGTTTTCATACAGATGCTGTAAATGGCTGTTCCGTTGGTGCTGTATGTGGTTTCTAATTTTAATTTATCGGCATATTGCTTGGCTTGTGCCACACCTTCGCCTACGCCTAAATTATCGCTTTTGGCTTCTATTACTGCCAGTTTAATTCCTTTGTAAACCAACACGTAATCGGCAGTTAATTTTTTTGCTCTTACACCACCTGTTTGTATTTTACCTGCGGTAATGTTGTATTCACGAAGGATTTTAGAACCCTCTACAATTCCCCAACCACAAGCTTTTAGCTTAGGATCTATGAGTTCTGCTCTTGTTTCTGCTTCGTTCATTTTTTCTGTTTTATCAAATTAACATCAAATAAAATCTGTTCGTCAATCACATAATCATCACATAAAAAATCATTGGTTATCAATGATTTAGCTTTTTTTTGAGTGCTTCCCATCACATAACCATCACATAACCATCACATAAGATTTTAGAGGTTATCAAATAACCATCAAATAAGCTTTTAAGCCCAAAATGGAATATAACTGGCATATTTTCTTGATTTCTATTAAGCATTTAATGATTTTATTGTAAATTCTTTTTAATTAAAATTGGTTTTATAAAGCAACCTATAAAGCATTTGTCCCTTTTCTTACACTTTTTGCTTTAATTGATATTTATTAATTAAAGCAAATTTAAAGCATTTGTCTCTTTTCTTACACTTTTTGCTTTAATTGGTATTTCATTCCTCTTGTACCTCCGGTAGGTTCCAAAATTTCTCTATCCACCATATTTTTAAGCATTCGTTTCACCTTATACTGGTTTAGCTATTATTTCTAATTTTAAAACAAATTTAGAAACTGTATAATTTGAACCAGGTATTCAAGGAAAATATTTTAGTTGCATTCCAGTCTGTTCGTGGCCACCTCCTGCGAACTGTGCTTACAGTGCTAATTATTGCGGTTGGAATAACAGCTTTGGTTGGCATACTTACGGCCATTGATGCCATAAAAGGCTCCATCACAAGCAACTTCACTTCAATGGGCGCCAATACTTTTAACATCAGAAACAAAGGCTCTAACATCAGAATAGGCAACAGTGGGCAAAAACCCAAGGTTTACAGGAAAATATCCTTTAAAGAAGCAGCAAGTTTTAAAGAGGAATTCAGGCCCTATAGCCAGGTTTCCATATCGGGTGTGGCTACTTATGCTGCTACTTTAAAATTTAAATCTGCCAAAACTAATCCCAATATCACCGTCTTCGGGACTGATGAAAATTATTTACTGACCTCTGGTTTTGAAATAGAGGAAGGAAGAAATTTCTCGCAACAGGAATTAGAGTCAAATGCAAACGTGGTACTTCTGGGAAAAAGCAATGTTGACGCACTTTTCAAGGAGCATGAAAATCCCATTGAAAAAATCATTTCCATTGGAAGTGGAAAATATAAGATAATTGGAGTTTTAAAAGAAAAAGGTGCAAGCAAAAGTTTTGGTGGCGACCGGAATTGCCTGATTCCTATTGGAAATATGAGGCTGTATTTCTCCAGGCCTGACATGTCTTATGTGATTAACGTGCTTGCGCCAAATGCAGAAATACTCAATACCACCATAGGCGAAGCCATAGGCATTTTCAGGATAATCCGAAAAGTGCCGGCTGAGGAGGAAGAAAATTTTCAAATAAACAAAAGCGATAACCTGGCAAAAGCTTTAATTGAGAATTTATCTTTTGTTACCATAGCTGCAACCATCATAGGACTTATCACCCTATTAGGAGCGGCAGTTGGCTTAATGAATATCATGCTGGTTTCAGTAAACGAACGTACCAGGGAAATTGGCACCAGGAAAGCCTTAGGCGCCAATCAACAAACCATTAAGAATCAGTTTTTATTTGAAGCTATTGTAATCTGCCAGTTTGGTGGGTTTCTGGGAATTATTTTTGGTATTTTAATTGGGAATGGAATATCCATGCTGGTTGGAGGCGGTTTCATCATTCCATGGGCATGGATTGCAACAGGGGTTATATTGTGTTTTTTTACGGGCGTTTTTGCCGGTTATTACCCTGCAACAAAAGCAGCTAAACTGGATCCTATAGAGGCTTTGAGGGCAGAATAAATGATTTGGTGATATGCTGATTTAATGATTTTACTTTGTGTATCCCTTTGATTATCCATCCATCTGACAATAAGACAAATACGCCCATCTGAATCCCAACAATCCAACTATCCATCAATCCGACTATATGACTATACAACTGAATTTACCTTTAAAGTCAAAAAAGACTTGTCGAAATCAAGTTTTGCTTTGAACTGAACCAGTAGGTCGCAACCGATTACGCCTGCAATCTGCGATATACCTAATTGATCGTAAGAATTGTTTACGTGTGAAAGGTCAAGTAGCACTGCATCCCAATTGAATATTTCCACATTGCCAATTTCGAGCTTGTTGATGATGGCTTTGTGGCTAACCATTGAACTTGTGCCAAGCCCGGTGGTAAATTTATCGTGTACTTCTGATTCAATGCCTTCAATAAACAATTGGATCATTTCCAGGTCAAATACTGTCTTTGATGCCCCTGTGTCCAAAAGCATAACTGCATCTTTATCATTGATTTTTACCGACATGTGTGGATGGAAACCCTCATCTTCGATCTTTATTATATCTATTGGGACTTTAACGGTCATTTGATTTAATTGGGAAAGGAATAAACTAAAGTAAAAAGGCACCCCGAAAAGGATGCCTTTCTACTTTAATAATAAAAAAAATTAAGCTATTGCATTCATATTGTCCAAAACATCCATCACTTGTTTCACAGCGACAGCAGATTCTTTCAATAGTGCCATTTCTTCATTGTTCAATTTAAGTTCAATGATTTCTTCGATACCATTCTTGCCAAGTTTTACCGGAACTCCAAGGTAGATGTCTTTCATTCCATATTCGCCATTTAACAATGCACATACCGGGAAGATTCTTTTTTGGTCCCTAACGATTGCCTCAACCATTTGGACTGCAGCAGCTCCAGGAGCATACCAAGCAGAGGTGCCCATCAAGTTTACAAGTTCTCCACCGCCTTTTTTGGTCCTTTCAATAATGGCATTCAATTTATCATTTTCAATAAGTTCAGTAATCGGGATACCGGCAACAGTAGTATATCTTGGAAGGGGTACCATTGTGTCACCATGGCCACCCATCAAAACGGCCTGTATTTCTTTCGGGGAAATATCCAATGCCTCCGCAATAAATGCCCTGTAACGAGCGGTGTCGAGGATACCGGCCATTCCGAACACTTTTTTGGAATCTACTCTTGCGGTCAGGTAGGAACAGTATGTCATTACATCAAGTGGGTTTGAAACCACAATGATGATGGCATCAGGGGAATGTTTTATGATGTTTTCGGTAACCGTTTTCACAATCCCAGCATTTGTGGCGATAAGGTCGTCACGGCTCATTCCAGGTTTTCTTGGTAAACCGGAAGTAATAACCACCACTTCTGAACCGGCTGTCCTCGTATAATCATTTGTTACGCCAATTATCCTGGAATCATAAAGGTTTATTGGAGCAGTCTGCCACATATCGAGCGCTTTTCCTTCAGCCAATCCTTCTTTAATATCAAGCAAAATTACCTCATTTGCCAACTCTTTATGTGCAATAACATTAGCACATGTAGCACCAACATTACCAGCACCAACAACGGTTACTTTCATTTTAGATTTATTTAATGTTAATTTTTCTATTTGATGCCACAAAATTAGGAAACATTGCCGAATTAGAAAATTTTGTTACTGTTTTATTGTTTGGTGCATTTATGGTTCCGATACTGTGCCTTTTGTTTGCATTTGGGTCAGGATTATTTTGATATGGTTTGCCTGGTGGTTATTTAATGGGAGGCCACCGAAATATCTGAAACCAATACCTGAAATGATTTAGATCAAAGATTATTGCCTAAATCCACAAAAAAAGGGTGAAGAAACCATCCTCCACCCTTTTAAAAATATATATAAAAAAAATATTTATGCCAGTTCCAATTTCATTTTATCTGATTTAGTATTTTGAGCAAAAGCAGGTATTTTGCCTTCTTTTACCATTACCTCGCATTTTGCTTTGTGTTCCTCAAAATTGCCAAAACACAATGCGTCCAGCATTTCTTCCCTGGTCATTTTAGGTTCATCGAATTTTTTGCAAATTTCTTCTGAACACCTGTCAACATAATGTTCAAACCTTTCCGGAGCCCAGATAAATTCTTTCTTATGCCAATCTATCTCATCACGGTTAATGGTAAATTCAATAGGGAGTTCTCCCTGAATCCTGCTTTTTATGTCAAGCCCCTCATAACGTTTCGGCAGCTTACGGTTATCGAAAAGAAAAGGTTTACTGATGCTGATTACGTGCTTTTTCCTTTTTGGGTCAATTAATGATAAGCCTTCAATTTGCATCCCTTTTTTCTTGAGGAGTGCATATTTTTCTTCGAACTTTTTAAGGATGTCGTACATGAGATTTTAGTAATTTCAGCTAAGGTATGGTATTAAAAACTTTTATACTTGATTTTTAGACAATTAATTTGTTAGCCACTATAATTGTTTGCAAAGTTAAGATTAAATTACTATAATATTAAGAAGTTGCATTTCCACTTTGACCCAAAGGTTGAAATTGATCAATTTTCCTTCCTTTGTACCATGGTCAAAATAGTGGCAATGGCAACCGTTTCATTGGTTTCGTCATAAACATCCACCAGGAATTTCACAATGCCTTGGGCCACTTCGCCTTCCCGTTTTTCTTTAGAGACTTTCTCTTTAACAGTCAACTTAACACCAAGTGTCATTCCCGGATAAACAGGTTTGGTGAAACGTGCTTCTTCAATTCCGTAGTTCAACAAAACAGGGCCTTTTTTGGGGTCAACGAACAAACCTGCCGCTTTTGAGAGCACAAAATAACCATGTGCAACCCGGCCTTCGAAGATGGTGCCTTCCAATGAAGTAGCATCCATGTGCGCATAAAAATTATCACCGCTAACATTGGCAAAATTTACAATATCGGCATCCGTAACGGTATGTTTATGGGTTACCACCGTTTCGCCAATTTGTAAATCATCAAAGTATTTCCGGAATGGATGGACAATGTCTTCTGGTTGTTTTGCCCCTGGCTGATAGACATTGGTAATTTTTGTCAAAGTTGTAGGGCAGCCTTGAATGGCAGTTCTTTGCATGTAATGGAAAATTCCACGGATTCCGCCCATTTCCTCTCCCCCACCAGCCCTTCCCGGGCCTCCATGAACAAGTTGTGGCATTGGAGAGCCATGGCCTGTAGATTCCCTGGCACAGGATGCATTGATTATCAGCATCCTTCCATGCATTGAAGCAGAGCCTAAAACGATATCCCTGGCGAAATCATCATCCGCAGTAAAAACAGAACCGACTAAACTTCCACGCCCCATTTTAGCAAGCTGTGCAGCCTCATCGGCAGATTTATAAGGCATTACCGTACTTACTGGCCCAAAAGCCTCTACTTCATGTGGCTGAAGGTTATTAAAAGGGTCTTTGCAATAAAGCAGCATAGACGGCAGAAAAGCCCCCCTGTCTTTATCTGCGCCCATTACTTCGAAACTATCATAATTTCCATAAGCCAATTCACAAACCGTCCTTAGTTCCGCTACTTTCTCCCTTACATCCTTCACCTGCTCCATACTTGCAAGCGGGCCCATTCTAACGCCTTCTACAGCAGGATTTCCCAAGACAGTAGTTTTCAACCTCCCTGAAAGTTCTTTAATTACATCTTCGGCTAAATTTTCAGGAACAATAATCCGCCTGATGGCTGTACATTTTTGCCCGGCTTTTACAGTCATTTCACGGGACACCTCTTTGACAAATAGTTTAAATTCTTCTGTATCAGGCGTTGCATCCGGGCCTAAAATGGAACAGTTCAAAGAATCTGCTTCCATATTAAAACGAACTGAATTATCAATAATGGCTTTATTTTGTTTCAACATTTTACCGGTTTTTGCCGAACCGGTAAAAGTAACCACGTCATTTTCTGTTACATGGTCAAGGATGTCTCCAGCGCTTCCACAAATCACCTGCAATGCGCCTGCTGGAAGGATATTTGATTCAATGATTTCCTGAACCATTAATTCAGTAAGGTAAGAAGTAACGGTGGCAGGCTTTACAATGGCCGGCATACCCGCCAATAGGTTGACGGCTATTTTTTCAAGCATCCCCCAACAAGGAAAGTTAAATGCATTAATGTGGATAGCAACGCCTTCCATGGGCACACAAATATGGTGGCCAATAAAAGTGCCTCCTTTTGATAGAATTTCGGGCTTTCCATCAACATAAAACCTTTCATTCGGCAATTCCCTGCGGCCTTTGCTTGCATAAACAAACAAATTCCCGATGCCGCCTTCAATATCTATCCAGCTATCTGCTTTGGTGGCGCCTGTAGCTGCTGAAAGTTTGTAAAATTTTTCTTTTTTATCCAGTAAATATAGAGCAAGGCTTTTGAGCATCAATGCACGATCATGAAATGTCATTTTTCTTAATACGGGAGAACCCACTTTACGGGCATATTCCAGCATTCCTTTAAAATCAAGGCCTTTTGTGGTGGCAGAATAAATTTGTTCGCCACTAACTGCATGAAAAAGAGCGGTGCCTTCGCCTTCGCCCTCTATCCATTGCCCAGAAACATAATTTTTCAATTTCATTGATCTTAGTTTTTTGTTTATTATTTAAAAAATATCCTCAGCGCCCAACCATATAACCCTTCTCTCCCATGCCTTTTGAAAAGACACCTGCCTTTTCACCTTTAAATTAAAGCCCAAAATTAGGAAAATATTGTTGGGATAGCTTAGTTAAGAAGGAATAGGTGGAAAAATTTATAAAATTGATCAAAAGGGAGCCATTAAACCCAATGCTGGCTTGTAAAATAAATCGTGGCCAATTAATTATCAATTCTCATCTCTGTTTTACCGGATTCCTTCATTTTCAATAATCTAGACCAAAAGGGGCTGAATGCATTTTTTGAATTTGAAATTAAAATAAACACGACTGGGATGTTTAATTAAAATCCACTCTCAAAATACCTGAGTTTTATGCAACTATTCATGACAATGCCAAAACTCCTAGATTCAGAAAAAAGGTGGCAGAAAATTCAAACTATAGATAAAAAAGAGATAAAAAAACGACAGAGAACAATAAAGCTAAAACTAAAACAATGTTATTTAAGATTAATTCTAGCCCCAAAGAGTTCGTAATATTATTAGAAATAATTTGATTATCAACAAAAGCTATCCAAAAAAAATATAATTTTGGTTCATCTAACTCATAAACACAAGATATGGAAGGTTCATTCAACGAAAATGAAGAAACTAACAGGATACGGATCGAAAATGAAATAAAAAAGATGAAGATTTCACTGGAAAATGGCGGTTTGTTTTTCAGCTCTCCCGATCATAATTTATCCCCAGAATTAGAAAGCCAATTCCTGGACAATATTCGAAAATTTGAAGATGCAATTTCCAACAATAAAATGGTTTTGATCTATGATTTGATCGGGAAACCGAAATTTAGGCCGGTAAACGAGATTCAAGACGATGAAATCACCAAAGAACTGGAAAGGCTAAATAAATTGCTAGGGAAAAAACACGTTGAGGTAGGCCATATTTATGAGGTTGAAGAAAGGGAAATGTACCGTTTTATTACCGAGGATTTGTTTGTCCAGGAGATAGATGACATGAATATACCGGGTTGGACAACCCATTTAACCTATGAGGAATTTTACCCTAACCATGATGGTGATATCCGGGACCACTCCACCGATTTTGTGGAATGCCTTTTAAACAAAGAAAAAGACATGGAATATTCTCCTATCGCAAGTGAAATCTGCTACAAGGAAGAAAAAATCACCAAAAAAGAATTCATAAAAAAACTGGAGTTTTTCAGGCAGGCATTCAGTTCCATTGAATTGGATGGGTTTTTCATATCATTAGTTCAATTTCAGGAAAATGACGCCACCGTTTATTTTGATATCAATTATTCCGTTACCATCGAAGGCACCACTGAAACGAAAAAATTTTC
>MWWI01000152.1_pt1 | contig 15427 bp, 16 predicted proteins | sample 1047321 | NCBI WGS metagenome assembly MWWI01 (sample SAMN06349966, study PRJNA376086) | soil metagenome | isolation source: FI-1 sample Antarctic (ecotone) soil | place: Antarctica | reverse complement strand
AGAAAAGAAGCTACTCGACGCTATTAACGCCAGGATGCCATGAGGGTAGTACGTGCGGCTAATAGTGGACGCTGACTACCTACCCATCGAACGTGTAGCGCAGCTGCTAGCCGTCTCGACGCGCCATGCACACCGCGCCTGCCAGAAAGCCGGCGTGCGTTCGTCAAGGGCTGGCCGGCGCACGCTGTACAACCGTCTCGACGTCGAACGCCTGGCCGTCGCGTTAGGCGCCGAATACCGCCATGTCGAGACGTCGCCAGCGCCAGCCGTAGCTGCTGAGACGGCCGTAGCCGAACCGTCTACCGCGTTGGTGCCATACGACGCGCTACAGCGCCAGCTGGCGGACGTAGAAAGCCTGCTACAGCAGCACAAGCGTGAAATGGCAGAACTCAAGGCAATGGTAGCGGTACTCGTCGAACGCCAGGCCGCGCCGAACGCGCCAGCCGTCGAGACGCTACCGCGCAAGCTGGCATGGTGGCGACGGTTGTTTGGCGGCGAATAGGCACGTTATCCACAAAATGCCTACTGCATTTCACAAATGGCGGGTCGGCGCGTCGTAACCTCCATGTTATTATTGCGCCAGGTGTATTTAAAGCAAAAACGGCACCGTTCGCAGCGGCACCGTTTAGCTGGTGAGTTAGGCCCGTCGCTGACGAGACAGGCACAAACAAAACCAAAGTCGTAAGGCGCATTATGGCGCTAACCAGGCAGGTGTGCAAGTACTTGACTGGTATTCGTTAGAAAACTCACCACACCTACGGCAGGCACCGGCGCGACTCGTCACCGCGTTTGGTGCCTTTCGCATTCTTGTAAGTCGTAGGTGAGACATGACAAACGCCGTTTTGACGACACGGCAACCAAGCACACTCGACGCGGACGCCGGCCAGCTGCTACGCTACCTACAACGCGGCGGCGCGTACAGCTATTACACGACGTTCGACGCGGACGGCAACGCGTGCCAGGCGTGGTATGCCACTGGCGCCGAGCCGCCAGCCCTGCCAGCTGGCACCAACGTCTACTTTGGCGTGAACCCATGCACGGCCATACCAAAGACGAACAAAAGCGGCGAACCGAGACGGCCCGTGAACGTTCGCGCCCGCAAAGAGTACATAGCGGCGTTGAACTGCCTGTATGCCGAATTCGACGCCAAAGACTTTGGCGGTAGTCTCGACGAGACGCTAGCGCACGTTCGCGGCCTGGCGGTACAACCGTCGGTTATTGTCGCCAGCGGCGGCGGCTACCACTGTTATTGGCTACTCGCTGAACCGTTCGTCCTCGACACTGACAAAGCACGCGAACGCGCCGTAGACGTCCAACATAGGTGGGTAGCGTTCGTCGGCGGCGATGACGCTGCCAAAGACATAGCACGCGTCCTACGTGTGCCTGGCACGCTGAACCAGAAGTACAGCCCACCACGGCCGGTTACGTTCGTCGAACAGAACTACAGCCGAACCTATACCCTCGACGCGCTACGCGCCATGCTGCCAGCCGTAGCGCCACGAACAGCACGTACCGCAAAGCCAGACGCGCCAGCGTGCCAGGCAGACGGCCTACCGCCTGGCGTAGCGCAACCGGCTAGAGACTTTGTGGCCATAAGCAAAGCGGCGGCGGCGATGGCACGGCTACGCGTCGAACGTCGAGACAGCTACAACCCTTGGCTACAGGTTGGCATGGCGCTACGCGAACTAGGCGACGCCGGCCTACAACTCTGGCAATGGTGGTCTGAGGCCAGCCCAAAATATAAGGTTGGCGAATGCCACGACAAATGGCAGACGTTTCAGCCAGGCGCCGAATGCAACGGCTACACGCTGGCTAGTTTGTTGGCATGGGCCAGAGACGACGCCGGCGAACCGGTTAGCACACTCGACGAGGCCGAACGGCTGCAGCTGCAGGACTTACAAGCACGCGAACTACAGACGACGCGCATTCTCGCTATGAAAGCGCCTATGGCCGCGAAAGGCGTCATTGTCGGCATGATGGCGCGTCTCGACGCGAAACGCGTCCTGGTGGCAGACAAGGCCGAACATAGCGGTTCATTGGCCGTGAGTTATGGCACGTTCGCGGACATTATGAACACGTCCAAGGCGACGGTAGCGCGTGCCATTGACGTTGGCGAACAGGCCGGACTCTGGCGCAAAGACGCCGAATACAAAGAGACGAACGCCAACTTCGACATAAAACTCATACGTCTCGACTTGCAGCCAGCGTTCTACCGGCCTGAACTGGCGCAACCGATCGAAAAAAACACACACGGCGGCAAACGCGCCGGCGCCGGACGTAAGCCAAAATGCGCGACATGTCCACCAGGTACACCAATACGAGAAACGACAGAGACAACCATAAAGACGTTCTGCCACGGCTGCGGCAACCTACTCGACGAAGTGACAACCTATAAGACGCGTGAACTCATGCCAGACGACGCCGGCGTAATTCAAGATGAAACAGGCTATGCCACGCCAGCCGGCTACGAACCTGAGAGAGAACCGGTAGACGCGCTACCAATGGACGCCACGCGCCAGGCCGAACACGCCGACGAATTCAAGATGAAACGGAAAAATACCAGAGAGACGGCCCTGGTACTACTACCGTTTCATCTTGAAAAAACACTCGACGTGCCGGCCATTCTCGCAGAGACATACGACATGCCGTCGGCGCTACGTCTCGCAGACACCTACGCGCCAGTGGACGCTACCGAACGCCGACACTATAAGACGTCGCTGGTATGTTTTTCGCGTGGCGAACATGAGAAAGCGGCGGCGGCGGCGGCGAACGTCCACGACGAACGCGCACACGCCATACTTTTGCACCTGGCAGAACGGACGCCGGCCATAGCGCCAGGCTTACGCGAATAGCAAAGGACGGCAACCAATGGCAACCGTAGACGGCCTAACGCCAAAGCAACATAAAGCCCTGGCAGCTTTGCTGAGTGAACCGACGGTAACGGCCGCAGCTGCCAAGGTGGGCATTGGCGAACGCACGCTACACACCTGGCTACACGAACCGGCGTTCGACGAGGCCTATACAGCCGCACGCCATGAGGCCGTCGGCCTGGCGGTAGGCCGGCTACAGCATGCTACCGGTATAGCCGTGGACGCGCTTATTGAGGTACTCGGCACTGCGTACACGTCAGCGCCGGCCGCGGTTCGTGTGTCGGCGGCGAAAGTAATAATTGAGTATGCCATCCGCTTTCGTGAACTCGACGAGTTAGAAAGCCGCATAGCGCAGCTTGAACAGGCCGCGACGAACGCATGACGCGCCATAGCCTAGAACGTCGGCTAGCCGCGCTAGAAAGCGCCAGGACGCCAGACGGCGGTATGTATGTGGTAGACATTGGCGAACCGGACGTAGACGACGGCGAACGCGTGCTACTCGTCGAGTGGCAGCGGTACGGCCTCGTCGTGGACATTGGTGGCGAACTTGAAAGCGGCGCCGACGTAGTCCAAAAGTAGTGCAAAAGTAATGCAAAAAAAGCGGCGGCGTCGAGGTGGACGGTACTACAAAAGTGCAACAAACGTGCAACAGCAAAACGCACGAGTAAAGTGCCATGAACACTAAAGCCATTGGGCGGCGCCTGGCACGTCTCGAACAGGACGCACGCGCCAGACAAACAGCATGGGTTATGTCTCTGAGTGACGACGAATTCGACGCATTGTGCAAAGCCATACCGCCAGACGAACGGGCCGCGTATGAGGCCATGACAGACGCCGATGTCGAACGCGTGGCAGCTGGCCGTATGTCGCTGGCCGAATGGCAGCGGCGGCTACAGGACGCCAGGCGTACCAATGGCACGTAGCCTAGAACGGCGCATAGCACGGCTACAGGCGCAACGCGGCACGGCCGCGCCGGTAGCCATAGCCTGGCAGGACTTTGGCGAACGTGGCATAGACGAGAATACCGTCGAACGCGCTGTAGCTGGTGGGCCGAACGAACGCATGCATATAGACGAATGGCGACGGCGCTACCCGCATGGCCTCCTTATTCGCGTTGTTCATGGACGCCAGGACGCCGACGAACCGGCGCTTGAATACTTGAATAAAGCACGGTAAAACGCGAGGGTTCAAGTTTTAGGCGTTCTGGCATATAATACCGTCACGCATATTGAGAGGGTATTATGCCACGCGAACCACGGCCGGTTAGCTTCACCTGTAGTTGGTGCTATAAAGACGTCACTGAGAACCGTATGCCAGGGCCGACGCCGGCCTACTGCCAAACATGCGCCGTCGAGGTGAAACGAACAGCGGACGCAACCCGCGCCAAACGCTACCGCGCACGCCAGGCCGAACAGGACACCACCGCATGGTGGCACAAACGTCCACGTGGACGGCCGCGCAAGCTGTAGCGCGGTATGTCTCTTTGTGTCACTCGTTACATTGTTATTCATTTGGACGCCAGCGAACGTGGTAACTCTTTAGAATAACCATTCACATGAGTAAAACACGACACATACCGCGACATACCGCGACATAACCGGACGTATAAACCAATGTCGCGGTACCTGCCCATACGTCCGGACATACCGCGCCATGCTGCGACTCGACACGCTAGCGTAGTATGTAACGTCTATGGATGCCGACTACCACTGTACAAGGGGTAAGCATAATGGCAACAGTGAGAGAACTCATAGCCCAAGTCGCAATGTTACGCATACACACCGAACAGTACAGCACAGCACTTCTAGAAAACCCCGATCTGCCACTCTCTTTTGAGGACATGGCTGTACTTGCTGAAATACAAGAACTAGAAAAGAAGCTACTCGACGCTATTAACGCCAGGATGCCATGAGGGTAGTACGTGCGGCTAATAGTGGACGCTGACTACCTACCCATCGAACGTGTAGCGCAGCTGCTAGCCGTCTCGACGCGCCACGCACACCGCGCCTGCCAGAAAGCTGGCGTGCGTTCGTCGAGGGCCGGTAGGCGCACGCTGTACCATCGTCTCGACGTCGAACGCCTGGCCGTCGAGTTAGGCGCCGCATACCGAACCGTCGAGACGTCGCCAGCGCCAGCCGTAGGCACTGAGACGGCGGTAGCGCCGAATACCGAACCGTCTACCGCACTCGTGCCATACGACGCGCTACAACGCCAGCTAGCAGACGTAGAAAGCCTGCTACAGGAGCACAAGCGCGAAATGGCAGAACTCAAAGCGATGGTGGCGGTACTCGTCGAGAGAGACGCCAGGCCGAACGCGCCGGCCGTCGAGACGCTACCGCGCAAGCTGGCATGGTGGCGTCGTCTCTTTGGCGGCGAATAGGCACGTTATCCACAAAATGCGTAAAAGTCAGTTACTACTATGTTTTTGCATGAATATGGGCCAAGAATGCATGTGTGTACGACACTCTACCGTCACTACGCTTGTTTCTATTCACTTATAGCGCCTACTTATAAGGCGAAAGTGTATAGTCTTTCTTGTGACACTATATGTTACATACTACATTGGCGTAGCTCTGCAATGCGTTAAAGCAAACAGGGAAGGGCTTGTATTCCTGGGATGGGCATTATATAATGCCTGCCAGGAATGAACTGACGGGTTCCCCGCCTACCAAGCTTAGGAACCCGTCACAGGGAAGATGGCCAGCTGTGATGGGCTAGCCGATGTTCGCGTAGGTATTCTAGGGTATACACGCACGTAATACAAGTAGCATTTTTTTCAATGCTACAGACTCACACCTAGAAACAACACGAAAGTCTTCCACATTCCCTTTAGCCGTCATGCGTGCATCACCACGCTGGCGGCTTTGTTTTAGGCAAGCAAAAACCCACGGCGGCGAACCCGTGGGTAATGCGGAAAGCTATAGCGGCGGCTATGTCGCCCATTGTAGCACGCCGCTTTGCTTGCTGAAAGAGGGAAGCATGATGGCGGCACACTCGACACCAAGCACACTCGACGCGGACGCCGGCCGACTTATTGGCTACCACCAGGGCAACTCGTACACGCCGCTCGACGTCGCAAGCCTTCAGGCAGAGAACGAGCGTCTACAGCGCAAGGTACACGAGCTCACCACCGCGCTCGAACAGGTGGGATTGGTGCTCGTCGAGCGCGACGAGACAATAGCGAAGCTCAACGCTGCACTCCGCTTCGAGTATGACGCCAGACGCAACGCGGCACTCGGAACCGGCGTGCGAAATACGCTTATTGCAGTCCACCGCGAAATGCAGCACATACGACCTGATGCCGATGGATGGCACGAGCTCTACATCGGCGGCTCACTAGACAACGATGGTACACCGCGCAACGATGGCTTAGTGGAGAAAACCGGTGCCGGCCGGAAAAGTATCTCTGACCACCTCGACGTCATCGCGTCCACCGGCTATCTCGAACGAAAAACCATCCCCATGCGGACCGCCAGAGGCAACATTATCAACCGAACGTGTGTACGACCAGGGCCGGCATATGGCCGATCACCCGCGACACTCACCCCACCGACGCCACGTAACCACGGCGGCGACCGTCGCTGTACAACGTGCGGCGGCAAGACGAAGCTCACCGGACGTATCTACCGCTGCGACCAAGGACACGAGCACATTGAGCCGGTGAAGCACGTCATGTTTCAAGATGACACATCAAGGTTATATAACCAACGAGCGGGGGGGATATCCACCGTGTTTCAAGATGAAACACGGTTATATGCGTGGTTCGTCGAGCTGGCCGGCGATGGCACGCGCCATATTGAGATGCAAGCCGATGGGCCAGACAAATACCACTGGCGGCGCGGCACGGTAACGCCGGCGCTCGTCGAGCAGCACCTACGTGGCGACGTCGTGATGGGCTCGACACTTCGACGCGCCGATGGCCGCACGTCCATGCTCGAATGGGACGTAGATAACGCGCCAGGCTATGCCATGCTTGAAGCGGCGGCGGCGAAGCTTCACGCCAGCGGCGCCTATGTGCTCGTCGAGCCCTCGCCAGCTCGACGCGGCGGCCGGCTTCGCGTCTTCTTTGCTACACTCGTGGACGCGGCCAACGCACGCGCTACGGCGCTTCACCACGCGCCAGAGCTGGCCTACACTGTCGAGTACTGGCCGAACGCCACGAAGGGCAACGGCCAGGCCACGCGGCTGCCATTCGCACGCTACCGGCGTGGCGACGTTGATGCCTGGTGCATGATGACATTCGCTGATGGGCAAGAGCTGGCAGGGCTCGACGCGGCGCGGCGCGTCTTCACCGACGAGCGCACGCCGGCGGCATGGCTCACCGTCGAGCCCACGCCAGACACGCCGGTAGCGCCGGACGTCAAGATGACGCCCCGTAGCGATGCCCCCCGCTCGTTGGTTATTTCTCCCGCGCTTGCAGCGCCAGACGCGCCACGCGTCGAGCCGGCGGCATTCAATGATGCTACCTGGCTCGCGAAGTATGGCGTCGAACGCGCTACGCGTTGGGTAGCATTCGTTGAGGCCTTCACCGTGGCATGGTTCAAGGCGCGGCATAGCCTGGCCGATGTGCTCGACTTTGACGCGGACGGCCTGGCGTTCGCAACCTGGCGCGGCGACACGAATCGGCCAAATGTGCGGCGCGTTGGTGATGATGGATGGGTAGATGACGGCGCGCCGGCCACGGTACGCGCCGGCGATGTGCTCGAAGCGTACCGCCTGAAGCATGGCCTAGAACGCGCCACCGTGCTTCAGGACACCGCGAAAGACATTCTAGCAACGGCGCGGCGCGAACTCGAAGACGCGGCACGCGCTGGCCGGCCGCTACCGGCGTGGTTACATGAGCTCGTCACGCCGGCGGGATGGCGACATTATGACGAGCTGAGGCAGAGCCTAGCCAGTGAACCGGCGTGCGCCACGATGCGCCAGGATGACGCACTAGGGCCGAACGCTGGTCAGGTGGCACACGTGCGGCGCTTACTCGACGAAGACAATAACCATCCCTATGCGCGGCGCTACATGACGAAGGTTTACGGTATGGCGGCATGGCCGGCGGCGCTCGTCGAGCAGCTCGAAGCGGCAGAAATGGCAAAGGATGGCATAAGATGGCAACCGACGGCCTAACGCCAAAGCAACATAAAGCCCTGGCAGCTTTGCTGAGTGAACCGACGGTAACGGCGGCGGCGGCAAAGGTGGGCATTGGCGAACGCACGCTCCATACCTGGCTCCACGAACCGGCGTTCGATGCGGCCTATACCGCGCTACGCCATGACGCCGTAGGCCTGGCGGTAGGCCGGCTACAGCATGCTACGGGTCTAGCCGTAGACGCGTTAGTAGAAGTCCTCGACATACGCACGCCGGCGCGTGCAGCGGTTCGTGTGTCGGCGGCCAAAGTTATTATTGAGTATGCCATTCGCTTTCGTGAACTCGACGAGTTAGAAAGCCGGATAGCGCAGCTTGAACAGGCTGCGCCACATGGGTAACTTGCTTTCACCTATGGTAAAACGCACGAAACCAAAGCGCCATGACACGCCGTAGCCGCGAACGCCGGCTAGCCGCCATAGAGCGCCATGAGGCGCTGGCGTTCGCGGCCTTTCTCGCTGGCCTGTCACAGCATGAAAGCCGGACATGGTTCGACGGCACACTCGAACGCCTGGCGGCTGCTGGCATTATTGCGCCAGCGCCGACGAACCTATGGACGCTGCCACAGACAGAGAAACACGCCTTTCTCGACATGCTGCGCGAACGGCTACCAGGCGACGAGGGGACGCGCACGGCCATTCGTCACGCGTGGCAGGCCTGGCGCAAGCACCAGAGGGTATGACAGGCTATAAGCCGCTGGCGCGGCGTCTGGCACGTCTCGAACAGGACGCACGCGCCAGACAAACAGCATGGGTAATGTCTCTGACTGACGACGAATTCGACGCGTTCTACAAGGCCATACCGCCAGACGAACGGGCCGCATATGAGGCCATGACAGACGCCGATGTCGAACGCGTAGCAGCTGGCCGTATGTCCAACGTCGAATGGCAGCGGCGGCTACAGGACGCCAGGCGCACCAATGACACGTAGCCGACAGCAGCGGCTAGCCACTATATGCTCATAACTGTTATGCTGAATACAACAAAGCAGGTTGGTCGAGAGGTCGCTAGTCTGCTCTAGTCTGAAAGGACCGCCCATGCATCGGCTTGCACCACTCCTGCTCCTGCTCGTGGTCGCCTGTGGCGCTGCGCCCACCGTCGCGGTCGTCCCAACTGATGCGCCTATTGTCCTGACGGCTGCGGCGGTGTTGACCGCAGCGGCGATGCCGACAAGCATGGTCGAGGCGACGGCGACGGTCGAGCCGACGAGCACAAGCGAACCTACTGCTACAGATGAACCGACAAATACACCAGAGCCGACACGTACACGCCGGCCAACTACGACGCCGGCGCCGACATGGACGGCGGTCGTTGCTCAGAGTGAGGCAGTCCAGGTACTGGCCTACTTGCAAGGCACATCGCCACTTGTCAGTGACTACAGCGGATATCTGGGTCAACTTGGCGCGCAGCATAGAAAGTTTGCTGGCAATAGGGCGCTGCTGAATGACAAGGATTGGCTTGTTGAAACAAGTCAAGCCATTGTTGGATTACGTGTGACGGCTGATAGCCTGCGAGCCGTTGAAACAGAGGCGTCAGAGGTTCAGGTGCTGGACTACCTGCTCAACAAGATAGCAGACGAGACAGACCTGATGACGGCCGACTATACGAACGCGATCGATGACGGCGATATGGTGGCAATGGGATCAGCTTCAGCGCGACTAGAGACTATTTCGGGTCTCATTGAAGAGGCAACTGCTGCACTGCCCTGACCACCCATACCCGCGCCCTAGCCCGTCCGCGCCCGCCCTCGGGCAGTTCGTGGATGCCACCGAACCGCACACCATACTAGGGTATGGGCAGACCAACATCTGTTAGTAGCATTTTCGCATATAATACCGTCACGCATACTGAGGGGCATCTATGCCACGCGTGCCACGGCCAATAACCTTTACCTGTAGCTGGTGCTATAAAGACGTTACTGAGGATCGTATGCCAGGCCCAACGCCTGCCTACTGCCAAACATGCGCCGTCGAGGTGAAACGTTGGGCGGACGCCAACCGCGCCCAACGCTACCGCGCACGCCAGGCCGAACAGGACACCATACCCTGGTGGCAGAAACGCCCACGTGGACGCCCGCGCAAGGTGTAACGTCCTATGACGCATGGCAGTTAAATGGCAGGTTTCTGTCATGCTGGCGCGTCTCAACGTCGAACACCTATGGCGTGCCAAAGCGCCATAGCGGCTTTATAGTGTGACGTACCCTGCCACACGTGGACGCGTCGAACGTGGTAACTCTTTAGAATAACCATTCACATGAGTAAAACACGACACATACCGCGACATACCGCGACATAACCGGACGTATAAACCAATGGCGCGGTACCTGCCCATACGTCCGGACATACCGCGCCATGCTGCGACTCGACACGCTAGCGTAGTATGTAACGTCTATGGATGCCGACTACCACTGTACAAGGGGTAAGCATAATGGCAACAGTGAGAGAACTCATAGCCCAAGTCGCAATGTTACGCATACACACCGAACAGTACAGCACAGCACTTCTAGAAAACCCCGATCTGCCACTCTCTTTTGAGGACATGGCTGTACTTGCTGAAATACAAGAACTAGAAAAGAAGCTACTCGACGCTATTAACGCCAGGATGCCATGAGGGTAGTACGTGCGGCTAATAGTGGACGCTGACTACCTACCCATCGAACGTGTAGCGCAGCTGCTAGCCGTCTCGACGCGCCACGCACACCGCGCATGCCAGAAAGCTGGCGTGCGTTCGTCGAGGGCCGGACGGCGAACCGTCTACCACCGTCTCGACGTCGAACGCCTGGCCGTCGAACTGGGCGCCGCATACCGAACCGTCGAGACGTCGCCAGCGCCAGTCGTCGCCACTGAGACGAACGCCAGGCCTACAGGCGAACCGTCTACCGCACTCGTGCCATACGACGCGCTACAGCGCCAGCTGGCGGACGTAGAAAGCCTGCTACAGGAACACAAGCGCGAAATGGTAGAACTCAAAGCGATGGTGGCGGTACTCGTCGAACGCCAGGCCACGCCGAACGCGCCAGCCGTCGAGACGCTACCGCGCAAGCTGGCATGGTGGCGTCGTTTGTTTGGCGCTACTACCACCCTAAGCGAATAGGCGTCGTAACCTCCATGTTATTATTGCGCCAGGTGTATTTAAAGCAAAAACGGCACCGTTCGCAGCGGCACCGTTTAGCTGGTGAGTTAGGCCCGTCGCTGACGAGACAGGCACAAACAAAACCAAAGTCGTAAGGCGCATTATGGCGCTAACCAGGCAGGTGTGCAAGTACTTGACTGGTATTCGTTAGAAAACTCACCACACCTACGGCAGGCACCGGCGCGACTCGTCACCGCGTTTGGTGCCTTTCGCATTCTTGTAAGTCGTAGGTGAGACATGACAAACGCCGTTTTGACGACACGGCAACCAAGCACACTCGACGCGGACGCCGGCCAGCTGCTACGCTACCTACAACGCGGCGGCGCGTACAGCTATTACACGACGTTCGACGCGGACGGCAACGCGTGCCAGGCGTGGTATGCCACTGGCGCCGAGCCGCCAGCCCTGCCAGCTGGCACCAACGTCTACTTTGGCGTGAACCCATGCACGGCCATACCAAAGACGAACAAAAGCGGCGAACCGAGACGGCCCGTGAACGTTCGCGCCCGCAAAGAGTACATAGCGGCGTTGAACTGCCTGTATGCCGAATTCGACGCCAAAGACTTTGGCGGTAGTCTCGACGAGACGCTAGCGCACGTTCGCGGCCTGGCGGTACAACCGTCGGTTATTGTCGCCAGCGGCGGCGGCTACCACTGTTATTGGCTACTCGCTGAACCGTTCGTCCTCGACACTGACAAAGCACGCGAACGCGCCGTAGACGTCCAACATAGGTGGGTAGCGTTCGTCGGCGGCGATGACGCTGCCAAAGACATAGCACGCGTCCTACGTGTGCCTGGCACGCTGAACCAGAAGTACAGCCCACCACGGCCGGTTACGTTCGTCGAACAGAACTACAGCCGAACCTATACCCTCGACGCGCTACGCGCCATGCTGCCAGCCGTAGCGCCACGAACAGCACGTACCGCAAAGCCAGACGCGCCAGCGTGCCAGGCAGACGGCCTACCGCCTGGCGTAGCGCAACCGGCTAGAGACTTTGTGGCCATAAGCAAAGCGGCGGCGGCGATGGCACGGCTACGCGTCGAACGTCGAGACAGCTACAACCCTTGGCTACAGGTTGGCATGGCGCTACGCGAACTAGGCGACGCCGGCCTACAACTCTGGCAATGGTGGTCTGAGGCCAGCCCAAAATATAAGGTTGGCGAATGCCACGACAAATGGCAGACGTTTCAGCCAGGCGCCGAATGCAACGGCTACACGCTGGCTAGTTTGTTGGCATGGGCCAGAGACGACGCCGGCGAACCGGTTAGCACACTCGACGAGGCCGAACGGCTGCAGCTGCAGGACTTACAAGCACGCGAACTACAGACGACGCGCATTCTCGCTATGAAAGCGCCTATGGCCGCGAAAGGCGTCATTGTCGGCATGATGGCGCGTCTCGACGCGAAACGCGTCCTGGTGGCAGACAAGGCCGAACATAGCGGTTCATTGGCCGTGAGTTATGGCACGTTCGCGGACATTATGAACACGTCCAAGGCGACGGTAGCGCGTGCCATTGACGTTGGCGAACAGGCCGGACTCTGGCGCAAAGACGCCGAATACAAAGAGACGAACGCCAACTTCGACATAAAACTCATACGTCTCGACTTGCAGCCAGCGTTCTACCGGCCTGAACTGGCGCAACCGATCGAAAAAAACACACACGGCGGCAAACGCGCCGGCGCCGGACGTAAGCCAAAATGCGCGACATGTCCACCAGGTACACCAATACGAGAAACGACAGAGACAACCATAAAGACGTTCTGCCACGGCTGCGGCAACCTACTCGACGAAGTGACAACCTATAAGACGCGTGAACTCATGCCAGACGACGCCGGCGTAATTCAAGATGAAACAGGCTATGCCACGCCAGCCGGCTACGAACCTGAGAGAGAACCGGTAGACGCGCTACCAATGGACGCCACGCGCCAGGCCGAACACGCCGACGAATTCAAGATGAAACGGAAAAATACCAGAGAGACGGCCCTGGTACTACTACCGTTTCATCTTGAAAAAACACTCGACGTGCCGGCCATTCTCGCAGAGACATACGACATGCCGTCGGCGCTACGTCTCGCAGACACCTACGCGCCAGTGGACGCTACCGAACGCCGACACTATAAGACGTCGCTGGTATGTTTTTCGCGTGGCGAACATGAGAAAGCGGCGGCGGCGGCGGCGAACGTCCACGACGAACGCGCACACGCCATACTTTTGCACCTGGCAGAACGGACGCCGGCCATAGCGCCAGGCTTACGCGAATAGCAAAGGACGGCAACCAATGGCAACCGTAGACGGCCTAACGCCAAAGCAACATAAAGCCCTGGCAGCTTTGCTGAGTGAACCGACGGTAACGGCCGCAGCTGCCAAGGTGGGCATTGGCGAACGCACGCTACACACCTGGCTACACGAACCGGCGTTCGACGAGGCCTATACAGCCGCACGCCATGAGGCCGTCGGCCTGGCGGTAGGCCGGCTACAGCATGCTACCGGTATAGCCGTGGACGCGCTTATTGAGGTACTCGGCACTGCGTACACGTCAGCGCCGGCCGCGGTTCGTGTGTCGGCGGCGAAAGTAATAATTGAGTATGCCATCCGCTTTCGTGAACTCGACGAGTTAGAAAGCCGCATAGCGCAGCTTGAACAGGCCGCGACGAACGCATGACGCGCCATAGCCTAGAACGTCGGCTAGCCGCGCTAGAAAGCGCCAGGACGCCAGACGGCGGTATGTATGTGGTAGACATTGGCGAACCGGACGTAGACGACGGCGAACGCGTGCTACTCGTCGAGTGGCAGCGGTACGGCCTCGTCGTGGACATTGGTGGCGAACTTGAAAGCGGCGCCGACGTAGTCCAAAAGTAGTGCAAAAGTAATGCAAAAAAAGCGGCGGCGTCGAGGTGGACGGTACTACAAAAGTGCAACAAACGTGCAACAGCAAAACGCACGAGTAAAGTGCCATGAACACTAAAGCCATTGGGCGGCGCCTGGCACGTCTCGAACAGGACGCACGCGCCAGACAAACAGCATGGGTTATGTCTCTGAGTGACGACGAATTCGACGCATTGTGCAAAGCCATACCGCCAGACGAACGGGCCGCGTATGAGGCCATGACAGACGCCGATGTCGAACGCGTGGCAGCTGGCCGTATGTCGCTGGCCGAATGGCAGCGGCGGCTACAGGACGCCAGGCGTACCAATGGCACGTAGCCTAGAACGGCGCATAGCACGGCTACAGGCGCAACGCGGCACGGCCGCGCCGGTAGCCATAGCCTGGCAGGACTTTGGCGAACGTGGCATAGACGAGAATACCGTCGAACGCGCTGTAGCTGGTGGGCCGAACGAACGCATGCATATAGACGAATGGCGACGGCGCTACCCGCATGGCCTCCTTATTCGCGTTGTTCATGGACGCCAGGACGCCGACGAACCGGCGCTTGAATACTTGAATAAAGCACGGTAAAACGCGAGGGTTCAAGTTTTAGGCGTTCTGGCATATAATACCGTCACGCATATTGAGAGGGTATTATGCCACGCGAACCACGGCCGGTTAGCTTCACCTGTAGTTGGTGCTATAAAGACGTCACTGAGAACCGTATGCCAGGGCCGACGCCGGCCTACTGCCAAACATGCGCCGTCGAGGTGAAACGAACAGCGGACGCAACCCGCGCCAAACGCTACCGCGCACGCCAGGCCGAACAGGACACCACCGCATGGTGGCACAAACGTCCACGTGGACGGCCGCGCAAGCTGTAGCGCGGTATGTCTCTTTGTGTCACTCGTTACATTGTTATTCATTTGGACGCCAGCGAACGTGGTAACTCTTTAGAATAACCATTCACATGAGTAAAACACGACACATACCGCGACATACCGCGACATAACCGGACGTATAAACCAATGTCGCGGTACCTGCCCATACGTCCGGACATACCGCGCCATGCTGCGACTCGACACGCTAGCGTAGTATGTAACGTCTATGGATGCCGACTACCACTGTACAAGGGGTAAGCATAATGGCAACAGTGAGAGAACTCATAGCCCAAGTCGCAATGTTACGCATACACACCGAACAGTACAGCACAGCACTTCTAGAAAACCCCGATCTGCCACTCTCTTTTGAGGACATGGCTGTACTTGCTGAAATACAAGAACTAGAAAAGAAGCTACTCGACGCTATTAACGCCAGGATGCCATGAGGGTAGTACGTGCGGCTAATAGTGGACGCTGACTACCTACCCATCGAACGTGTAGCGCAGCTGCTAGCCGTCTCGACGCGCCACGCACACCGCGC
>MWWI01000151.1_pt1 | contig 15437 bp, 16 predicted proteins | sample 1047321 | NCBI WGS metagenome assembly MWWI01 (sample SAMN06349966, study PRJNA376086) | soil metagenome | isolation source: FI-1 sample Antarctic (ecotone) soil | place: Antarctica | reverse complement strand
CTGGGTTAATGCAAAATAGTGGAGGCTGCCCAAAGGGAGATTGTGATACGTATGATGGAGGAGCATTGCCAGCAGTGGTTGTAAAAGCTAAAAAATCAGAAAGCAATAATAATTCTTATGACCAAGATAATAAAATACATACAGAGGGCTTGAGGGTTTTTGGTGTTGGTGGTGATTCTCAGGCTAGAAGTGGGATAATAAGGGATAATAATAGAGGGTCAGGCTCTATAATAGTTGATGGAAAGGATATAAAATACTTTCATAGATTGGTTGGTAGATTTATTTTCAAATAAGGATGCTAATAAACCAAAGTACTATGGAGACCAATAATTAGAAGCCGGTTGATACACCGAACCCAAAGGAATATTATGTTAGAACACACGAATCTTGGACAGATGGGAAACCTGCAGGAGGAGTAATTAACTCAAAGGAAAAGAGCAAGTTGAGAACTCTTAAAGAAGCAAAAGGTGATTCCTCAAAATTGATGAGAATTAAACCCTTTAATCGGTTGAGGGTTAGAGATTCAGTAACGATACAATACGTTAACAATTAAATTTTATGAACTATTCAATTTTATTTATTTCATTTTTGCTTTTAACATTCTCGTGCAGTGATAAAAACTATAGAAATTCTAATATAGCCGAAAAAAGTCAGACTGATACAATTTCTGTTGAATACTACAATAATAACCACGCTCGAATTAAGGAAATCAAACTGAGAAATGGGACTATCGAGAAATTTTACAATAACGGAAATCTTTTCTTAAGGGGACAATTGGACAAGGGCAATCAACGCATCGGGAAATGGAATTACTATACCAAAGATGGAAAGCTAAGTGAGACGAGGGAATATTATGTTATCGACAAGCGCCCCTACTTAAACCAAAACATCTATTTTTCAAAAGATGATGAATATTGGACCACTATAAAAGATGATAATTTTAATGTTTACGACCAAAAGGAATTTTATGGGGACACATTGTATCACAATATATCCTACTTTGCTGAGTTTGATCTTGGAAAGGATACCATAAATATAAATGAGCCTTGGAGAGCGGTATGTTATTATTACACGCCAGTTTTTAAAGATAAAAACTCCGAAGCAATTGTGGTTATGGGGCGCACAGAACATAATTATAACAAGGATTTTTCAAATATCCAAGAAATAAAGACAGATACATTTTATAGTTTACAGAAGAATGTTAAGAACCAAAGGTATTTTCCAGATGATGACCCAAATTATACGGTTGTCTTTGGAAAATGGTTTAAAACCCCAGGCAAGAAAATACTACGTGGTTATCTGTCGGAAAATTATAAAGACAATACTGATGGGTATAAGGAAAAGAGAATTTTCTTTGAAAAATCTATTTATGTTAAAGATAACTAGAATAAACCTTAGATTTTTAATTCAACTACTTCACACCGCCCCAGAGGCGGTTTTTTCATTTACAGCGCCGCCAAATTTTTCTGGAAGAAATCCTTGAGCTTTTTTATATCTTTATAAAGTGAATGGTAAAATGATAAAGATTAATCTGGTAAAGATTTTAAAATCTCCTCTAATTCTTTATCACTTAAATCTTGTTTTTCAGATTTATTGTAAATGGAAAGTAGATAGACTATGGTGTCAGACACTACAATATTAGTTATAATCCTTGCTCCCCCACTTTTGCCTTTACCTTTAGATTTAATAGCCAGGCGAATTTTATAACAGTTTTTACCAAGAGGAGTTCCTTGTTCGGGGTTTTCTTTCAGGTTTTTAACTAAAATGATAAATTCTTCTTTGAGAGAAGGAAATTTCTTTATTAATTTTTTTAAGCTCTTATCAAACTTAGATATTGTTTTAACACTATAACTCATTGATTAGTTCTTCAACATTACGGGCTTTTAACTTCCCTTGACGAACCAGTTTAAGTTCTTCAACAGCTTCTTTAATATCATAAATTAACTCTGCCTTTTCATCAGAAAGGGGTTTTACTTTAACAAAGCTTAAACTGTTAAGCAATTCCATTACAAATGAAACCTTACTTTCTTTTATGTCCAGTATTACTTTCATATAAACCTCTTTGCAACAAAAATAAGAAATAAATAATATCTTTACATAGCTACAGGCGAAAAAACACAAAAGAAAGTGATACATCTGGACAGCTTATCGACCACCCGTTGCATACACGGTTTTCAATATTTTTACAACGTGCTACAGTTTTTCCATACCCCTGAGGGCTATGTAAAAAACACCTCCACAGATGCAGTGGCGTTTAGTTTTGATTATGTATATAATTATGTGAACCATTTGGGCAATGTGCGAATGAGCTATGCCCAAGACCCGCAAGGAAGATCTTTGCAAACTCTTGAAGAACATCACTACTACCCTTTTGGTTTAAAACCCGCTGCGCAAAGTCTTACGATTCTGCGCTTTCCCAATTGTTATTGAATTTCCAAAACGCAATCAGCATCTCCTGATGCTGTTCCTGCACTTTTAAAAGAGGGTTTATTTTGAGACTTGATTTATAAAAATTATATTTGTTTTGGTTGCCGTGTGTGAGCAAGTGTTGCAGTTTTTTTTGCTGTAGTGGTTGCGGTCAATGACGGGAGACTTTGCGCCTTGGTGTAGCTTGGGAATGCCATCACAGATGGCAGAAACCGATAGGAATTACTCAATGAAAACGGTACTGCAAAGTTGCAAACTTCGCAGAGCGGGTTAGACTAAAGATTTTTTATTTTAAGAATAATCCTAAAATCAATTATTTTTTTTTCTACTTCTTCTAGGAAACACGGATACACCTATCCCGTATGAATCGCCTTTAAGGACATAGTTGCGTTCTATCCTTTCGTTGTTGGAATTATCGATTATTAGTTTTCCTTCCAAAAAATTTTGCAATCGATAATGATAATAAAAATTTAGGCGGAGCAAAAGCCAGTCGGTGTAAAGATTGATTCCCGCCCCAGCTCCAAGTTTTCCATAAAGACTGTTTGGATTTTTATGAGAAGCAATTAGGTATGATTCAAAACCATTGTACTCATTTCCGGTTTCCAAAATTGAAAAATGTGTATTTGGTTCATATCCGAGAATGCCTGCTACACCTATAAAAAGACTGGAATTTTTACTTGTGAGGAAACGATATTCATATTGTGACAAGAATTCATATCGTAAATCTCCAAATCCGGTATTTGTTGTAATATAATAATTTATATCATAAGGTATTTCTGAGTATTCTTTTTTTTACAACGTGCTACAGTTTTTCCATACCCCTGAGGGCTATGTAAAAAACACCTCCACAGATGCAGTGGCGTTTAGTTTTGATTATGTATATAATTATGTGAACCATTTGGGCAATGTGCGAATGAGCTATGCCCAAGACCCGCAAGGAAGATCTTTGCAAACTCTTGAAGAACATCACTACTACCCTTTTGGTTTAAAACCCGCTGCGCAAAGTCTTACGATTCTGCGCTTTCCCAATTGTTATTGAATTTCCAAAACGCAATCAGCATCTCCTGATGCTGTTCCTGCACTTTTAAAAGAGGGTTTATTTTGAGACTTGATTTATAAAAATTATATTTGTTTTGGTTGCCGTGTGTGAGCAAGTGTTGCAGTTTTTTTTGCTGTAGTGGTTGCGGTCAATGACGGGAGACTTTGCGCCTTGGTGTAGCTTGGGAATGCCATCACAGATGGCAGAAACCGATAGGAATTACTCAATGAAAACGGTACTGCAAAGTTGCAAACTTCGCAGAGCGGGTTAGACTAAAGATTTTTTATTTTAAGAATAATCCTAAAATCAATTATTTTTTTTTCTACTTCTTCTAGGAAACACGGATACACCTATCCCGTATGAATCGCCTTTAAGGACATAGTTGCGTTCTATCCTTTCGTTGTTGGAATTATCGATTATTAGTTTTCCTTCCAAAAAATTTTGCAATCGATAATGATAATAAAAATTTAGGCGGAGCAAAAGCCAGTCGGTGTAAAGATTGATTCCCGCCCCAGCTCCAAGTTTTCCATAAAGACTGTTTGGATTTTTATGAGAAGCAATTAGGTATGATTCAAAACCATTGTACTCATTTCCGGTTTCCAAAATTGAAAAATGTGTATTTGGTTCATATCCGAGAATGCCTGCTACACCTATAAAAAGACTGGAATTTTTACTTGTGAGGAAACGATATTCATATTGTGACAAGAATTCATATCGTAAATCTCCAAATCCGGTATTTGTTGTAATATAATAATTTATATCATAAGGTATTTCTGAGTATTCTTTTGAGAAAAAAACATATTCATTTTCAATAATTAGTATTGTTCGAAGGCCAAATCTTAAGGTGACAAAGTTGTTTCTGTGTACATCGTAATTTATGCTTAGAGACTTGCCTATCTGGTTTTCATGGCGGTAAATCAAATTATAGGGCAACTGTTCCATTTCAAAACCATAAATATTTTCTATTCCCACGGTGATACTTAGTCTTAAATAAAGTTCTGAATTTGATTGACCAAAAGTATCTTCGAGAAAAGAAATTGAAAAAAGACCGTATAAAAGTAGAAAGGGGATATATCGTTCCCTCTTTCTGACAATAAAATTAACCAAAGTAAAAATTATAATATGTGGCAGCAAGTCTTTTGTGAACACTTTTCAACTTTTGATATTTAGTTTTAATTTCATATCCTGAAAAATAAGGAACTGAAATTTTAACATCAACCTCTTTAGCATATTTTGTTTTTGATAAAAAATTATTTACCGGAAGGTTACAATATTGATTAACGCTCTCACCCTCAATTCCCGCTGTGATAGTGGCTTTACTGCGTGACCATCTAGACGTCCCACTTCTCTTATAATGCACAGTCTTAGACTTAGCCGTAGAACCCCAAGGATAAGCGGCTGGCTTTAGCCTTTGTTTACCTTTTATCCTCCTATTGCTAACTGGGTACCAATAGCGGTCATCATCTGCAGAGCCTATACAGGTGGGATTGTTTTCAGGAACATTACCACCATTACTTCCAAAGTACGCACCCATTATAACCACATGGGTAAGATTTAGCTGGTTGGCATTACCTGTTTCTATCTGGGCAAGTTTGTTGAGGTCGCCATCGGTCACCTTTATATAGCCAAAACGAGTCATCTGTATTAAGGTGTCTTTAATGCGTACTTGGGCTTTATCGTTCAAAAGTGCCCGCATATCAGTATCCCAAACATAGTGGTTGTCCGGGTCGTTTTGATCGTCCAAAATTGCGTTGTTCAACCAAGCGTCCTCGGCCTCTTTAACCGTCTTTCTCAAAGAAACAAAACCATTAAACTGGTTTTCGAAATCGATGTAAGGTTGGTGTTCATCGTGCGCAAGCTCAACTTGCTTATTGAACAAGGCATCCTCGTTTAAGTGTTTCCATTGAGCCATAAATGCATCGTCATACGCTTCTGCCGCCGCCGAAAGTTCAGCCATAGTATCCAAGAATAATTGCCAAGTGTTGAATTGAAGCATCCCTGCTACAATGCTTTTCCCTTCTCCATCTAATTGTATGTAGGCAATCCCACTATCGTGATCCTCACCTAAAGTTTCCTTCTCGCATCCTAAAAACAATGGCAAGAGCAGTATAATAAAATATTTCACATTTTTCATTTTTAAAGATATTGTGCCGATGACCCCTAAAGGTTTATATTTTTACGGAGTCAAGCCAGCGGTTTGACACTATTTTATACATATTTAATGGAGGTTTTTGCTATCGCAAGTGCTATCCTTTTTTAGCTATTTCAATCAAACCATAGGCATACAGTTATTAAAATGATGGAATTTATTATAAGGGGGATATGTCAAATGTATTATTTTTTTTTTGAATAACATGATTTTTAAGATTGAGTCCCATCTGAAAAAGCACTTTTTTCAATAATGGGCTTTGGTGAGTTATTTGTAAATCATTTCTGTTTGCTTTGTTTTTCGATTTTTAGGCAACTTGTTTTATTTTTTGGGTCAATAAAAGCTTTAAAAAGCTTCCATAAAGGTTTTCTAATGCCAAAAATAAAAATAAAGCAAGCCCTTGCAGGTTCTTTTGGTGGATTCGGGTGCAATTTACCCATAATGCCCGGGCTATGACATAACTATGACATTTGTACCAGCCCCTGTACACCCGCTGCGCAAAGTCTCATGACTTTGCGCTTTCACGATTGTTACTGAATTTCCAAAATGCAATCAACATCTCCTGATGCTGTTCCTACACTTTATAAAACTGATATAATTCTTGCATTTTTTTAAACATTCCCTCACAGCTAGTTACAAATCATAAGTCTATTTTTATTAAATTTAGGATAAATAAATTTTCTTATGAAAGAAGGATATGTCATCAGGGATCAATCAGCCCCTCACTTTTATACTGCCACGGTGGTTGATTGGATAGATGTTTTTACACGAAGGGTGCATAGGGATTGTATAATAGAGGCATTTGATTATTCAATTAAAAATAAGGGGTTGGTTGTTTTTAGTTATGTCATTATGAGCAACCACATTCATATGGTTGTGCAGGCGCAACACAATAATTTATCAGACCTAATCAGGGATTTTAAAAAGTTTACAGCCAGAACACTATTAAATGAGATTCAAAAAACCCCCGAAAGCAGACGGGAATGGATGTTGGAACGATTAAAAAAGCAACCGAGACGCATTCCAGAAACAAAAATTATCAATTCTGGCAATATGGCAATCATGCTGAAGAAGTGATTACCTTAAAGTTTTTATGGTCAAAATTGGAATATATTCATTTAAACCCGGTAAGGGCCGGATGGGTTGAACATGCTACGGACTATATCTATTCAAGCGCATCAAACTATTCAGCAAACAAGGGCGTAATGGGCAATGTTGAAATAGCTGATAATCCCGTGATTGATGTATTAGAAGCCATCATCATTTAACAGGTATTTGCAGTCCTAGGAGTTGTGTAAGGAGACACAATATAAGAATTTGAATTTTAAAAAAGTATATTTGTGGTGGTTGCTGTGTGTGGTCAATGGTCTTGGCTTTTTGCTGTGGTGGTCGCGCTCAAAGTCGGGAGGGTTTATGATGCGGGGTTTCGTCCTGAAGCATCGGGACGGAATGGGTTTACTTTATTCCACAATTACCTTAGCAAATCCATCGGTTAGATATTCCTGTAAAATGCCTTCTTCATCTACATAAATGATATAGGCATCTAGCGATATTTCTTTTTGTAAAAGGGTTTTGGTTTCGTCTAAATCCATGACCATAAAAGCAGTTGCATAACCATCTGCTTTCATACAGGTTTCGGCCAAAACAGAAACACTAAATATGTTGCTTTTTTTAGGCCATCCGGTTTTAGGGTTTATGGAATGCACATATTTTGCTCCAGTTTCAGGGTCTATGCGGGTCTTTCTATAATTTCCGGAAGTTGCCATTCCCCTATTCTCTAATCTTAAAGTTTTTATGAGGGTGCGCTCCTCCAGTTGTGTGGGATCGTCGACTGCTACTATCCAACTGTTATCGCTTTGATTATTTCTTCCTTTGGCAAGGAGTTCTCCACCTAGTTCAATTAAATAATTCTCGATGTTGTTTTCTTCCAATACCTTTCCGAGTAAATCAATGGTATATCCTTTTGCAATGGCATTAAAATCAATAAAAGTTCGTATATCTTCTTTTATAATATGATTTGTGGAAGTTAATGCCACTTTTTCCAGACCAACAAAAAGACGGATACTGTCTATTCCAGTACTGTCAATTCCCTTCATTTTTCCATTGGGACCAAAACCATACCCATTTACTAACGGCCCTACAGTAGGGTCAAAATAGCCGTTTGATTTTTTCCATATTTCTTTGGAAGCTTCAAACACGTTGCCAAAATGAACATCTACAACCACTGAAGTATCCCCCTGATTAATGCGTGAAATGTCAGAAGTGGCAATGTAGGTAGACATAGATTGATTTACGATGTTAAACACTTCTATTAAATCTTCTTCTAAATTGACAGAACTTTCATATTGGATACTATAAGTAGTGCCTAAAGCTTCACCGGTATTTTGAATTAAAATAGAGTCGGTTTTTTCTTGCTTACATGATAGTACCGTTAAAACCAGAAAAAATAAAAGAAGTTTTTTTGCTGTTGACATATATACTTTAGTGTATGTGTATAACTGATACTAAGTTTCAATCTCCTGAAGGCCGTTGTAAATAACGGTATAATCTTCATCTTTAACGATGGGCATTTGGTAATTGGTCCCATGGCCTAGACCTACGCCTGCATAAAACGTTCTGGCTTCAAACTTGTCTGCATGGTTTTTCATTTTACGCATAAGATGTGGGTCATATTCCTTAACAGGATTAGGATAAATAATTGCCCTTACAATTATAAAATGAAGCGTTTTTTCTTTTAATGCGACAAATTGGGGATCCTTTTTTAGTTTTGAATTAACTGCTAAAAACTCATAGCCATTCTCTTCCAGATCTTTTCCCACGATGTTCATCGCTAGGTTATGTAATTCTTGTTCTGTAAGTGGTAGGGACATGTTTTAGTGGTCAGTGTTCAGTGTTCAGTGTTCCGTGTTCAGTATTCAGTATTCAGTGCTTAAAGGTTGCTGGAGTGGTTAAGATTATATTATAATTTTTATAAAAAAACCGATACTTTGAAGGCATCGGTTTTTATGGTGTATTATTTATCCTCCAAAGTCGTCAAAACGAATGCTTTCATCCGGGATTCCGAAATCTTCTCCCATCTTTTGTACCGCGTTGTTCATTAGTGGAGGCCCACAGAAGTATAGTTCTATATCTTCAGGGGTTTCATGATGGTTTAAGTAGTTATCAATAACCACCTGATGGATAAACCCGACAAAACCATCGCCTTCCCCTTCAATGCCATTCTTAACTTTCCAATTATCCTCTTCCATCGGTTCAGAAAGTGCCATATAGAACTTAAAGTTTGGAAAATCTTTTTCTAAATTTTTAAAGTGGTCGATATAAAACAATTCTCTTTTAGAACGTCCACCGTACCAGTAAGTAACTTTTCTTCCGGTTTTTAATGTACGGAAAAGGTGGTATAAGTGTGAACGCATAGGAGCCATTCCTGCTCCCCCGCCCACATATAGCATTTCTGACTCAGATTCATTGATGAAAAACTCACCGTAAGGTCCAGATATTACTACTTTATCGCCTTCTTTTTGTCCGAATATATAGGAAGAGGCTATACCGGGATTTACATCCATCCATCCATTTTTTGCCCTGTCCCAAGGTGGGGTTGCAATACGCACGTTTAGCATAATCTCTCTACCTTCAGCAGGGTATGAAGCCATTGAGTAAGCTCTTTCCACTGTTTCCGTATTCTTCATTACCAATGGCCAAAGGTTGAATTTTTCCCATTCGTCCTTAAATTTATCGGGTGTATCGTGTTCTTCAGGGTGGGCGGTGATATCCATATCTTGGAATTTGATCTCACAAGGCGGGATTTCAATTTGAATATAACCTCCTGCTTTGTAATTCATATCTTCGGGGATTTCCACCACAAACTCTTTAATGAAAGAGGCGACATTATAATTACGGGTAACGGTACCCTCCCATTTCTTGATTCCGAATACTTCTTCCGGAATGGTTATCACCATATCCTGTTTTACTTTTACCTGACAGGACAAACGTGCACCTTCTTTTAGTTCTTTTCTGGAGAAGTGAGGAGTTTCTGTTGGCAATGCTTCACCGCCACCTTCTAAAATATGGCATTCACACTGAATACAGGTTCCCCCGCCACCACAAGCAGATGGAAGGAATATTTTTTCTGCACTTAATGTGGTTAATAAGGTACTACCAGATTCTACTTCTATAACCTTTTCTCCATTAATGGTTATTTTCACAGGACCTGATGGTGATAATTTCTCTTTTACAAAAATTAATACTCCCACTAATAGTAATATCAATACTAAAAATGCGATAACTGATGCTAAAACGACACCTAATGTACTTGCTGCTAATATCATATCGTTAATTTATTTCTTTGTTCGGGTTTTGCTGCGATACTTCTTCATTCTGCATTATCCAAGGTGAAGTGTCGGCATCTAATTCACTTTGAGTATTACTTTGTTCCATCGTGGCTTCTTTTACCATAGCGGAAGTGGGAATAGTAGGTGTTGAGACGGAAGTAGAAATTTCTTCATCACCACCGGTTAACATACCACCAAAACTCATAAAACCAATGGCCATAAGACCGGTAATAATAAAAGTTATACCAAGACCCCTTAATGCAGGAGGCACGTTAGAATATCTTATTTTCTCGCGTATCGCAGCTATGGTAAGAATGGCTAAAAAGAACCCAATACCAGAACTCACACCATAATTAAGTGCCAGGTCAATAGTTGCTATATCGCGGGACTGCATAAATAGAGACCCTCCTAAGATGGCACAGTTTACTGCAATAAGTGGCAAAAAGATTCCTAGGGAGTTGTATAAAGCAGGTAAAAATTTCTCCACAATAATTTCAACAAGTTGCACCATTGTAGCTATAGTTGCTATAAAAAGTATGAAAGACAAGAAGCTTAAATCATAAGCTGCAAATTCAGGACCTAACCAGGCTAAAGCACCATCCCTTAAAATGTACTGATCTAACAGCCAGTTTAAAGGTACTGTTATACCAAGAACAAAAATAACAGCAGCACCAAGACCCACTGCGGTGGTTACTTTTTTAGACACAGCCAGATATGAACACATTCCCAAGAATGTGGCAAAAACCATATTGTCTATAAAAATGGATTTGAAAAATAATTCTAAATGCTCCATGTTTTGTTAATTATTATTAATTATTGGCAGCTTCTGATTTTTACTGACATCAACTATTATTTTTTATTTTAAAATCTTCTTTCCTTTAATTCAGCGGTTTCAAAAATCTAATTTTCTTCCACCAGAGCAGGGTTTCTGCTGCGCTGTACCCAAATAATTATCCCTACCACAATTAAAGCCATTGGCGAAAGCAACATAAAACCATTGTTTTCATAGCCAATAGCATATAAACCTGTTTTAGCAATTGGGTCACCCAGCACCTGAATTCCCAATAACGTTCCTGAACCAAGTAATTCCCTGAAGAACCCCACGATGATAAGAATTACACCATATCCCAATGCATTCCCTATTCCGTCAAGGAAAGAGCGCCATACGCCATTACCAAGAGCAAAGGCTTCAAAACGTCCCATAATAATACAGTTGGTTATAATCAAACCAATAAATACGGAAAGTTGTTTGCTCAATTCATAGGCAAATGCTTTCAAAACCTGATCTACAATAATAACCAAGGTTGCTACAACAACAAGTTGCACGATAATCCTGATTTTAGACGGAATGATATTTCGCATTAAGGAAATAACGATATTTCCCATACCCATTACAAATATTACAGAAAGCGCCATTACAATAGATGCTTTTAATTGTGCTGTGATCGCGAGTGCAGAACAAATACCCAATACTTGTATCGTAATGGGGTTATTATCTGTAAGTGGATCTAGTATAAGTGCTCTGTCTTTTTTTGATAAAAGTCCCATTGCTTATTGATTTAAAGATTTAATATGTGGTAAATAAGCTCTTAAATATTTTCTTAACATTGCTGTTACACCATCTCCTGTAATTGTGGAGCCGGCAATCGCATCTACCTTGTTATCTGTTTTTCTAACGTTTATAGGATCATTATTTCCTTTTGCAACGGTAATTCCTTCAAAGTCCCCACTTTCATCAAAAATATGTTCCCCTTCAAAATCATCCATAAAAAAACGTTCTTTGATGTTGGCACCAAGTCCCGGGGTTTCTGCTTTATGATCAAAATATACGCCTTGTACAATTAATTCACTATCTAATGCCACAAAACCCCAGATTGCATCCCAAAGGCCTTTCCCTAAAACAGGAACTATATAGAAAGTTTTACCATCTTTCTCTCCTATGAAGATAGGCATGCGTTTTTGATAATTTGCATCTTTAGCCTGAGCTTCTTCTCTTGCTAAATCTATTAAATAAGCTTCTTCATCTTCAATTATTTCACCACCTTGTACATAAACTTGTTTGGTGATGTAAGCGTTAAAAACTTCCCCAACTTCAGAGGTTGGAATAAAACTCACATCATTAGGGCCATCATTGTTATGAACGCCCATCGCATAGAGAATATTTTGTTGTTTTTCATAACGCTGATTCTCTACTATTCGTGGCTTTAATGAGGATGCTAAAAATGCTAGCAACGAACCCACTACCACCACCATAATGACGGCGAAGATTAAAGTATAGATATTACTGTCTGTTTTCTTGGCCATAACTATGCAGTTTTAACTTTTAAACGTTTCATTCTTCTCTTGATATTTCCTTGTAAAACATAGTGGTCTATGGTAGGGGCGAATACATTCATCAATAAGATTGCCAAGAATACCCCTTCCGGATATGCCGGATTGAATACCCTGATAAGAACGGAAATGAGACCTATAAAGAAACCGTATATCCATTTTCCTTTATTGGTTTGAGAGCCCGTGACCGGGTCAGTTGCCATGTAGACTATCCCAAATGCCAGCCCTCCTATTATTAAATGTTCCCAGAACACTACACTCATCAATCCATAAAACTTGCTGGTTTCTGTAATAATTCCTGCATCAACAACCAGATTAAATATTAATCCCATTACTACTGCACCTATTACAGAGCTTAGCATAATTCTCCAACTGGCTACTTTTGTGAAAAGCAAGAATAGACCGCCCAGTAAAATCAAGATTGTAGAAGTTTCACCTACAGAACCGGGTATAAATCCATAAAACATATCCATTATGGAATATATGGACTCATTGTTTTGGGCATAACTACCCAAAATAGTTTCTCCTGAAATAGCATCGAGATTAGATCCTGCTGCAATCTGCGCATCTCTTTCTACTGCACCGTGCACCCATACTTTATCCCCACTCATCCACGTAGGGTAAGCAAAGAAAAGAAATGCACGTATAGTTAATGCGGGGTTTAGAATATTCATCCCGGTACCCCCAAAAACTTCTTTACCAATAACAACCCCAAAAGCAACTGCTACAGCTAGCATCCAAAGAGGTGTATCAATAGGAACAATTAGAGGCACAAGCATTCCGGTAACCAGATATCCTTCTTCTACTTCGTGTCCTTTAATAGTCGCAAATAAAAACTCAATTGCCAGTCCCACGCCATAAGAAACAATTACTAATGGCAATACTGTCCAGGCGCCAAGCACAAAATTTTCCCAGTTTATAAAATGTTCAAATAAAGAGAAGTTTTGTGGAAAACCATTGATGGCAGAATAATGCTGATATCCGGCATTAAAAATCCCGAATATCAAACAAGGCACCAAAGCCATAATCACGGTATTCATGGTGCGTTTTAAATCATCAGCAGCCCTAACGTGACTTCCGGAATGGGTGGTTTCATTAGGCAAGTACAAGAACGTATGCAGTGCATTAAAGGATGCACGCATTTTTGTGTCTTTGTATTTTAATTTTAATTCGTGTAATTTATTTTTCAAACTCATAGCTTAACCTATTTCTTTGTACATAACATCTAAACCATTTCTAATAATCTCTTGATGAGGTTGTTTTGAAACACACACAAACTCAGTCAGTGCAAAATCTTCAGGGGCAACTTCATACATACCCAGTTGTTCCATCGCGTCCAGATCTTCTACCATACAGGCTTTTAAAATCTGTAATGGATAAATATCTAAAGGAAAAACTTGCTCATACATTCCGGTTTGAACGAATGCCCTATGCTCTCCGTTGGTATTTGTGTTTAATACATATTTTTTCTTCGGTGTCAACCATGAAAATGTCAAAGCACGGGTCAAGGATATTTTATCAAATACAGGTTTGTTCCAACCAAAAAATTCATAATCATCCCCTTCCGGAATTACCGAAATAGTAGTATCATAAAAACCTAAATGGCCATCTTTTTTTACTTTTTTTCCAGTAAGAACACCGCCGCTAATAACGCGAACGTGTTCTTCATTGAGACCAGAATCATAAATCATTGTGGAAACCTCAGCCCCTATTTTTGTTCTGTAATATTTTGGTGATTTTAAAGAGGATCCTGAAAGTGCTACAATTCTTTCTGCATTAAATTTTCCGGTCAACAATAAGTCGCCAATAATCACTAAATCCTGCGGACTAACTGTCCAAATGGTTTCCCCTTTATTTACAGGGCTAATTTTATTTATAAGGGTACCCACATTTCCAGAAGGATGTGGTCCTGTTATTTTATGGGTGGTTATGTTATTTAAATTAGACATAGGCGAACTATTATCTGCTCCAATACCTACGTGAACTTTACCTTCAGTCAATTTGCTTAATGCGGTTACCGCAGCTTGCAACTGTGCTTCTTTGCCATTCAATGTAAAATCATTATCTGCCACTAGGGGTGCACTTGCATAAGCAGATATAAAAATATCCCTGGGTGTTATTTCGGGGTTTGCAACAACATCATAAGGACGTTGCTTGATAAAAAGCCAGCATCCACTCTCCAGAAGTCTTTCTTTGATAGCTTCAGCACTTGCAGTTGCCACATCCATTTTTCCAAAATCACGGTAGGTATCCTCACTATCTGCAGTGATAACTATGCCGATAATTACCCGTTTGGCACCACGCTTTATTTCTGTTAGTGTTCCGCTAACGGGAGATACAAATTTAATTTTTTCATTATTCTTTGAAAACCAAATCTCATCCCCCACCTGTAATTTTGCACCTTCTTTTAAAGAGAGTCTGGGTGTAATAAGATGAAAATCTAATGGATTAATAACAAAGGTGCGTGATCTTGGGGCATTGGTAAGTGTTTTTTCAGATTCGCCTGCAAGACGTATATCAAGCCCTTTTGTAATTCTAATGTCTTTTGACATAGGATATTTGTGTTTAAGTTCTCTTAAATTTACCCTACCAAAATAACTTCGGTATTTCGGGAGCGCAAATTTACGAATTTTGCCACGTATTTTTATAGAGAATATATAGGTAAATTAATTATTTATAACCGTTCTAAATAATAAAACTGCTTTTTAAATACCAAAAATTTCTTTGGTCTAAATTTTGTTTATATTTACACCTATTATATATACTCTATGAAACTATTTTCTTTATTTTTTGTCATTTTATTCGTCTTTTCAAACGCCCTTTTTGCCCAAATAAAAGAATTAGCCCCCCCACAACATATTCAAACAGTAATCTTTATTGGTAATACCCAGCAAGCACAAATTCCCATTGTAAAAATTGGGGAGCGACTTCGGCTTAGTTTTGATGATATAAACGGTGACGAAAGGGATTATTATTATATCATTGAGCATTACAATTTTGACTGGACGCCTTCAGATTTGGTAAAGTCTGAATATCTGGGTCACCCAGCACCTGAATTCCCAATAACGTTCCTGAACCAAGTAATTCCCTGAAGAACCCCACGATGATAAGAATTACACCATATCCCAATGCATTCCCTATTCCGTCAAGGAAAGAGCGCCAT
>MWWI01000150.1_pt1 | contig 15452 bp, 24 predicted proteins | sample 1047321 | NCBI WGS metagenome assembly MWWI01 (sample SAMN06349966, study PRJNA376086) | soil metagenome | isolation source: FI-1 sample Antarctic (ecotone) soil | place: Antarctica | reverse complement strand
ACCCATCCCGGCAACGTCAACACCTAAACGTAATGGATCTTTAATATCTGATTCATTGAACTCTTCCCATCTTCTATTAGCTGCTTCAATCCATTCGAGTGGCACTAAAACATCTGTTGAAGTTTTTGGAAACAATCCCCTGACTTTGACACGAAATAAATCATTAGGTCTGTAGGTATATTCATTTCCATCTATTTCAAATCTAAAATCACCTTGCGTTTCATCAAAATTAACATCCGGTATTCTTTCACACCATGCTTGCACCTTATCCTTTACCCATTCATAATCAACCTGACCGGGTATTATCATTTTCTTGTGTACTACATTAGGTGCATTTAAACTGTCTAATCTGAACGATTTAAAACGGTTTGATGTATATGATTCAGCAGCATATCCGGTAGGTATATTAGGATTGTAAACAAGCAATAACCGGGAGTTACCTTGTAAGTTATTCTCAATAGCATTGTAAACAGTTTCTGCAATTGCTGTTGCTTCAGTTACTACAAACATTACATTAGCAGCGTGAAAACCACTCCATGCTTCATGTGAATATTCATCCGCTTTAAACCCTGTTAAAAAATAATCCTCCAAATCTGTTCTAATATCAAACGCTGTTAACCTGGCATTGAATGGACTAATCCCATTTTCTTTTAGCTTATGAAATATCTTAGCTATTTCAGGTATCATAATATTTTTAATCTGTCTTTCCGTTGGAGCTGTGCATACAATTTTAGTTGATTCAGGTCTGCCATTAATATACTTTGGTGCCAAATAAAAAAAACACATTGCAGATACAGATGCAATAAAATCTTTACCCCTAGCTGAACCACTTGCAACAGATGTCATTTTGTTATGCTGTACCGATCTTAATACTTCTTTTTGTTCATCGTCAAGTATAACCCCTGCAGCTTCCTCAGCAAACAAACACCAATCATCCATCCACTGCTGTAATTTCCTAATGTGTTGATTCTGTTTCATCGTTTTTGTTTTCTATATTATTAACCCTCATTCTTTGCGCCTTTTCCATCAGTGCACTAAAACTTTCAACAGCAGACAAACCACCCGATGTTATATCTTGATTATCTCTTAAACCTAAATCCCTTGCAATGATGGTTGAATTGAAAATACCAACGGATGCACCCTCGAATTTCTGTGTATATACTATGTCTTGAATTAGAGCTATTGTATCTAAGAATAGTTTACTTACTTCATCTTCTTTTTCAATAAGTGAACTTTTAAAATCATTAAAGTATTTCTCATAAACACCTAAAAAAATACAAAGCCCTTTTATTGTATAAGGTCTACTCGTTGGTACTTCAATTAATTGCCCGGCATCGGCACCGGCTTTGATCGGTTCATGCCTTATCCAGGGATTAGCCTCACAATATTGGAAATATTCCAATGCAGCAGTCATTAATAACTCAGGAGTTTTAAATATTAAATCCCTTCCATGCTTGCTTCTTAATTTCCAAAACTGATTGTTTAATGGTGCTCCATTTTTGTTCTTTCTTAGCTTCCAATAATCATTTTTCTTTGGTGCTGCCATTTCTTTTAATTTGTTCTTTTTATCTAATGCCATGATACTCATTTAAAGTGCCTTTTTCAAGCCTTACATAATTCCCTTTTTTTAATCCATTCGATTCTCCTGTCTCATAAGCTTCTCTGTTCAAATAGCTTCCTATTAAGCCTTCAAAGAAGGGTATTTGGGCACCATACATAGTTAACACATCAATTGTTTTATTATAAACTTCCTCTAACTCTAGTAATTGATTATAAATATTCAACATAGATTCAGATTCAATTCTTTTCGTAAAATGTTCCTTAATGTCTGCTTCATTCACTAGTACTTCCTCATCTTCAATTGAGTAAACCTTTGCTGAAAGCGTATAAGGAGTATTATGATTTGCGTTTTCTCTATTAATACTATCAATACTATTATGTATTTCATTAACAGCACCTTGAACCGGATGGAGGTAAGTATCAATTTGATCCAGTGCTGATTTTATAGCTATTGGATTTTTATAAGTAGATAAATCAGCTTTCACCATTTCTTCAAATTCAGGTCTTAGGAATAAAGCGCCCTGTTGCATAAGGTTTTGAAAAAGATCGTTGGTAAAAGGTTTATTTAATCCTAAATCTTTGAAGGCTTTTTTAAGTGCCTGTATTACAGGAATAATTTTGCCTGCTTTTCTTAGCATTATTTTAAAATCAGTTTCATTGAAAGTTAGAACGGTGCCAATAGTGGCTTTTTTAATTGTTTTTTCCATTATTTTAAGTTTTAAAATTTATCTATAATACTATCTAACTCTTTTTCGGTTGGTTTTGTATCTTTTTCTTTGCTTTTTAAATACTCTTTCAATTTTGGTGAAAGCTCATTTTTCTTCTTTTTTTCATCTACAGCTTTAAGAACCTCTATAAATAATTGTTCTTTTAGATCTTCTGGAATAAATTCCAATACAGATAGCTTTTCTTTACTCATAGTTTTTATTTTTTTATTACTTTTTTTAATTAATAGTCAACCCATACAGTCAACCCATCTAAATTCTTATCATTTTTAAAGCTAAAAACAGCTTTTTTCTTAGTCTGAAACAGACTTGAACTCTATTTTTTCACTCTGAAAAATCTCATTCCAATATTCAAGAAATGAAGTGAAATCTTTAGCAACTATATAATGTCCTCCCGCTGATTCAATACGTGCAGCCTCTTTAATTTGTGCTTCACTTAATTTGTCTTTACGAACCTTCACTTCAATATCAATTGAAACACTTTTGTATAGTGCCCGGATATCAGCAGCGCCTTTATTAGTGTTTCCTTTAGTCCACTTCATTTCACCATTTATGCGGCGCATAGTGCCCACTGTTGATATACGGTTACTATATCCCCCCGAAAACTTAATAAAGTCCTGTATTGCGCTTGTAAGAGCGTTAGCGGTGGCATCTGTATATCGTTTGACCTTCATTTGATAGCCACCACTCATTTTAAAAAAATCCGGTGCTGTTTTTTCCAGGTATTCTAATTTCATTTGCTTCAATTGCTTTTTCCAATTTTCCATAATCATTTCAATAATAAATCTGCTAAATCTTGATCCTTTCTTTCAGTTAATTTCTTTTCTAAAATATCAGATACTTTAAAGTTTCCTTTAATGGCTTCGCTTATTCTTTTTACCCTTTCAGTCCATTCTTGATAGCAGGTTATGTTTTTGTTTTTATTATAGTAACCATGATCCGGAAAGAATGTAACATGCCGGTTTTCAAGAACTTTATAAATCTGATATTCCCTCCATTTACAACCACTGGCACCACCTGTAGCAAGCCAAATAAAATTTGGAAAGTAAATGGAGGCAATTAGCGCCGTTTTTTCTGATTCAACTATACAGACCTCAGATTCTGGATATTCTGTTAAAAGATGTTGTCCAAAAAAGCACTGAACCAGGTTTGCATTTTCATCTACTCCCGGCAAATACTTTCCATACACTTTTGAGCAATCAACTTCTGTAATTCCTTTTACAAATGTTTTTGTATGCTTATAATATCTTTCAACACTTGCACCTTTCTTTATTCTTTTCCCGGTAATGGGATCATAAAGAATTATTTTTAATTGTCTCACATTTCCTATTTCATCAAACTGCCAAAAAATTGTAGATCCATTCCAATGAATTGAAGTGCCTATCAAATACCTTCTGCATAATTCAATTGTAACTTGTTCGCCAAGATTTAATTTCAAAAATTTTATCAGGTTGTTGTTGTCATAACATGTAATTGAATATTCAACATATCTAATTGGAATAAAGTCAATTGGTTTTGCAGTTTCATTTTTTTCTATAGCGATGTAGGAAAAATCTTTTCTTGAATAACTCTCTTTATCAGTTTCAGTTAAATATTGTTTATGGGTGTATTGGTATCCACATTCGTTTTGTCTGTCGCATCTTCCTACATGATCTGGTAGGTATTGTTTTGTTTCGGTGTCAATTATTTTCACAAAAGACTTTTTACCACAATTACAGCAAATGAATTTTTTACTGCTGGTATCTAAAGCACATTTGTATGATTTTACTGTGTACATAACCTTACTTTTTAATTGTTGTTGCATGGGTGTGCATAGGTTTTCTATTGGCCTTCTTATAATTACTATTTTGATTCCGAAGGCTGCAATGCAAAACCCCTGCACACCTTGCACGTTTATGTTTTATATTACCCGCCATATTGTTTTTTGAAATCCTGCAATTCTTTCCCTTTGTTTGGTAAATTTTTTATTTTCTATTGCGTAATAGTTTTTAATACATGTCGCAAACGATTGATTATCAATTGATTCATTTTCAAATTCTGTTTTCAACTCTTCAATTGTAAATTCTTTCGGATCTTTTTTATAAATAAAATCAACAAATTCATCTGCTAATTCATTGCTTTTTAATTTTTTGGAACAGATGTCTCTTAATCTGTTTTTCCTGATTTCAGTTTGATCGGCATATATGTAACCTTCCTCTAAATAATATTTAGCACATTTGGCCATAAACCAGTAAAACCGGTTCCATTCCTCGCTATTCCAGTCATCAAAAAAAACATGGTCATGATATGCTTTTATACCACCCTTTTCAGCATACTGTTGGTAGAAACTTTGAACGGGTAGAATTAAAAGGCGGCCTGTTGTACTGGCACCTTGTTCTATTTGAGGTGTATGATTTGAAGTAATTAGAAGCTGAGGCGTTTCATGAATAGATAATCTTTTTCTGTCTTTATTTTTTTGCTCATATTCCATTCCCTCAGATGGGATATTATAAAGAGCCTTAAAATCAAAATTGTCTTTAACATCGTCAATACAATAAACCTGGGTGGATAGGTCAACGTTTTGGAATTTAAAGGTATTATCCGCCCGGAAGTCTTTACCGTGGCAGGCATCTAATTTTCTGCATCTTCCAATAGCTTTAGTAATAAGACTTTTCCCGGTGCGGCCATTGGATTCACCGGCATTATGTTTTGCATCACAAAACCACGGGATTCTAAAACCATCACTCCCATTATAATTTTGCAATGATCTGCCAATAGCAGAAACGAAGCTGCGATAGTTTTCCGGTCCAGATACGTTTCTTATAAAGTCACTAAAAACCGATTTTGTACCATCGTCTTCTTTAATTTCATGTTTGAGTAGTTGATCTTCCCAAACAACGCCCTCATCAGCTTTTCTTTCATAAAGTGTAATTTCAGTTTTGGTAATTTTCATTGAACAATTACTAAAATGAAAAAAGATTTCCTGAGCTGTGTCTCTTTTAATTTTAAATTCAAAAGCAGTAAGCGCTAACATTTGTGTATTACCTCTTATTTCCTTTTGTGCCTTAGTTTTTAGTGTGGTTTTATCTACTGTTATAGTGATATCCTTTACTTTGAAAACAGCTTCTTTATAACTAACCAGGATAATTAAAAACTCGTATAGTTCATGTTTTGTTTTCTTGGAAACAATGCCATTGCTTACATAAAGAATTTCACTACCTAAAACCCTCCAACCACCTACAGTTAAAAAATCAGCTAATAAACCTAATGAAAGTTGTATTTCTGTGTTTTTATGGTTATTTGTCCAAAATCCGGAATATTGAAAAGCGCTAACACTGTTTTCTGAGTTAGAAAAATCTCTATTTTTTATCCTGTTAAGTATGATATCAATTTCTTCAGGATTGCTAAGATTAAAATGCTGTTCTACATGTTCCCTTACATTATCCTTTTCAGTTGAATGAATACCGTTAGTGGAAGTCTTTTGAACACCATTAACTTCATTATTTATTGAGGATATTAGCTCTTCTACTTCAATTGGATCTTTCACATTCTAAAACCTTGATTTTTAAATACCTTTGTTTTTCGTTTAATTCACCTAATGGTGGATTTTATTGCACCGGGGCTACGTTTTCCACGTTGGCCCCTTTTTTATTACTATAAACTCGTAATTCTTTTACTGCTGATTCAATTTGTTCTTTCTTAAAGACAACCTTATCTCCAATTAAATATTTTTGTATTAAGCCTGCTTTACACCACCTATAAAAAGTGGTATCTGATATTTTGGGAACAAACAAGGCTTTCGCCTCAGCAGATGATAAGTATTTATTTTTTTGATCTTTAGAAGATTTAAGAATGGTATCTATTTTTTCATCTTGTTTAACCAATAAAGATTCAAGTCGATTTAATCTTCTTTCAAGAATTGAGAATGGATTCTCCATTGACTTACATTTCATGTAAATTTCCAATGAATAGAGCTTTCTAATTTCTTGTGTAAGAAAAATGAAAGAAAATAGTAAGTGGAAAGAGAAGTTTAATTTTCTAAGATGTGCTCTATAATATGTCGTTGGATTTCAATAATATTCTGATTAAAACTATCAGCATTTTCCATTTCATTTATCTGAGTGTTAAATGCAACTCTTGTACCTATATGTTCAAAAAATAACGTTAAACGGGTATGAAGTTGTTGTTTGTTTTTTAATAAAGCCCCTGGATTTATAAGTATATCTAAATCTTTTAGTGCAAAAAACATTGCTGCAATGACTTGTGGTTTTCTATTAGAATATTTCATTTTTAAAGCTGGTATCAACTTGTCTTTATATTCGTCTTTTATAGAAAACTCGAAAGGTGGAATATCCTTTTTAGAATTATTATTTGAAACATCATTGTTAAAAACTTCTGATTCTTTATGATGTTGATATAAACCAAAACTTTCAATATAATTTTCAAAAGTTAGATTCCTATCAATATCTGAAATACTTAAATCAGGAAACAATCTTTTAAGACTATCTAAAGAGTACTTATTGGGCAATAATTCCATTAGTCCATCCTTTTCTTTTAGTCCATCCAATATATAAGGAAGAGAAAATCGTTTTGAACCTTCTATAAATTTTTTATCCAATAAATAATCAAGTGCAAATCCATCTAATTCATTACTATCATTCTGTAGTACATCTATATAATAGAAAAATTTGATTGTTGAAGTGGTAATATCTCTTAGGTTATCCTTATTAGAGTATAAACTCAGCATCTCTTTATTAACCTTTACCGATTTATTGGTTGTCTTGTTTTCTCCATAAAATTTACTAGTATAATGGTCAACTTCATTATACGTTAAAATGCCTGTTTTCTTATTGAATTTCAGATTAGAAATGAATGTTGATCTTACTTCAGTAGTAAATAAATCAAAAAAAACAGAATAGTATTCTAGTAACTTATTTGGTGCATGTTCGCTGATTTTATCAGTTGAAAGAAGCTTTTTAATACTTTTATAAAAATCAAACTCTTTACGCTGTGTTCCTTTTAATTTAGAATTATATAAATCTATTAATGCAGCATCTATATTGGAAATAAGACGCTGAACTTTTGGAGGATAAATTAAATTTATTTGGTCTGCTGCTCCTTCTTTTACAAACGTTTGTTTATCTTGCATGTGATAGTAATCTTATGTTTAGTCGCAGCTTCTAAACTGGTAAAATAGAGCTGCGACTTTTTTTGTCATATTAAATTTACAAAACCGTTTTCACTTACATACTGCAGGCAGTTGAATTTTCTGTAAAAGCGTTTGTATATTTTCAATCTTTTGATCAACTAAAAAATATCTGTTAACCGGGTGTATCTCACTGTATTCAGATGATTTTTTATAATGATCAAATAATCTATTAAGAACCCACTGCAATTCACTAGTGCTGTCATCATTTATTTGTAATAGGTGAATAATTGCCTTATCATTTGATGATATTTTAGGGATATAATTTTCTAAAAGATTTTCCATTTGTTGTTTATAGTTTGAATGTTTTTGAAATAAAATTTTGTACAGATCCTCTTTCTTCGTCTGCCTGGTACCGGTCAGGGTAAAAGCTCAATCCGAACTTTTCAATATCGGCACCCTCAGAAGTTTGCTGCATCTTAATGAAAAATAATTCTAAACTTTTTAGATATTCGACAAGTCCCTCCCTTGATAATACAGATTTTTCCAAAAACTTTTCTTCATTTTCTGCTGATAATAAAAAGCTTCTCAATTCCTGTATAAAGTTTTGATATTCCCCGGCATAATTTACAATAGAATTTTCGGTTATTAAATTAAAAAGTGCACTCATAGCAAATTGGTAGGGGTGTGTTTGTTCTTTCTTTTGAAGATAATTATCAAGTGTTGAAATTTCATCTTTATATAGTGGCTGTATTATTTCAAGATGTGTGATAGGCTTTAATGATTTTTTCATTTGTTGTTTGTTTTAAAGTTTTTAAATATTTATTTCACCATTTTTCTTTTCATACCTCTTTACGATCTGCTGCAATGATTCGTTAATCAATGAAGTCATGTCTGTTTGCTCCATGAGTGCAATGAATTTTATTTTACGCATTATTTCAGGTTGAATAATAAATGTTGTTTTTACTGGTTTTGTTGCCGGGGTGCTCCCTTTAATTCCTTTTGCTGCCATATTGTATTTTTTAATTTATATAATTTATTTACTTCTAGGTAGTTTCATTTTTTCTAGAACAATTGACAAAGGCTGTAAAGTCTCAATCATTACATCTGATGGAGAAAGTAAAACTATAGCTGTTGGAATTAAAACGGTTACTGTTACTTTTTTCATTGTGTTTGTTTTTATGATGAATAATTAGTTTAATTGCACTGTGAAAAAACTATCTCGAAAATTATCTGCAATAAATATCAGCTTCTCTTCCGGATAGATAAGCGAAGCGCCTGTTTTGGAGCAATAAATTGAATCTTTTATTGTTAGCGGGCAATTCTTTTTATGATAGCAATTTTCACAGCCTTTAAGTATTTTCATTGATTTTTCTAATTCAAAATTCATTGTATGTGTATTTATAAGTTAATCTAACCAAAGCCTAACTTCATTTGTTTGTGGATTCATTAAAAGTAATAACCGTTTTGGGTCTAGCGGTTGAAGTTGCCCACCGGTATCTAATTGCTTCCTTGTATTTAAAATATGATGATATTTTTTTAAAGCATTTTGAAAAATCATTGCATCAGCATCCGGTGTATGTGCATCAAAAGCCATAGACTCTAATTCACACCTGGTTATTTCTATATCATTATACCCAAAAATCGGGATTCCTGAAAAAAAAGCGTTGTTTGTGTTCATGGTTTTTTAGTTTAAAATGTAAAATAATAACCTAAATGTAATTATATACAGCTATACTTCTATACTTTTTTAATTATTTTTTATTTGCTAACAATTATTTATATAAATAGTGTCTTAGTTATAGGATAGAATGAAGAAAAGCCACAGCAATTATCAATTTTACAAAAAGAAACCTGGCTATAAATATCAATATGGTTTGCTGCAATGGGATGCAGAAATTAATGATATCAGTTCAACGAAAACATCATTAAACCGATCTGAAAAACTGTATTAAAGAGTTAGGTGCTTAATTATATAGGGAACTGAAAGAAACTCAATTGAATTAAAAATTTTATTAGTTGCGTTTCTGAAATCAAAAGCGCCCCTTTTCTAAGGGGTGTTTTATTATGGTGAAGGCTTAAAAAGAAGAACAAAAACACCTTTATGTTTTCATTAACAAAAACAGTCAACCAGACAGTCAACCAGAGTAAAAAAAATAGCTGCATATTATTGATACACAGCTAATTAGATAGTATTTTGAGTGCCCCGGAACGGACTTGAACAATTGAATATAGATGAAATACTTTTTCGTTCAAATACTGTCAAATAATATGGTAATCAATATTTTATGATGAATTATACAAGCCTTCATATTTCATAGTATTTCAAAAAACAGTCAACCCAACAGTCAACCCGAATATGATTTTTCGATTTAAATATTGTACTTTTAAAGTGCAATAAAATCTTAAACATCATGGGTGAAATTAATTTCTATCTGAAAAAACCAGTTATTAACACTGGTATGTCTTTAATTGTTTTACACAAACAATATCACGGCAAAAGATTAGTTTTTTCAATAGGCGAAAGTATCTATCCAAATTCCTGGAATAAGAAAAAACAGCGAGTAAAAAACAACAATCAAACAACAGCCGATGGAAAGAAACATTTAAATGATTATTTGTCTGGTCTGCAAAACGATTGTGAAAAGGTGTATAATAAGTTACTTGAAAATGGAGTGCCGGAACCAATAACATTCAGAAATGAATTGAATAATATTAATAATAATATTGAAAAGAAAGTTGATCAAAAAGACAAAATATCTTTTTTTAACTTAATTAAAAGGTTCATAGAAAACGGATTTGGAGGTGAGCGAAGCCATCATACCCTAAACAATTACAAGACCTGTAGAACTCACTTACTAGCGTTTGAAGAAGAAGAAAAAGTTAAGCTTGATTTTGATGCTATAACATTAGATTTTTACTACAAATTTGTTACCTTCTTAAAAGGCAAGGGTTTAGAAAAAAATACAATAGGCAAAAATATTTCTGTATTAAAAGCATTTATGAGAAAAGCCTATGATTTAGAATATACAAAAAACATTCACTTTTTAAAAAAGGATTTCAAAGTACCATCAAAAGAAACATATGCTGTTTACTTAAATGAAAAAGAATTAGATCAATTATATCGGTTCGATTTTAATCAAAAAAGCTTAGAACATGTTCGAGATATGTTTATTTTTTCATGTTACACAGGATTAAGATTTTCTGATATAAGGAATTTCAAAAAAGAAAATATTGTTTCAACTAAAGATGGATTTGATTTAATTATAACACCTCAAAAGACCGGGGAAGAAGTTCAAATACCCTGCTTACCTCAAGTATTAGAGATCTTTAATAAATATAAAGAGAATGAAAATAAATTACCTAGAGTTATAAGCAATCAAAAATATAATCAGTTCATAAAAGAAGCCTGCAAGCTTTCAGGGTTAAATGAAAAAGGAAGGCTTTCAAGTGACTTGAATTTAGAGCTTTGGGAATGTGTTTCCAGCCATACAGGAAGAAGATCTTTTATAACTAACTTTTATTATAGAGGTGTAGATACAACTGTATTACGCATGATGTCTGGACATGCAAGTGAAAAATCGTTTAAACGCTATTTAAAAGTTGATAAACAAAATGCAGCTATGCGTTTTAGGGAGCAAATTAAAAAAACACCTACTGAAAATAAATTGAAAGTTGCTTAATAATTAATTTGGTACATGAAAAGAAGAAATAAACAGCCATACCCGATTCGATATGTTCGATATATGATTAAATGTATTTGGTATGGCTTATTGTTTCCTATTATACCAGATGAAAAGAAGTAAACTATTTAATTATTATGAATAACTTAAATTATTATGAACGTTTTAAACGTGAGGTTATTTATTTATGGAATGATGATGCAGAAGCCTATGTTAAAAGCACTCCCGGTAGGGGTTATTTTGCTAAGCTAAAGGGAGGAAAAGAATTTGAGATAGCCGCTGATACTGATACAGTGGTTATGGCTATACACGGCAAAAGAGAGGTTACTAAAGAAGAATATGAAAAGGCTTAGTTCAGCCTGCAACGGACAAGGCTGTTAGACCGTAACCAATCGGTTTGGAAAGCGAGTGGTTGACCAAGGGCTGAATTATTTCCTTTTTTTAAAATATTCATTAATACTTTTTACATTTGATCTGCATAAGATATGATCTGATAAGATGAGATAAGAATTTTTTAAACAATAAAATTTTTATCATGTCGAAAGAACAAAGAATTTACAAAATTGATCAGGAAATTGAAGCTCTTAAAAAAGTAATAGAAGAAAAAAGTAAAAGAGGAGAGGCTTGTAATAGTGAAAGCCAGGCAATGGCTGGTCTTTCTTTTCAACGTCGAACTTTATATTACAATTCTTCTAACCAGATCTTCAAAAAAGAACCCGTTACATTAAGTAATAACATTAATTACTAAAAAATCAGCCCGGTATTACGCCGGGCTTTTGTATGCACTAGCTATTTATTCATTTCCCTTGCTACCTTATTAATTTGCTTTAATCTTTCATAGTTGATACTATATAAAACAAATTTTCCATCCCTTTCAGCAATTACAATATTTTCCTTTCTCAATATTGCCAAATGTTGAGATACAACAGATTGCTCCATCTTTAATTTCTTATAAATCGTTCCAACGGTAACACGTGCATTTTCATTGATGAAATTCAATATTTTTTGACGTACTGGATTATTAATTGCCCGGAAAACATTTGAGGCTTCTTTAAGTAGTTTTAAATCCATCATACTTTAAGTATTATTATACCAAAAAGTTAATCATTGTTTTCTGATCTTTCCCCTAAAGTTGGTTTATTATTGTAATTTTTCTTCCTGTCTTTTGTTTCAATTGAATCACTTGTTGATAAATGCGGCCATTGCTTATTTTTTTCTATTCGCTTAAGTTTGTCCTCCATGTAATTTTTTACAGCAGTTGAATGTTTGCTTAACATGGCAGCTTCAATATCAACTAACTTTTTACCATAAGCAGCAGATGCTTTAGCTCTATATAAATTGGTTACATAATACGTCTTGTGTCCGGACACAAGACTTGAGCTATCAATATTACTATTTGTGTGCTCTCTTATTCCCTGCACAATCTTGTCACCATCTAATAATATTGTTATTCTGTAAAATGGTAAACCACTAAATGTTTTAGTAAATTTATAATCTAATAATGAATGAAACATTTAAAAGATTCAACACTATATACCGTGTGGAACTGGTGAAGTATTTAATATCTTTATAGTGAAAAAATGAAAAAAGACTGCGTCAACAGTCTCTTAAAAACATAAAAGCATAATCCGGTCAAAGATACAAAAGTCGTTTGACATAACGGGTTATGTCCGAAATACAACAAAAAAAGTCTATTGATAAATCAGAAGCTGAAGAAGAAATTAAGGAAGATAAAATTCTTATTGATTTGTTGAAACAATTCGAAACAATTGGTATAAAGTATAACCGTAGATTAGCTGAAATCTATAAAAAACACGGCGTTAAAATGCCTGGATTTAAGCTTTCACCCAAGTAAACGCTATAATACCTTCTGGAGTTTTTATTTTAAATTTCAAAGGTGTTGTACCGGGTAGTATTTCATATTTCTGTATGGTATTGTCAGAGTATCGTACCACAAAATAATCGGCCTCTATTTTGTAATGACAATGGTTAATTCCATTCTTTGGAGAAGTTATAGTTACACCAAGCCAATCATTTTCTTCCTCGTTAGATACAACTAATTGGTTAATCAAATCTCCGGCTTTCCAAAATCCTTTTAATAATTGATTCATGAGATAAATCTACAAATTATATCACGCTTCTTACATACCAGTAAGCGATCTCTGTAACTTCCAAGAGGTTTTGACCTTCTTTTCTTCAATAAATTCTTCAAAATCATCTTCAGGAATAGATGCTATCTGTTGGAAGGTGGAAGATTGATCTTTGGTTATGCCGTAATCGGATAAAGATTGCGTTGGTCGTTGATCTTTACCAACGTTAATACCGCCATAATTCTTACTTACTTCACTTTCCTTTAATAGATTTCCAAGTATGCGCTGTGTTCTTATTTTTTGTTCAGCAACAATGTTTTGTAGCTCGGCGTCTTTCTTTTCTGCCCGCACCCAAACATCAATAGATTTTAATTTATTAAAATGAGTCATACCATCTTCAACAGTTTTTATCTGCAGTAGCTCAAGTCGTTGATCCGGAGCAACGACTCAACTCTGTCAGCAACATGTTTGCAAACTTGAATTGTACTCCTTTTAAGTCCTGTTATTTTCTCCAGCTTATCGTACATTTCAGATTTAACACCATGTACTATAAACCCTTTCTTTTCTCCATAACAAGCCCAGTCGCCAATAAAGAAATGTATACCGGTCTCAATGGCTTTTAAATACCCACCAACGTGCTCCCATTCCTTTACCGTAATATTATCATCAAAGACAAGCCGATTGTCTTCTATTTTTGCCTTGTTAATTTTTAGCAATTCCATGATGGTCATAACTTTACTGTGAAAAATTCAGAAACTTTTGCTGTTGGCGGCTCAATAAGCAAACCCGTTTCAGGATCAGCAACACCACCTGAAGGAATATTTTTTGGAGCTTCTTCCTGTTCGGAATAAGCGTATTGATTATTTTTTTGTTCAGTCCGTAATCTGAAAGTTTAGATGGTTCCACGGAGGCACTATCTAAAACTTCTGTGTATCTACTACCTATATTTTCAAGGTGTCCACCCTTCACCTTGAAATGTTCTGCTCGGGTACATTTGGTTACCACGGAGCAACTGACCAATGTTTCAAAGGTTTCTTTTGGGATTGACGCTATCTGTTGGAAGGTGGAAGATTGCTTTCTTGTGATGCCTATGTCTTCTAAAGTAGAGTGTTCCCTTGTTTCACATTCTACAAATCGGTTCCCATTAAAAGTTTCTTTACTTGCAATTACGCCCTTGCGTTGCCCCTCATGTATTAACTCGCCCAATATTCTTTGCGTTCTTAGTTTTTGTTCAGCAATAATATTCTGTAATTCAGCATCTTTCTTTTCGGAAAGTTTAGGAGTGTGGTTCTCTTCGGTAACCGCACTATATTGGCATGGTTACTATCGGGAACTTTGGAAAAATCAAGTTCCCTTGCGGCACTTGATTTTGTACCGGAGTTCCTATCGGGTACTCCGGTATTATGGTTTGTTTTGTCAGAATCTGACAAAACAAAAGGTTTCCTAATTTGATTTTCTTTACCTACCTCTCTTAAATATTCTTTCCTTTTAATTGCTAACTCAAACTTCCATAGTTTACCACCAAGTAGAATTTAAAAAGTTACGATGCCTTTGCTCTGCAGCTTCATCATGATCTTTTACAGGATAAAAAGTAAGAGCTAAACTGTCTGCCTTATCCGGACTGCGTTTAATTTTCTTCTTAATCTCGTCTTTTGCTTCAATCTTAATCCTTCCATCACTTAAAAATTCCCACTTAGTTTCCATCAACTCCTGAGCAAGTTCATTATCCTTTGGAAGCATTGCCTTTGTTTTATTGGCAGGATTCAACCAATCACGAATAGACCAATACACATAAGCCCGCATATTTAAAAACTCATAAACATTATTCTTATCTTTTAAAACCTTGCCCCGGTATTCTGCTTTCTCTGAAAACTTAGAACTAAAAGCCCTGGCAAGACCTTGCTCTTTTAACCTGCTGTAAACTCCCGCACCTTCACCAATAGTGTCTATAAATGCAGATGGATAAGTTTTTGCCATATCACTAAACCCATCCCTTCTATTATAAACCTGTACCATCTTAGGCTGCAAATAATGTTTAATCTTGCCTACAACTTCCATGTGACTTGCTGAACCCTTACTTTGAAACATTTCAAAATTTCTTACATAGTCACCATACCTAAAACAAAACGCTGAACTATCTCTACCCATCCCGGCAACGTCAACACCTAAACGTAATGGATCTTTAATATCTGATTCATTGAACTCTTCCCATCTTCTATTAGCTGCTTCAATCCATTCGAGTGGCACTAAAACATCTGTTGAAGTTTTT